>JAEEGF010091028.1_pt1 | contig 34312 bp, 17 predicted proteins | sample 9134171 | NCBI WGS metagenome assembly JAEEGF01 (sample SAMN16246542, study PRJNA631951) | gut metagenome | biome: gut microbiome; feature: rumen; material: AP-attached | host: Bos | place: Iran: Karaj | collected 2018-10
AACCAGTACTTCATCGTTGGCACTGCCCTCGCCGGCATCGGCATTGGTAGAGATGGTGATCAGTATAGCCTGAGGCTCTACAGTATTTTTGGTGTAGACAAAAGGCGCCGAGATGCGAACCCACTTGTCGCCGGTCGTGGCAATCTTGTTGTTCTTGGCTTTTGCCACAACGTTGGAATATGTTTTGTCCTCAGGGTCCTGATAGTAGGTACCGTTGGTGATGACAGCGCTGATAGTAGCGTAAGGGTGGGAAGGTGTAGCCTTACCCTGCTTGAATTTTACCCAAACGGCCACAGAGTCGGGGCGTGAATACTGGGGGATGTAAAAGGGGTCGCCATTGCCGTCGACATCAGTCTTGCTCGTGTCAAGATAGGCATTGTTTTCTTTATCGGTTGCTGTCATCGAACCGGCATTCATGCGGCCTGTCGTCATAGTGCCATTGGCTATAATGCCAAAGAGGGATGTCGCATAGATACGTGCGCTGGTATCGCCGGAGTGGGCATCGCTTGACTTTTTGAGATGGTGACCGGCCAAACCTGCGAAGCCACCTGTGGCACTCTCAAACGAATGCCAGCTGTTAGGTTCTACGTAGTTTTCGGATGATGTGTGCCATGCTTCAAAACTCTGGTTGGGCAGCTGATAGCCGCTGCCGATAGCAACCTGGATGACCTGTTGCAGGGACTCCATCATGTCTATGTCGATAAAGCAACGCAGGTGGTCGCCTTCTATCTTTCCCCGTAATTCCACAGGGACGGGAGGCAGGAAATCAGCCATCCAGATTCCCACATTGGGGTCGTCGCCACGGGTGATGGTAACGGTTTTGTTGGCGAGCAGCAGGGTGGCATCGCCGTCCTGATATGGCTTGATATTTTTCAGTTCCACATTGCCCACACCTATCTGGGTTTCACCATTCTGCAGAATGAAATTTTTCATCGTGAGGTCATACATACCGTTGTTTTCTACAATAGTGATGACGCCGGTCTGCTCAGAACTCTCACCGTTGACGATGACCGTGATGGGGACATTGTAATCAGTTGCACGGACAGCAAGAACTGTCACTACGAAAAATAAGAAAGTAAAAAATCTTCTCATGCGCTATTTAATTTGTGTTTTGAAAATATAATCTGTCAGTTGCCTCTACGACAACGATACATCTTCTTCCATCTCCTTACGCCGTTTTTCTTCGGCCATTTTTTGGAAATCCTTCTTTTGCAGTACGAAGTTCGAACCGAGGTATTTCTCCTTGACGATGGGGTTGACGGCCAGTTCGTCAGGAGTACCCTTGAACAGGATGCGGCCCTCAAAGAGCAGGTAGGCGCGGTCCGTAATGTTCAGCGTTTCGTGCACGTTATGGTCGGTGATGAGGATGCCGATGTTGCGGTATTTCAGTTGCCAGACAATCTGCTGGATGTCCTCTACGGCGATGGGGTCAACGCCGGCAAAGGGCTCGTCAAGCATGATGAACTTCGGTTCGATGGCCAGACAGCGGGCTATCTCCGTGCGGCGGCGCTCACCACCCGAGAGGCGGTCGCCCGTGTTCTTGCGCACCTTCTGCAGACGAAACTCCTTGATGAGGCTCTCTAACTTCTCCATCTGGTAGTCGCGGGGCTTGCCCGTCATCTCCAGTACGCTCAGGATGTTGTCTTCCACCGTCATCTTGCGGAACACCGAGGCTTCTTGCGCCAGATAGCCGATGCCGGCCCTGGCACGCTTGTACACCGGGTAGCTCGTCACCTCCTCGTCGCCTAAGTAGATGTGTCCGCCGTTAGGAACGATGAGTCCCGTCGTCATGTAGAACGACGTAGTCTTACCGGCACCGTTAGGTCCCAGCAGTCCGACAATCTCGCCCTGCTTCACGTCAAAGCTCACATCGTTGACCACCGTGCGCTTTCCGTAGATTTTGACCAGTCCCTCTGTGCGCAGCACCAGCCGCTCAGGTTCCTGGGCTACTGCTACTTCCTGTTCCGCTATGTTCATTGTTTCGTCCATAATAAGGTGCAAAGGTATGCAAAATCTGAGAGCCTGCCAAACTTTTCAGCTGGATTTTTCTTTATTTAACGCTGACCTTTCACCGCGGAAAGTGTTTATACTGTCGGTGAAAAGGTTAAAATACTTCAAATAGATAGTTTTTTGGGGGAAATAAGGCAGAAACCGAATAATTCTTTGTAATTTTGCAGCCAAATTTGCAAATTTAATAAGATTTATGGCACAAGAAGATGTTTTTAAGAAAATCGTGAGCCACTGTAAGGAGTACGGTTTCGTGTTCCCCAGCAGTGATATCTACGATGGTTTGGGCGCCGTCTATGACTATGGTCAGAATGGCGTGGAGTTGAAGAATAACATTAAGGAATACTGGTGGAAGTCAATGGTGCTGCTGCACGAGAACATCGTGGGTATTGACTCGGCCATCTTCATGCACCCGACGATATGGAAGGCCTCAGGACATGTCGATGCCTTCAACGACCCCCTCATTGACAACCGTGACTCCAAGAAGCGCTATCGCGCCGACGTACTCATTGAGGACCAGATTGCCAAGTACGACGAGAAGATTCAGAAAGAGGTTGAGAAGGCCCGCAAGCGCTTCGGCGACAGTTTCGACGAGGCTAAGTACATGGAGACCAGCGAGCGCGTCAAGGAAACCAAGGAGAAGCGCGACGCGCTGCACGCCCGCTATGCTGCTGCCATGCAGGGTCCCGACCTGGAGGCTCTGAAGCAGATCATCCTCGACGAGGAGATTGTCTGCCCCATCAGCGGCACGCGCAACTGGACTGACGTTCGCCAGTTCAACCTCATGTTCTCTACGGAGATGGGTGCCTCTGCCGATGGTTCCATGAAGGTCTACCTGCGCCCGGAGACGGCACAGGGTATCTTCGTCAACTACCTGAACGTGCAGAAGACCGGCCGCATGAAGATTCCTTTTGGTATTGCCCAGATTGGTAAGGCTTTCCGCAACGAGATCGTCGCCCGCCAGTTCATCTTCCGTATGCGTGAGTTTGAGCAGATGGAGATGCAGTTCTTCGTACAGCCCGGCACTGAGCTGGAGTGGTTCCCCAAGTGGAAGCAGACGCGTATGGCATGGCACCAGGCTTTGGGCTTTGGCGCTGAGAACTACCGTTTCCACGACCACGACAAGCTGGCACACTATGCCAACGCCGCTACCGACATTGAGTTCAAGATGCCGTTCGGCTTCAAGGAGGTGGAGGGTATCCACTCGCGTACCAACTTCGACCTGTCGCAGCACGAGAAGTACAGCGGCAAGCAGATCAAGTATTTCGACCCTGCCACCAACGAGAGCTACACACCGTTCGTCATCGAGACGTCCATCGGTGTCGACCGTATGTTCCTCTCTATCATGTGTCACTCCTTCTGTGAGGAGAAACTGGAGAATGGCGAGACGCGTACCGTTCTGAAGCTGCCCGCAGCCCTGGCTCCCGTGAAGTGCGCCGTGATGCCGTTGGTGAAGAAAGACGGACTGCCCGAAAAGGCCCGTGAGATCATCAACATGCTGCGCTTCCACTTCAACTGCCAGTATGACGAAAAGGACTCCATCGGCAAGCGTTACCGTCGTCAGGATGCCATCGGTACGCCGTATTGCGTCACCGTTGACCACGACACGCTCAATGATGGCTGTGTCACCCTCCGCTTCCGCGACACCATGGAGCAGGAGCGTGTCCGCATTGAGGACCTTAACGGCATCATTGAGGACAAGGTGAGCATCGCCAGCCTGCTGAAGAAACTGCAGTAAGGTCAAGAAGGTAAGAATGTTAATTGGTTAACAAGTGAGAATGAACGTAATAAAGATAATGGTAAAGGGCTGGGTAAAAGGTTTCCCTTTTTACCTTTTGGCCCTTTTGCCTTTATTGGCCTCCTGCAGTGAAAGCGACGATGAGGCTTTTGACTCTGACGAGTGGAAAAGGGAGAACGATGAGTATTTCAAGAAAGCCTACCACAGTCACATCCCGGCAACGGACAATGCCTTCGTCCTGCCTAACTGGTCGCAGCCTTCCAGCAAGTCGCTGAGCGATATAGACTATACGAACTGCATCGTTGTAGATGTCTTGGAGCGTGGTGAAGGCACGACATGCCCGTACTACACCGACTCCGTGCAGGTGCATTACAGCGGACGGCTCATCCCTACGGACGACTATCCCGCCGGTTATGAGTTTGATCGCAGCTGGCTCACCGTCTTTGACCCGGACGTCGACATGCCTGCAACATTTGCCGTAAATGGTGTGAAAGCGGGTTTCTCGACCGCCGTGCAGCACATGCACAGGGGCGACCATTGGCGTGTCACCATTCCCTATCAGTTAGGCTATGGTACGACAGTCGCTTCCTTGATCCCTGCTTATAGTACACTCATCTTTGATATCCGTCTGGTAGACTTCTGGTTCGATAAAGAAGGAGACAGGGAGGAGTAGTCACTTTTACCTTTTACTTTCCAGGTCCTTCCTGGACTTGGACTTCGTGACTAACCATACGCCACTGAAGACAAGGATGACGGCAAGACCGTGGGTGACCTTCAGCACGCCGATACCCATCAGTAGCGACGCTGCCACTGACACGATGGGCTGCACGTAATTATAGACGCTGACCACCGTGGGGCGCAGGGTACGCTGTCCTATCATGGTCAGGATATAGCCTAAGAAGGTACCTACTCCGACAACATACGCCACTTCCCACCACGTCGTGGCGGGAATGGGCTTTGCCAGTACGTCGCTGACATGACCGAAGGTAAAGGGCAGCAGCATGAGAGCGGCCCACGAAAACATATACTTGTTGATGGTGAAGACGTTATAGCGGCGAATAAGTGGATTGAACAGTGACAGGTAGAGCGCAAACGAGAACTGCGCAAACAGGCACAGCAGGTCGCCGCGGATGTCGCCGACCCTGTCGTCGGCATGGGCTGCCGAGGTCAGTATCAGTATCAAGGCTCCGCTGCAACCCATCAACACACCTAAGGCTTTCTTGCCCGTAATGGGCTCTTTCAGTATCAGTGCCGCCAGAATCATCGCGAAGATGGGCATCGACGTCGTGACGATAGAGGCATTGATGGGCGACGTGATGCTCAGTCCCATCGTGTAGCAGCACTGGTTGCACAACAGCCCGAACAGGGCGGCACCGATGAACATCAGCTTGTCTTTCAGAGGCACATACTCCTTTTTGGCAAACAACGATGCTATCCAAAACAGGATACATGCACCGGCTACGCGGAATGTTACCAGCGTAATGCCGTCGAAGCCGTGTGTCATGGCATCCTTGCCGATAGGGGCCATCAGTCCCCAGCCGGCACAGGCACCGAACATACTGAGATGCGCTATGAGCGCTTTGTTTTCTTTCATAATCGCCTGCAAAGGTATGAAATAAATTGAAAATGGAAAATTGAAAAGTGAAAATTTTTAATTTTCAATTTTTATTACTATCTTTGCAAAGTGAAACAAGCTATTAAACAATACTTTGAAATTAGACAAAAGAAAATGAAGAAAAAGCTCTTATCATTGGCCGTCGCTATGAGTACAACCCTCGTTGCAATGGCACAGATGACGATGGACGTCAACACCAAGAAATTGGGTGCGCCCATCCAGTCGACCATGTATGGTATTTTTTTCGAGGACATCAACTATGCCGCTGACGGTGGACTGTATGGTGAACTGGTAAAGAACCGCTCGTTTGAGTTTCCGCAGCACCTGATGGGGTGGCAGACCTTCGGCTGTGTCGACGTGAAGGACGACGGACCGTTCCAGCGCTGTCCCTACTACGTTGAACTGATTGATCCGGGCCATCGCGACCGCCGTACCGGTCTGGTGAACGAGGGCTACTTCGGCATCGGCGTGAAGAAAGGCGAGCAGTACCGCTTCTCCGTCTGGGCCAAGGCACCCAAGAGCAAGGCTACCATTCGCGTACAACTCATCCAGGAGAACTCGATGGACGAACGCCAGGAGTTTGTCGAGCAGACATTAGACATCACCTCGACGGAATGGCAGAAGTATTCTGTGGTGCTGACATCGCCGAAAACGCTGAAGCATGCCAAACTGCGCATCTATCTGCATGGACCGAACAGCGTCTGTCTGGAACATATCTCGCTGTTCCCCGTCAATACCTATAAGAATCGCGAGAACGGTCTGCGCCGCGACCTGGCACAGGCTTTGGAAGACCTGCACCCGGGCATCTTCCGCTTCCCCGGCGGATGCATCGTCGAGGGCGTCGACTTGGAGACACGCTACCAGTGGAAGAACAGCGTAGGTCCCGTTGAGAACCGTCCGCTGAACCAGAACCGCTGGGAGTACACCTTCGACCACCGCTACTTCCCCGACTACTATCAGTCGTACGGACTCGGTTTCTTTGAGTTTTTCCAGTTGGCAGAGGACATCGGTGCCGAACCGCTGCCCGTCATCTCGTGCGGTCTGAGCTGTCAGTTCCAGAATCCCGACCCCACCAAACCCGGCGTGCATGTGGCACTCGACGACCTCGGCTCCTACATCCAGGATGCCCTGGACCTCGTGGAATTTGCCAATGGCGATGTCACGACGACATGGGGTAAGGTGCGTGCAGACATGGGACACCCCGAACCCTTTAACCTGAAGTTCCTGGGCGTTGGCAACGAGCAGTGGGACTATGATGAGGCTCATGGCGGCTATGGCCCCGTGTTTACCGAGCGCCTGAAGAAGTTCAGCGATGCCCTGCGTGCCAAGTATCCTAACCTGAAACTCATCGGTACTACGGGTCCGAACAGTGAAGGCTGGGACTTCGACCTGCTGCAGCCCCGCATGAAGCAGCTGAAGGTGGACCTCTACGACGAGCACTACTACCGCGACGAACAGTGGTTCCTCAGCCATGGTCTGCGCTATGACTCCTACGACCGCAAAGGCCCCAAGGTGTTTGCCGGCGAATATGCCTGTCACGGCAAGGGCAAGAAGTGGAATCACTACGAGGCTGCCATTCTTGAGGCTGGCCACATGACGGGCTTCGAGCGTAATGCCGACATCGTTCACATGACGACTCCCGCTCCGCTCTTCGCCCATGTCGACGGCTGGCAGTGGCGCCCTGACCAGATATGGTACGACCAGACGCAGATGTTCAAATCCGTCAGCTACTACGTACAGCAGATGTATGCTACCAACAAGGGTACTAACGTGCTGTCGCTGACCACCCAGAAGCAGCAGGGCAAGAAAGCCGTGGCCGTACCTGTGGCTAACCAGGAGGGACAGAACGGACTCTTCGCCTCAGCCGCCTTCGACAAGGATGCCAACGAGGTCATCGTCAAAGTGGTCAACACGTCGATGAGTGAACAGCCCATCACGCTGAACCTGAAGGGCATGAGCGGACAGACCACGGCACAGACCCTGACCCTCAGTCATCAGGGCATGGACGATGAGAACAGCATCCAGCGTCCGGAACTGATTACGCCGAAGACGGGAAGCATAGCAGTAGAGGCTGGCAAGAAGCAGAGCGTCATCAGCGATGTGCTGCCCGCCATGTCGTTCCGCATCTACCGCGTTAAAAAGTAAATAGTTAATAAAGAAAAAGAGTAAAAAGGTAAAAAAGTAAGCAAAATGATGAACAAAATGAATACAAACAACAAGGTGATTGGTAAGTTATCAGGTGTTTTACTGTTTTACCTTTTTGCCCTTTTGCCCTTGTCTAAGGCGCAGGTGCCGTTGCTGCAGAATGTGCAGGCTTACGAGGGTATGTCACTCAATGGTGACTGGCACTACATCGTCGATGTCCAGGAAGAAGGCTACTACGACTACCGCATGAAACCCACACGGTGGGGCTTCTTCCGAAATGCCAAGCCGCAGCATCCGGAAGACTTGATAGAGTACGATTTCGACCAGTCGCCCACCATGAAGATACCCTCCGACTGGAACACGCAGGACGAACGGCTCTTCTTCTATGAAGGCACGGTATGGTTTATGAGACGCTTTCAGGCCGTTCCCATGCAGGACTACCGCACGTTGCTTTACTTCGGTGCCGTCAACTACGACTGCCATGTGTGGGTGAATGGCAAGAAGGCCGGTCATCATGTCGGCGGTTTCACGCCGTTCAACTTCGACATCAGCGACCTGCTCGTCGATGGCGAGAACGTCATCATCGTCAAGGTAGACAACAAGCGCCATGCCGAGGATGTTCCCACACAAATCTTCGACTGGTGGAACTATGGCGGCATCACCCGCGATGTACGGCTGGTAAAGGTAACGCCAGTGTACCTTGAAGACTACGACTTGCATGTGGTCGGTGGCTCTGCTGCCGATGCCAAGGGCAAGACCTGCACCCTTGCCTTCTCCGCCCGCCTCAACAAGGCCGAGGCTGGCCATAAAGTTGTCGTCAGCATTCCCGAACTGAAACTTGAACAGCCGTTTACCACCGGTGCCGACGGTACGGTCAGCGGCACGCTGAAAGTCAGCAGGAAGAAACTCGTGCTCTGGAGTCCTGAGCATCCCAAGCTCTATGACGTCCGCCTCTCGTTAGACACGTCAACCTATGCTGACGAGATAGGTTTCCGCACCATCGAGACTCGCGACAAGCAGATACTGCTCAACGGACAGCCCATCTTCCTGAAAGGCATCAGCATCCACAACGAGAAACCCAACGGCGGCGGGCGTGCCAATTCTGCTGCCGATGCCCGCACGCTGCTCTCATGGGCCAAGGAACTGGGTTGTAACTTCGTACGTCTGGCACACTATCCCCATCATGAGGAGATGGTTCGCGAGGCCGAGAAGATGGGTATATTGGTATGGTCGGAGATTCCTGTCTACTGGACTATCGACTGGACGAATCCCGCGACTTACGAGAATGCCCGCTGTCAGCTGCGTGACATGATAGCCCGCGACCACAACCGCGCCAACGTCATCATCTGGAGCATTGCCAATGAGACACCTCACTCCACGGAGCGCGACACCTTCTTAGGCAACCTCGCCCAGTATGCCCGCAGTCTGGACGATACCCGCCTTATCTCCATGGCCATGGAGGTCACTGGCGCCTCAAACTATGTGAACCGCCTCAACGACAATATGAACAAGTATGTGGATGTCGTGTCGTTCAACCAGTATGTCGGATGGTATCGTGACGTGAACGATGCGCCAAAGATGCGGTGGGAGATTCCCTACAACAAACCCGTCATCATCAGTGAGTTCGGCGGCGGAGCCAAATACGGCTACCACGGCGCCAAGAACCAGCGGTGGACCGAGGAGTTTCAGGAGAACCTCTACATCCAGAATACCGCCATGCTCGACAAGATTGACGGTTTAGCCGGCACTACGCCGTGGATTCTCAAGGACTTCCGCTCGCCCCGCCGCGTGCTGCCGGGCATTCAGGACTACTACAACAGGAAAGGCATCTTCAGCGACAAAGGCGAGAAGAAGAAAGCCTTCTACGTGCTAAAGCAGTGGTACGAGGGAAAGTAATTAGAAACTTTTTGCAATAATCAACAAAAAAGGTCACCGTTAAGGACGATGACCCAGGACCTAATGTTTTCACAACGGAATAATCCTTATTGTGATTTGCTTAAAATTAGTGCTGCAAAGATAACACTTTTTCTTTGAATGCACCATATGTTTCAAAAGAAATTTGTAATTTTGTAGCAAAATAACTAAAAAGCTTAAAATTATGAAGAGAATTCTGGGTCTTGACTTGGGCACAACAAGCATTGGATGGGCATTAGTCAATGAAAAGGAAAACGAAAATGAGTCTTCATCAATTATCCGACTTGGCGTAAGGGTTAATCCTTTAACTGTTGATGAAAAGTCCAACTTCGAGAGGGGTAAGTCTATCACAACTAATGCTGACAGACGCATGAAGCGTAGTATGCATCGTAATCTTCAGCGCTATAAGTTACGCAGAAAGAATCTGATAGAATGCCTGTTAGAACATCATATTATCTCAGATGAGACTCCCTTATTTGAACAGGGCAACAATACTACCTTCCATACCTATAGAGCCAGAGCCAAGGCTGTAACGGAAGAAATATCATTGGAAGACTTTGCACGTGTCTTGCTGATGATCAATAAAAAACGTGGCTATAAAAGTAGTAGAAAAGTAAAGGATGGCGAAGAGGGCGAACTGATTGACGGAATGGAGATTGCCAGGAGGCTCTATGAAGAGAATCTGACACCAGGACAACTTCTGCTAGACCTATATAATAAAGGTAAGAGAAACAGGCCAACGTTCTATCGTTCAGACTTACAGGCAGAGTTTGATAAGATATGGGAGGTACAATCAGCTTTCTACCCCAACATCCTGACTGACGATTTCAAATCGTCTATTCATGGATTCAACAAGACTCAAACATCTGGAGCCTTCTATGGAGTTCATCAGATATATACAGCAAAGAATAGCGGCAAGGAGGGCTATGCCCAGTCACTCATCTGGCGAACGGAAGCCTTGAAGCACCAACTGGATATTGAGGAAGTTGCTTATGCTTTAGCAGATATCAACGGGGCTATCAATAACTCCAGCAAACGCTTGGCTATGATTAGCGACAGAAGTAAGGAGCTCTACTTCAATCACCAGACGATAGGTCAATACTTGATGCAGCGACTGGATAAGGATCCTAACAACAGCCTGACCAATATCATCTTCTATCGTCAGGACTATATGGATGAGTTTGAAGCTATCTGGGAAAAACAGTCTCAATATCATTCTGAACTTACTCCAGAACTCAAAAAAGAAATACGCGACATTATCATCTTCTATCAGCGCGACTTGAAGAGTTGTAAGAATCTCGTTAGCTATTGTGAGTTGGAACATACTGAAAGAGATGTTACTATCGATGGCAAGAAAAAGACCATCCAAACAGGATGTAAAGTATGCCCCAAATCCTCACCTTTATTCCAAGATTTCAAGATTTGGCAGATTCTGAATAATCTACAGGTTTCTGTAGTTGGTCACCAAAGAAAGAGAATCACGAAAGACAAAACACAACCATCCCTCTTTGATGACGCCGAGACGGGTGCTCTAAACAGATTCTTAACCCAGGAAGAGAAAGATATCCTGTACAATGAGCTGTCCATTAAAGACAAGATGAGCAAAAGGGATGTCCTCAAGCTATTGTTTGATAATCCCAAGAGCCTTGACCTAAATTATAAAGAGGTGGAAGGCAATAGGACAATGGCTACGCTATTCAAGGCCTATCAAGACATTATCAGCCTGACAGGAAATGGTGATTATGATTTCTCCAAGATGCCAGCTGATGATGCTAAATCAATCATAATTGAGATATTCAATGGCTTAGGCTATAAGACCGATTTTCTGTCATTCAATCCTTTACTCGAAGGCAAGGCTTTGGAGCAGCAACCCACTTATCGTTTGTGGCATTTGCTTTACTCTTATACTGGCGACAAATCTGTTACAGGCAATGAAGCTCTGCTGGTAAAGATCCAAGAGCTATGCGGCTTTGAGAAAGAATATGCTAGCGTTCTTGCTAACATATCACTTGCTCTCGACTATGGTAGCCTGAGTGCCAAAGCTATCCGCAAGATTCTGCCTCACATGATGAAAGGCTATGAATATAGCGAGGCCTGCAAGATGGCTGGATACAATCATTCAGCCCGTTCATTAACCAAAGAAGAACTTGCCAACAAGGAATACAAATCACGTTTGGATACAATTAAGCGCAACAGTCTTCGTAACCCTGTGGTAGAGAAGATTCTGAACCAAATGATCAATGTCATCAATGAGATTATCAAGACCTATGGCAAGCCAGATGAAATCCGAATCGAGATGGCCCGAGAACTGAAGAAGAGTCAGGAAGAGCGTGAGTTATTGGATGCTGCTATCAGAAAGAACACCGCAGAAAGCGAGAAACTACGCAAGGAACTCGAAGAGGAATTCGGAATACAGCACGTTACTCGAAACGATATTTTAAGATATAAACTCTACAATGAGTTAAAGATGAATGGCTACAAAACGCTCTATTCCAATACCTATATTCCAAGGGAAGAAATCTTCAGCAAGCGTTTCGACATTGAACATATTATTCCACAGTCGAGACTATTTGACGATTCATTCTCAAACAAGACACTTGAAGTTCGTGACATCAATATTGAAAAAGGCAATATGACTGCTTACGACTATGTGGCAGGCAAATATGATGAGAAATACTTGGTTGACTATGAAAGCAGAATAGAAGAACTATTTGCTCAGAAAGTCATATCAAGAACAAAACGCAACAATCTACTAATGAAGGAAGAAGATATTCCATCAGACTTCTTGGAGCGTGACCTGCGTGATTCACAGTTTATTGCAAGAAAAGCCCGTGAGATATTGGAGGAATTAGTACCATTTGTCGTAACGACGACAGGTGCTGTTACAAGTCGTCTTCGTGAAGACTGGCAATTAGTCAATATCATGCAGGAGTTGAATTGGAACAAATATGATGCTCTTGGGTTAACTGAAAGCTATACGGACAAGAACGGCAACATCGTCAGGCGTATTAAAGACTGGACTAAACGTAATGACCATCGCCATCACGCAATGGATGCACTGACTATCGCCTTTACCAAACAAAGTATCGTACAATACCTCAGTAATATGAATGCCCGTAGTGATAAGTCGAGTAGTATCTATGGCATTGAACAGAAAGAGCTACATCGCGACGAGAAAGACCATAAACTGGTTTTCAATGCTCCCATGCCTTTAAATGAATTCAGGGCTGAAGCCAAGAAACATCTTGAAAGTATTCTAGTATCCATCAAGGCAAAGAACAAGGTTGTCACAAAGAACATCAACAAGGGTAAGACCAGGGATGGCCATCAACAGAAGGTACAGCTAACGCCTCGTGGTGCTTTGCATAATGAAACAGTCTATGGTAAGATATGTAGCTATGAGGCTGAATATAGAAAGGTGGATGGAAAATTCACAGAAGATGTCATCTTGCGTGTATCTAATCAAAAATGTCGCGAAGCCTTACTGAAACGATTGGCCGAGTTTAATGACGATCCCAAGAAAGCATTCGCTGGAAAGAATAGCTTGGAAAAGAATCCTATTTGGCTCAATGAAGACCATTCTTATGCAGTACCTCTAAAGGTAAAGCTCTACAAAAAAGTAGATGTCTTCACCATCAAGAAAGCTGTTGATAAAGATCTGAAGATCGATAAAGTGATAGACGCCAAGATACGCACGATACTCCAACAGCGATTGGATGAATTTGGTGGCGATGCAGCTAAGGCATTCTCTAACCTCGATGAAAATCCAATTTGGCTGAATAAGGAAAAAGGAATTGCTATCAAGAGAGTGAAGATTAGAGGAATTGCTAATGGAGAACCCGTAAGAATAAAGAGAAATATTGAGGGTAGTATCATTAAGGACGAGAATGGTAATCCTGTTCCTAGTGATTATGTTAATACTGGCAACAATCATCATGTAGCTGTATTCAGAGATAAAGACGGAAAGTTGCAGGAGCACGTCGTTTCATTTTATGAGGCAACAACAAGAGCAATTCTCGGTTATCCGATTGTTGACAAGTTATACAGACGTTCTGAAGGATGGGAATTCTTGTTCTCTATGAAACAAAATGAGTATTTTGTATTTCCTAATGAAAAGACAGGTTTCAATCCACAAGAAATAGACCTGCTTAATGCTAACAATTGGAGTACAATTAGCCCTAATCTGTATCGTGTACAGAAATTCACAACAGGAGATTATGGATTCCGTCATCATTTGGAAACAAATGTCGAATCTGATAACGCATTACGTGATATTACTTGGAAACGCATACGATCCATTCAAGATTTAGATGGGATAGTGAAGGTTCGTTTAAATCATCTTGGAAGCATCGTCGCTATTGGAGAATATTAGCATATGATAAAGAAAACCCTATGTTTCAGCAATCCTGCCTACCTCTCGTTGAGAGATGACCAACTGGTCATCAAACTACCTGAGGTGGAGAAGACCGACAACCTGACTAAGGACTTCAAGAAGGCTGCTGAGGTGACACGCCCCATTGAGGACATTGGAGTGGTGGTGCTAAGAATAAACCAAATTCCGCAAGCGTCTCATTCAAGACGGGTTCACCATGTTTCAGTTTTCCATCTATGTACGCCATTGTGCCAGCATGGAGAATGCAGAGGTTCATCGCAAACGAGTGAAAGCCATCTTGCCCGAATTTGGGAAGGTTGGCATTATGTGTATCACTGATAAACAATTTGGCAACATCGAGTTGTTCTTTGGCACAAAGCCCCAACATCCCAATGCGCCAGGCCAACAACTGGAGTTGTTTTAGAAAAGGAGGAATTCGCCTTTTCCGCGAAAACCTCCTTTCATACAGCGGCATTTTTTCTTTTCTAATTTTCTCTGTAACTGTTTGTCATTCAGCCGATTTTTGGCAATCGAGATGTTTATGCCACTGCAAAGATACTAATTTTTTAGCAAATCACAACTGTGATGGTGCCTTCGCCTTCAGAGAACAGGATGTTTATGCCACTGCAAAGATACTAATTTTTTAGCAAATCACAACACCTTCAGCTTTTCGTAGCCCGTCTCCTTGATGTTTGTGCCACTGCAAAGATACTAATTTTTAAGCAAATCACAACGACTTGGGTTCAAGGCAGGCAACTTCCAGGATGTTTGTGCCACTGCAAAGATACTAATTTTTAAGCAAATCACAACGCGTCGTCTGAGCGTGTAACCTGGAATTATGATGTTTGTGCCACTGCAAAGATACTAATTTTTAAGCAAATCACAACTCAGGTCGAAGAGTTGCGCCCGTGCGTAGTGATGTTTGTGCCACTGCAAAGATACTAATTTTTAAGCAAATCACAACGCTGATGGTGACTATATTGTTTTCGGTTCTGATGTTTGTGCCACTGCAAAGATACTAATTTTTAAGCAAATCACAACGAATCCGAACTCGTCACCAGCACCGGGGGCGATGTTTGTGCCACTGCAAAGATACTAATTTTTAAGCAAATCACAACGAAAGAATGTTTTATGGAACCACTTTTTACATGCTTTAAACACGATTTGATGTTTCACGGCGTTAATTAGCCCGAATGAACTTGTTAATAATCCCGAGCGGACCCATAAATAATCCCGAGAGAACACTAAGCCCTCTCGGGAAAAATTGATAGTCCGCTCAGGCTTTCAATAATCTCCGATCGGGCTTTTAAAAAGCAACAAATAATCAATCATAATCAATTGTCAATGATTATAACATCGTGCCGAACATCAAATAAGATGTCATCGTCTATAATAAAGACTTTTGGATATATCCCAGATGATTGGTGTCCGATAAAATGAGCTATTCCCAGCGGAAGACGGCACCGTTGCGGCGGGCGGGGTCGGCACCGGTGAAGTCCATGGAGTAGGGACTGCCCGTTGTGGGACTCTTGCCGATGTAACGGTGGGTGCGCATGGACATGAGCATGAACTCATGATCAAGATAGTCCTGCCACATAAAGACCTCAGCCTTCGATGCATCGGTCGTCAGACGGACGTCACCAGCTATGCCATAACCGGAGCAGAAGACATAACGACCGTCCTCGCATTGCAGGATGACCTGTCCCTGTCCGCGGTCGATGATGCGGAAGCGGGTCTGAGGACTGTTGTCTGACAGTTCCGTGTCATAGAGCAGTCCGTGCTTCAAAGCAATAGCAGGTTTGCCGGTAGCCAAATTGATGATGCGGAAGAGCTTGCCGTAAGGGATGTTACCACTACGGTCAGCCTTAGGCTCCTCGACGGTGAAGTTGTCGAACTCGGCATAGCCGCCGTTCTTACTCTTATAATTGAATGCGAAGAGTGCATGACGCGACCCTTGGAAGGTGATGAGCTGATAGCTGAGCGGCATCATGCGTCCGAGAGTGGTGAAAGTTGTGCCGTCGGTGCTGTAGGCATACTGCATCTGGTTGTCGTCGTACTCGCCGATGGCGCGAAGCCATAGCTTGCCTTGCGGCAGCGCAACGGGGATGTCAACGGTGTCGTTGGTAGCTTGTTCAAAACAGCGCAGGATGGTCTGCTTGCCGTCTTTCACGATACCTATCCACGAACAGGGCACGTTGATGTTGCCCAGGCCTGCCACGTCGCCATCCTTCATACCTTTGACGTACAGTTCGACAGTAGTCACCGAGGTAGGGCCGATGACACGCTGTGTCAAGGTGTTGCGAGCCCACATCAGCTGTTCAGCAGGCATCGACAGCAAGCGCAGGCGCCCCTTCTTCAGACTCCATTTAGAGTCATCGGGATTGTGGTTCCACTGCCAGATGGGCTTGAGAGATTTATCGGTGGTGCGGTGGCGCGAGGGTGCGGTGGCGCGAGAATACTCAAAATCATCACAGCGGTCGTAAGGGGCTCGTACCCCCGTACCCTCGTACTCCCGCACCTCCGTACCCCCGTTTCCCCGAATATCCGGTTTCAGCCAGGTGCGGGGAGCGCGGCCAAGATTGCCTTCGAGTCCCAGCATGGGCCAGCCGTCCTTCCAGGTAATCGGCGCCAAGGTCACCGTGCGTCCGATGGCGTGGAAGTCCATCATCAGTAGCGCCCACCACTGGCCGCTCTGGTCTTCGACGATACCGCCCTGATGGATATTGGTGCAGGCGGTGGCTTCTTGATCTACCTGCGGGATGACGAACTTAGTGCCATCCTCACCAATGCGATATATTACATCACGCGGTATGTCGGTAATAGGTGCTGCATGGTAGCCGAAGGTTTCATCGGCAGTGATGGTAATGGTTTCGTAAGGTCCCCAGATGTTCTTTGAGCGCGAGCAGAGTGTGCGTCCGTTGGGACGGTAGTCGGTAGAGATGAGGTAGTACATGCCGTTTATCTTATACATGTGATGCCCCTCGCCCACAGCGTTACCCTCAGGAATAATGGTGCGCTCCGTCTCTTCAATAGGACCGCTCATGTCGGGCTTCAGTTCGGTACATTTCACCTCACCATAACCGTGAATGGCATAGATTTTCCCGTCGTCATCGAAGAGCACTGAGAGGTCGTAGATGCGTCCCTGCATGTTATGATGCTTCCAGGGACCTCGGATGTCCTTGGCAGTATAGCACTGTAAACCCTTGCCGTTGATGTTGGAGAAGACATAGAACTGGCCGTTGGCATAGCGGATGGCCGGTGCCCAGATGCCCTGTCCGTAGATTTCCTGGTGGTTTTTCAGCGAGAAGGCATCATCGGCAAAGTCGAAACGGTCAAAGCAGTACGAGATGTTCTCCCAGTTCACCAAATCGCGCGAGTGCAGGATGACCAATCCGGGGACAGTGTGCATGGTGGTGCCGGCCAGATAGTAGTCATCGCCGACGCGAAGGATGTCCGGGTCGGAGAACTCGTCGTAGAACAGCGGGTTGGTATAGGTGCCGTTGCCGTTGTCGGCCGTCCACGACTGCGCTGAAACGGTTAAAGGTAAAAAGGTAAAAAGGTAAAAAAGAAAAATCCTACTCATTTCAACTCTTCAACTCTTCAATTCTTCAATTCTTCAATTTTCTCCAATGTGGGCCAGCCGTCGGCAGTCCAGTGGATGGGACGCTGGACAAGGATGGAGGCGCCTTGGTGGGCAATGCTGTAACCATGACAGATAAAGATGTCCTCACCATCAAAATGGTAGACGGCGCAATGGCCTGCAGCTTCATACTGCTGTCTGTCGCCTTCGAGGAACAGTGTTCCGCCGCCGTAGCGCATATCTATGCCGTTGCGGTCGAGATAAGGTCCGGCAACACTGCGGCTGCGGCCCACGGCCACGCGGTAGTTGCTCTTGCTGCCCTGACAGCAATAGTCCCACGAGACAAAGAGGTAGTACCAACCGTCGTGACGGAACACAAAGGGTGCCTCGATGGCGTTAGGACCGGCATAGTCGGAGGTGGGGTTCTTGGGCGGATTGGGATTAATCGGCAGTGAGGCCTTGGCATCCTTGTCAGTGAGGTTGTAGCGGCGGGCGATGGTACGTGGGTGTTCGCCGGCAGCCAAATGCATGGTGGTGTCAAGGCGACAGAGTTGGATGCCGTCCCAGAAGGAGCCCCAGACGAGCCACGGCTGGTCGTCGTCGTCGATGACGAAGCAGGGGTCGATGGCATTCCAGTTGTCGCGCCCCTCGCGGGAGGCCACGATGCAGCCCTCGTCCATCCAGATGGCATCAGTCAGCGAACGGGTGCTCAGCAGTCCGATGGCCGACCCGTTCTTGCCGAAGGTAGAGCAGCTGTAAGCCAGCCACCAGCGGTTGTGCCAGCGGATGACGTCCGGCGCCCACACATGAGCATGGAAACCGGGTACGGAGTCGTGTGTCCATTTGGGGATGACGGTCATCAGCGGTTCGGGATTCACCGTCCACGTTTTGCGGTCGCGGGATGTCATCTGTTGGATGCCTATACCGGTACAAAACAGGTGGTAGGTGCTGTCCTCGAAGGCCATGACCGGATCATGAACCATTGGAGTCTCTGTGGTAAAGGCTTCTCGATGGAAAGGGTGTTGTTGCCCCTGTGCCACCACTTGGGCACAGGCAGCAACTGATATCCAAAAAACTACTAATAACCTCATTTACTTCTTTGTCAGTCTGATAATATTCAGTGAGTAGGCGGCCAACTCTACTTCCACCCCGTTACCCTCGGGTGAGAGTTCATGATAGGTTGGATAGATGTTGGTAGGCTGCTGCAAGGTGTTTTCATCCATACCGTCGTTGGCACGCAGTCGAATGAGCCTGGCACCCTTTACAGGGAAATTGCTGACATTCAACTTGGCGGTGGTTGCCTCCTGCTGGGTGTTCACAATCTTGACAATCAGCTCGTCGGTAGGTTCGTCGATGGTAGCACTGGCGAAGACACCTGGCAACACGTCGCCTTTCAGCACCGTGTCGAACACCAGTTCCTCGTCGAGCCAGCACTTCAAACTGTCGCCTGCCATCTGCAGCGTCACGTCATACCAACGCCCCGTCTCAATGTGGCCAGGCTTGGTGGCTATCTGTCCCTTGCCGCCATTGGTGACATGCTCGATGCCATGCTGGGTGTTACCCCACCCGCCAAAGTTGACCCAGTCGTAGTTCAGGGAGTCGACATAGTTGAACACCACGATGAAGCCCTCGTTGCCTGCATCCTTGCGAGCCTTGAACTTGACAGTATAGTGGTCGCCGACATGGGCACGGCACATGGCTATGCACCGCTCACCCATGCTGACCTGGCTGGCGCTGCCGTCGGCATTCATCTGCCACTGGCCGGAGACGAACTCAGGCCGTCCGCTCTTTGGTAGCGGATCGGGATGGGTGAAGGATGCCTGCGTAGCCCATGTGCAAAAACCTATGCGACTCTTAGCAGGTGTCACCACAGGCTTAGAGGTGAGGGGTGAGGGGTGAGAGGTGAGTGAATGGTCCTCTTGCTGCACCTTGACCACCTGCGTGCCCAAATGCTGGGGCATCAGCTGCTGCACGTAGTAGGATGGCGTACCCATGACGCGGCTCGAATTGAAACGTATCATGTCAGGACGCCATTTGGCATCGTTCTCGTTGACAAAGATGGGGGCGTAGGAGTTCAGGGGCACGATGTCGGAGTTGTTCTCCATGCCCATCATGTAGACAGCCTCGCCCAAGGCGGCATTCATATTGCCCAGATTGCCAAAGCCACTGGTGACAGCATACTCTCCAACATAGATTCGAGGTGAGGGGTGAGAGGTGAGAGGTGAGGTGCGAGGATAGCTGTCGTACTTGCGGAAAGCCTCAGCAAACCACAAAGGGGTACGGTAGTAGTGCTCGTCCAGCAAGTCGACAGGCAGCGTGCTGCCCCACTTGGGATTGTCGTCGCCCCAGGCCACGACATTGCCGATGAGTTGTATCTTGGGGTACTTGGCGAGGATAGCCTTGCGGAACAGGTCGTAGCGCTCGTAGTAGTGGTCGCTCTGCTGCTCGGGGTTGGGCTGGTTGTTCTCGTTGCCTATCTCTAAATACTCGATGTTGAAGGGCTCAGGGTGCCCGTTCTTGGCACGCATGGCGCCGTACTTTGTCGTCACATCGCCTTTGGCATACTCAAGGGCTGCCAGGCACTCGTCAATCCAGGGCTGGATGCTGTCCAGGGGCGTCAGTCCGCCATGCCACAAACCCACATTCACCACATAGAGTGGTTTTGCTCCCAGGTCTTCGGCCATCTGGAGATATTCGTGGAACCCGATGCCGTCGGTGGTGCGATAGCCCCAGTTGACATTCCAGTGACCAGGTCGTTCCTCGATAGGTCCGATGGTGCGCTCCCAGCGGAAAGCGTTGTCGGGCGACACCTGTCCCTCGACGAAACAACCGCCAGGGAAACGCATGAACTTGGGATGCATCTCGTAGAGCATCTGGGCCAAGTCGGGGCGCAGACCGTTCTCGCGATTCTTGAACGTCGGAGGGAAGAGCGACACGACATCAATATCCAGCACGCCCTTGCCGTCAAAGACCAGCGCAAACTGAGCCTTGGGGTCGTTGGCAGTAGCCGTAAGAGTAGCCGTGTATTTACGCCAGGCCCCTCTTTCATCCCCCGAGGGGGACACAATAGCTTCAGCATAAATGCCTTTGCTTGCCACAGAAGCCCCCTCGGGGGCAGTAGGGGGAGCCTGCAACCTGGCCTTGATGCCGCCCTTGTATGTTCCCTTGGCAAAGAAACTCAGCCTATAGGTGCGCCCCTGTACGGCATTGATGCCCCAGAAACCCTCGTTGATCAGACACACCGGTGACTCAGCCGTAGCATTTATAGTCATCTCGAGCGCATTGCTCTGGGCGGCATTGAGCAGCTTCACCTTTTTGCTGGGTTGAATGAGCTTGCACACCAGCTGCGACGGGGTGGCGGCAAACGTCGACCAACCTTGCAGGTCGGCAGGCTTGCCATACTCAGGACCGTCCTCGAACGAGCGGTTGCGAATGAGCTCGGCATAGATACCGCCGTCGGCCGCATGGTTGATGTCCTCAAAGAATATGCCATAGTGTGTGGGACTGATCTTGGGGCCCCGCTGGCTGGCATCCACATTCAACTGCACCTGCGCCCCGGCGGTCAGAGCTGCCATTGCACATACAGCCAGTGATGTCATCTTTCTGTTCATGATCTCTAATTTGTTTTATACATTATTGATTTTATTGTTGCCAAACCTTCTTGCCGCTTCTGACGACTATGCCCTTGTAGCTACCGTCAACCTTCTGGCCGGCAAGATTATAAACGCTACCGTCGGCAGGCTGGTTATCAACAGGAATGTTGCGAATGCCCGAGGCACTGGTCACCTCTGCTTTAGTAACAACGAGGTGAGCTTTCTCCACTGACATGCAAACAGTCACTGTTCCGGTAATGCCTGCTTTGGTGAATTCCTCGTAATACAGCACATTGTTAGCAGTGGTGATGTCAGCACGGATAGTGATGCTACCATTCTGATACCTGAAGGTTAGCACAACCGTAGAGCCGTCCATGTCGTTTTTGAACGTATCCCAGTTGTAGTTGCTGCTGATGCCCATATTGCCCCATTGCATATTCTCCCAGTTGTCGGCGCGTAGTGCTATCAGCGGGTTCGACGCGTCGAAGGTAGTGCCGGACGACACGCAGGCCACCCAGTTGTGGTAGTTCTCGGCTTTGCTTGAGTAGTTGGTGAACTCGTAGGTGGCCATCTGCCCGTCAGTCAGTTGCAGCGGTTCGGAGAAATCTCCCATATAAGCCGTCGAATTGTCCGAGGCGCCAACCTTTGAACAGGCATAGCCCCACACAGTATAGCCCTTGGCCTTGGCGTATGCCGTGAAGGCAATCACCTTATCGGTAGAGGGTTCTAAGGTCTGTTCTACGACAACACCCTTATACTCCGTGTCGTCTATCTTAAGCGTGATATACGCTGTTCCGCTCTGCGTACTCCAGGTCCCCGTCTTTCCACCCGTGATGCTACCGTCGCTGTTCAGCTTGATGCCGACGGGCTTTGCCAGCTGCTTGTTTTCGTGGTCCATGTCAAAGGTGTGTACCAGCAGTTTGTAGCTGCCTTGCAGCTGGCTATCGCTGAACTGCTGTGTGCTTGCCAGCTCGGCATCGGTGACCGTCTCGCCCGAGTACTCGAAGGGTGCGGCACAGGGCCATCCGTCGGTGTTGAGGAACAGCTGGTGGACGCGCAACTCATGCTCATCGCCTCGGTTCTGGAACCGCGTGTGGTAGACCATGAAGTTCCGTCCGTCCTTCACCAGCACGGAGTTATGTCCCTGCGAGCGTTCTGACGCGTTGCCAACAGCCATAAACCCCCAGTCGCCGTATGCACCGAAGATATTCTCGCCGCGGTCGGTCTTGCGCGTACCGTCAGGTCCGTAGTTGACGCGTGCAGCATCGTAGATGGCCACTGCCCCCGTATGGTAGGAGTCGGTGTATGGTCCATCGGGATTTTCTGAGCGGAACACGCGCATCTGGTAGCCTTCATTAGCCTTCAAAGCACCGTATGTGAGGAAGAGGTAGTAGTAGTTGCCGATGTGCTTGATGTAGCTGCCCTCGCCCGACACTTGGAAGCCACCGGCTATCTTGGTGCCGTAGTAAGGGTCACTGGTGACGTCGTTGGCATCTGTGGCGCTGACGGTGTAGGGGTAGCTGACGTTGTAGTCGCGCAGGCCGGTATTCTCGTCCAGTTCCAGCATCCAGATTCCTCCATGCCACGAACCGTACGACATCCAGAGTTTGCCTTGCTCGTCGTAGAACACGCAGGGGTCGATACAGTTGGGCCAGCGCCGTCTCCATCCCGTCAGGTCACCCGTCTTGTAGCGGTCGGGCAGTGCCGTCAGTGTGCCCAGTGCCAGTTCCATGTCGCTGTTGTGAAAGTCGAGTGCCGACATGTAGAATCCCGACATCACGATGGGTGCCTGATAGGTGTAGGGACCTTCGATGTTATCAGCCGTGAGCAGGATGATGCTGCAGTTGGCATCGACACCGTTGATACTCAGGTACATGCACCACTTCTGCATCTTCTCGTTGTAGATGACATCGGGTGCCCACATGTTGCCTGTTCCCGTGCCGTCGTCGATGACGTAGCTGCTGTTGCCGGCTGCCGACCAGGCATAGGCATCAAAGTTGTTGAAGGCATGCTCAGAGCCTCCGATGGTTACCTTCTTGACCTGTTGGGTGCGGAAGGCATCCTTGCTGGCAGCATTCGTGCTGTTGGCAGTGGTCCAGGGAGCAACAAAGGCAGTCCAGTCCATTAGGTTTGTCGACTTGGCCGCAGCGCGGTGTGAACCGAAGACGTAGTAGGTCTTCGACGATGGCTCCCAGACGATGCTCGGGTCGTGTACGCTGACCCTTTGATAGGCCTGCGTGCAGATTGGCAACAGCACCGTGAGTAAAAGCATTACCTTCTTCATAGCAATGGCTTTCTACTATCTAACTACAAACTTCTTGCCATTCTCAATGATAACACCCTTGAAATCGTTACCAACCTTCTGTCCTGCAAGGTTGTAGCGCACACAATTCTCTGTATTGGCAGTCTCTACGGCTTCAATGCCAGTAGGAGTGGGATTATCAGTAATAGCAGAACTCTTCATAATCAAATGGCCACCATCTGTGGTCAGGAAAGTGCGGATGGCCTGTTCGCCATCACCACAGTCAATGACAAACTCCTCGAAGTACGTGTTGCCTGAGGTGGCAGTGATATCTGCATGAATGGTCACGGTCTGATAGTCGCGCTTGACAGTCATCACAACTGTAGAACCATCCATATCATCTTTGAACGTATCCCAGTTGTAGTTGCTCGACAGAGAGATATACCAGTCGTGTGATGACTCAGCACCTGTGTTCAAGGCACCCTGCCAGGCATAGTTGTCGACACGCAGGGCGACATATTCAGAATAGCCCTCTGCACCTCTGTCAGCATCCGTCGTGACCACGGCCAGCCAGTTGTTCCAGTTGTTAGCCTTACTGCTGTAGTTTTCAAACTGAAGCGTCAGGATCTGATTCTTCTGCAGGGTGAAGTAGTCGGAGAAAGCTGTCCACCAGGCTGTCGTATTGTCCTCATTACCGATGAGACCTTCTACCGGAGGTGTGGGAATGTCAGTATCGGTGATCTGTGTCGCATCGTTATCAATGACCAGATGTCCGCCTTCTGTGGTCAGGAACGTACGGATGGTCTGTGTGCCATCGCCACAGTTGATGACGAACTCTTCGTAATAGCTGTTGCCTGAAGTGGCCGTAATATCGGCACGGACGGTCACTTTCTCGTTCAGTCGTGTGATGGTCATCACCACGTCTGAGCCATCCATCTCGGCAGGGAATATGTCCCAGTTGTAGTTGCTGGCCAAAGACGTATACCAGTCGTGTGATGACTCAGCACCTGTATTCAATGCACCCTGCCATGCGTAGTTGTCGGCACGCAGAACGACGTATTCAGAATAGCCCTCTGCACCTCTGTCAGCATCTGTAGTGACAACAGCCAGCCAATTGTACCAGTTTTGACCTTTATTGCTGTAGTTCTTGAACTTCAGCGTCAGAGTCTTATTGGGTGCTATGGCATAATAGTCGGAAAATGCCGACCACCAGCCTGTCGTGTTGTCCTCGGCACCGATGGTGGTGGTGTCTGCCATTGCGGCGGTACTGAATAAAGCGAAGGTGCTCATCAGCGCGTAGCGTAAAATCTTTTTCATCTTATATTGGTTTTTAGTAAAAAATAATGTTAGCTAAGTAATATTTTTTATAGTCTCCCCCTTCCCCACTCACTTGAGCGGGGGAAAAAGGGGAAACATGTCTTGAAATGAATTTCTTCTTACCTCAGTAAGACTTGCAGGTTAAAAGTGTACTATTCTACAACTTTATAGCCCCAGATGGTAACGCCCGTCTTGGCGTTCAATGCCGTGAAGCAAGGAGTCTTGACATCCTTCGGCTCCATAATCTGCGGCACCATCACACCCTTGTACTCGCCACCAATGTTGATGGTGATGTAAGAAGTACCAGACTTAGTGGTCCATGTACCCGTCTTGGCACCGCTGATGGTACCGTCGGCATTCAGCGTCACCTCCACGGGAGTCTCATAGGCCTTGGCGGTGTGGTCCAGCTTGTAGTTGTGGGTCAGCAGCATGTACTTGCCGGGGATGTTGGCAGTAGCCACCTTCTGGGCGGCAGAGATGCCGGCACTTTTGATGCCCTCGCCGGTGTACTCAAACGGAGCGGCCACAAGCCAGCCTTCCTCGTTCTGGTAAACCTGGTGGACACGTACCTCGTGCCCCTCGCCACGGTTCTGGAAGCGGGTGTGATATACCAGATAGGTTCGTCCGTCCTCAGCAGCAATGATGCTGTTGTGACCCTGAGAGCGCTCGCCCCAGTCGCCAACCGTCTGATAGCCCCATCCGTCGTAGGCACCAAAGATGTTGACACCACGGTTGTTGTCGTTCTCCTTCGGACCGAAGTTGAGGGCATAACTGCTGAACACGGCACTGGCTCCCTTGCTGTCTACGTAGGGACCGTCGGGATTCTCCGAGCGGAACACGCGCATCTGGTAACCACCGTTGTTGTAGTCGTTGGGGTCGCCGCCGGCAGCCAGACCGCCGTTGGTGACGAAGAGGAAGTAGTAGCCACCGATGTACTCGATGTAGCTGGCCTCGCCCGAAGCATAGTGACCACCGGCAACCTTCTTGCCGAAGTAGGGGTCGGACGTCGTGCTCTCCTCGTATGTCACGTCATAGTCGCGCAGACCAGTCTCCTCGTCCAGCTCAAGCATGAAGATGCCACCGCTCCACGAGCCATACGACATCCACAGCTTGCCGTCCTCGTCGTAGAACACGCAGGGGTCAATGGCGTTGGGCCAGTGGTTGCCATAGTTGTCGCTCGGTGCATAGCGTGCGGGCAGCGAGGCCTGCTCGCCCAGCACAATCTCCAAGTCAGTGGACTTGTAGGAGTCACCCGAGCGGAAGCCGCTCATCACCACAGGAGCCTGATAGCGGTAGGGACCCTCTATCTTGTTCGAGGTCAGCATGATGATGCTGGAGTACCAGCCGTCGCCGTTGATGCTGAGGTACATACACCACTTGCCCAGTCGCTTGTTGTAGATGACATCGGGTGCCCACATGTTGCCGCCAATGTCGTAGGAGGCATTGCCGCGGGTTGACCATGCTAAGGCGTCGAAGTTGAGGCTATACACCTTACCACCCTTCGTGAACGTAGTCACCTGAGGTGTGGTGAAGGCATCGGTGTTGGCGGCATTCGAACTGGTGGCCGAAGCCCAGGGAGCCGTGAAGGCCGTCCACGTCATCAGGTTGTTGCTCTTGGCGGCAGCACGATGGGAACCAAACACGTAATAGGTGCCAGTGGCGTGATCCCACACAATGCTCGGGTCGTGAACGCTGACACGCGTCAGGTTGGCAGGGCCGCCGGCCTGTGGGTCATCCTCGACGTCGACAGTCGAGGCCGTCGTGGTGAAGGAGACCTCCTGAGAGTACTTGACCTCGTAGCTGGTCTGTACAAAGCTACGTACATAGTAGGTGGTGCTGGGCTGCAGACCGGTGATGATCAGCGCCATGTCCTTATTGAAGGCCGTCACCTTGTAGTCATCGATGGTGGGATTCGGCGAGGTGGCATAGCAGATGCCTCGGCTGATAAGATGTGAGCCGGCAGCCGTGGCCGTCACTTTCGCCGATGTAGCCTTGATGGTAGCCGTGGGCACGTCGGGCGTTGAGACAGACAACGGGATGTTCACCTCGTTAAGGCTGTCCGTACAGGCTGTTGCCATCATTCCGATGGCAAACAGCGCTATAAGTTTATTGATAAGTTTCATATTGTTCTTCATTTAAGTGGTTTACTCGAATACGATGTGTGCTCCCTCTATCGTGAGGTACATGTTGACGTCGGCAGCATCGACGGGGCTGATACCGGTGTAGGTCTGCGTGTACTCCACGCCGTCGCTACCCTTCGTGACAGCCTTTACGTCTACTGTGCCATCGCCCTTGTTGGTGACAGAAACCGTTACCAAGCCCTCGTTCATGGCAGCGAGCCAAGCAGCCCAGTCAGTATGGCTGCAAGCAGGCGTACAGCCAGCATAGCTGTTGCCCCAGCCGTAGTTGTCGGCACGCAGCACGGCATACTCTCCGGCAGCACCCAGCGTCAGGTCGGCCTTACAGATGACCAGCAGGTAGTTGTTCCAGTTGGCCAGTCCGTTGGTGTAGTTCCTGAAGCGTGTGGAGACAGTCTGTCCGGCAGGAACGGTGATGACACCCGAACGTGCACCGAAGAAGGGAGACGTATTGTTCTCCTCGCCCACCACGGAGTCGAACTCAAGGTGAGCGCCCTCCATCGTCAGGCTGAGGTAGAAGTCGTCGGGATCGATGGTGTTGATGCCCTTGTAGGTCTGCGTGTACAAGTTGCCGTCGCTTCCTACCGTAACGGCCTCCACGTCGGCAGTGCCGTCGCCGTTGTTGGTCACGGTGAGGTTCACCTTGCCGCCATTCATGGCAGCAAGCCAAGCGCCCCAGTCAGTATGGCTGCATGATGGCGTACATGCGCCATAGCCGTTACCCCAGCCAAAGTTGTCGGCACGCAGCACGGCATACTCGCCGGCAGCACCCAGCGTGAGGTCACCCTTGCTCAGCACGACGATGAAGTTGTTCCAGTTGGCCTGGCCGTTGGTGTAGTTGGTGAAGCTGGTTATGAAGCTCTCCTTCGGACCAATCTTTATCAGGTCGGAGCGGGCACCAAAGAATGGGGTAGAGTTGTCGAGGTTACCCAGCGTGGTGTACATCTTGTCAACCACCTCGAACGTCACGGTAGCCACGAGGGGCTTCGTGCTGTTCCCACCCAGGTAGGTCTTGTTGTAGACGGCAACGAGCGTCTTGGTGCCTACGCTGTTCATGTCAGGGATAGACTGCAGGGTCAGGTCGGCAGCCTCGACGGTCTTGGTCAGCTCGTTCTCATACGTGACGACAGCACCGACATTGGCGAAGGCATCCTCGAACGTGGTACCCAGCATCACCTTCTTCGGAGCACCTGTCAGCGTCATCGAGGCGGGTTCGCTATCGGGAATGTCTACAAACTCGGTGACGAACTCCACGTGGCTGTTGTCCACCGTGAACGAGAAGTACAGGTCGTCCTTGTCCTTCACCTCGATGTTCTTGTAGGTCTGCTTGTAGGTGACACCGTCGGAACCTATCATGATGATGTTGATCTCAGCCGTACCGTTACCGCTGTTAGTAATGGTGGCGGTACACTTCGAGCGGTCCATGGCCTTCAGCCAGGTAGCCCAGTTGCGGTCGCTGCTCTCCATCTGCTTCTGGCAGAAACTGTCGCTGTTGGCACCGTCGGGATAGTCGGTGCTCCAGCACCAGTTGTCGGAGCGGAACACACCATACTCGTAGTCCTTGGCGGCATTGCGCAGGATGATGACGAAGTTGTTCCAGTTGCTGCCGCCACCATAGTTGACGAACTTCACCTCGTAGGCTTCACCCGGTTCAATCTTGATGTCGTCGGTGAACTCAGTCCACCAGGCTGTCGTGTTGTCGGCCGCACCCAGGTTGGCAGGGTTAGGCACCACCGATATGACATTCGATGTCTTGGAGTTGGCGATGGAGTCAACCTTATCGGAAATCCAGTCGGGAGCCCCCACGTTGTAGAGGTCTGCTCCCTCGCAGCTCGTCAGTACCCACATGCCGAGTATGGCCAGGGTAAAGACGGATGCTATTCTTTTTAGATATCTCATAATCTTCATGTTTTTAATATTTGATGTTTACTGTGCTACCGGGTGAATGGTCTTACCGGTGAAGTAGCTGGAATTGCTCTGGCTGTAGTTGGCCGAGTTGCCCACCAGATTCTGGTTGTCGTTCAGCGTGTACTGATAGATGGGCAGGAACTCGTGTCCTTCTACCCAGGTGTCGAAAGAACTCATGACGCCGGAGCCGCCATAGGTCACGGCATCCTTCACCTTGTCCTGCAGCACCTTCTTGCCCACCTTTGTCACTTCGTCGGCTGACATTCCGGCAGCCTCGGCATCGGCTTTCGCCTTGGCAACTTCCGTGGCATAGAGGTTGAAGGAACCATGCTGCTTCAGCTGTGCCAGACGGGTGGCATCATAGAAGAATCCCCAGCGGATGAGGTCGAAGCCACGTCCGAACTCACAGCCGAACTCCTTCGGGCGCTCCACGTTGGCAATCTGCTCGAAGAGCTTCTCCTTGGTGTTGAACTTCGACTCGTCGAGGTTAGCCAGTCCGGCGCGGTTGCGCACCTGGTTAATCCAATTGAAAGCGTCGGTCGTGGGACCGTTGATCTCATTCTCACACTCGGCAGCGCGCAGCAGCACATCGCTGTAGCGCATCATGCGCAAGTTGATACCGTCGTGCAGACCCGTCACCACCTTGTCATAAAGGCCAGTGCGCATATTGGTCCACTTGGCAATGGGCAGACCACCGTAGTTGTTGTTGGTGATGATGTTCTCGTCTGCCGTCATCTTGCTGTTATAGGCCACGTTGCCAAACTCAAAGCCTTCCCATTCTTCCTCGTAGGTACCGATGGTCCAGTAGAGGCGCGGGTCAAGTGTACCCGTCGTGGTGCGCTCAGCCTTGAAGAGGTTGTAGAGCCAGGGAGAAGCCGAGAGGTCAGCCCAGCCGCCGAAGTCGCCGGGGCCGAAGTTACTCTCAATGGCCGAACCCTGCGTAGCATTCGGGCTGGTGTTCACCGGAGTCCACTCGTCGTCGGTGCCCTGAGTGCCATAATCGAGGAACTGTACCTCGAACAGGCTCTCGACGTTGTTCTCGTAGGCCGAACCCTCACGGAAGTTGTCACCGTAGTTGTCCACCAGCTTGTAAGTGCCGTAGGTACCGGCGATGATAGCCTTCAGCACGGGAAGGGCTTCGGTGTACTTCTGGCGCATCATCAGCGCACGGGCATAGTAGCCGGCGGCGGCACCCTTGGTTGCACGACCCTTAGACCACTCGCCACCCTTCTCCTTGGTGGGCAGCAGCTGCATCGCATCGGCAAAGTCAGCCTCTACCTGGTCCCATACAGCGTCGTACTGCACGTTGGGGTTTTCACCCTCAGTCTCCCAGTTCTGCACATAGAGGCCTTCTAACGTGGAATAATCTTCATAGTCAAGGATGAGGGGCGGGTTCTGATAGTAGCCAGCCAGGTTGTAGTAGGCCAGACCGCGGATGAAGAGAGCCTGTCCGGCAATATACTGCAACTGCTCAGAGACGGCCGTATAGTCCTGTCCGACGCGTGAGAGCACGTAGTTGCAGACGTTGATGGTGTAGTACCAGTCGCGGTACGACCACTGTCCGATTTCGTCGGTGACAGGCTCGTTCAGGTTGTCGAAGGGCAGATACCATACCTGCGAGGAGTTCCACACCTCGTCGCCACGGCATACGTCGATGTTGTAACCCACACGGGCGTAGGTACCCTCCATACGGATGTGATTGTAGCAGGCGATGACACACTCCTCCAGCTCCGCCACGGTATTGCCAAAGGTTGCCGTGGTCTGCTGGTTGGGGTTAATCAACTCCAACTTATCGCTGCACGATGTCAGCGTACCGATGCCCAGCAAGAGGGCAAGCGAAATATTATGTAGTTTCATGTTTGTTTCTCCTTTTTATATTAGAACGACAAGTTAATACCGCACATAAAGCTGCGGGCACTGGGGAACGAGCAGAAGTTGTAGCCCGGGGTGAAGGTACCACCGGCATAGTCGACGTTATAGCCCTTATACTTGGTGAAGGTGTAGAGGTTCTGTATGGAAGCGTAGGCACGCACACCAGAGACGACACCCTTGAACCATTTGTCGGGGAAGTTGTAGCCCAGCTCTACGTTGGCTATCTTCCAGTAGGCAGCATTCTGAATCTTGCGATCGCTGAACAGGTTGTTCCATTCCAGCGAGGCGTTGTTGGCATAGTAGGTGCGGGGCACGTTCGAGATGTAGGTCAGGCCGTCCTCCGACCAGCGGTTGGCGTCGAGCATGGCGACGTCCTTGTTGCCTGGTCCATAGCATGAGTTCAGGCTGTTCCAGATTTCATCGGACACGTGGTAGTTCAGTGCACCGAAGGTAGAGATGCTCAGGTCGAAGTTCTTGTACTCCAAGTGGGCACTGATACCGAAGTTCACCTTCGGCAGACCACTGCCGAGCACCACCTGGTCGTCAGCATCGATGACACCGTCTTCATTCACATCCTTATACAGGCAGTCTCCCACGTTGGCACCCAACTGGGTGGCGTGGTCGTCGAGGTCGGCCTGGGTGCGGGCGATGCCCTCGTAGACCCAGCCGTAGAACTGTCCTACCTCCTGGCCCACGTAGGTAATGTACGCACCGTTGATCTGCTTGTCCTTACCGGTACCCAGCGAGGTCACCTTGTTCTTCAGGGTGCTCAGGTTGGCAGCCACCTGCCACTTCAGCGGGTGGTCGTTGTTGCGATAGGTTGCCGAGAACTCGAAACCGCTGTTCTCCATCGAGGCGGCGTTCATCGTCACCGATGTGTTGGCCACACCCGTGCTGGCCGGAACGGCGACACCGTAGTGCAGATCCTCAGACTTGTTCTTATACCACTCGGCGGTGAACTCCAAGCGGTTGTTCCACATGGCGATATCGATACCGACGTTGGTAGTCTTCTTCTTCTCCCAAGCGATATTCTCGTTGACGAAGGTAGAGATGGCCGAGCCAGTTACGGGCTGGTTGCCAAAGCTGTAGGTCATGTTGTTGCGGGCCAGGGTAGCCATGTAGGCGTAGTCGCCGACGGCGGCCTCGTTACCGAGTACACCATAGCTGGCACGTACCTTGAACATGTTCATGATGTTATGGTCGATGGGGAAGAACTTCTCCTTGTCGAAGCGCCAACCTACAGAGATAGAGGGGAACGTACCCCAGCGGATGTTCTTGGTCAGGCGCGAGCTACCGTCACGACGCAGCACGAACGACAGCAGGTACTTGCCGTCGTAGTCGTAGTTCAGACGGCCGATGAACGAGGTGATGGCGTGCTTGTAGTCCCACGAGTCGGAGTAGGTGTCGGCACCATTCTGCAACTGCAGGAAGTAGGGTTCCGAGAAGTTAACAGCCCATCCCGACATGGTGTGGGTGTTCTCCTCCTGATAGGTCTGGCCAAGCACGAGGTTCAGGTGGTGCAGACCGATGGTTCCGTCATAGGTCAGCGTGTTCTCCACCAAGAAGTCTGAATAGGAGCGCTCGGCCTCGGTGAGTTTCTCGTTACTCTTGTCCAAGTACACACGGTTCGACTGTATCCATGCCGACACCCAGGTCTTGTCCTGGGCCTTGGTCTTGCTGTACGACAGGTTGAGCTTGTAGTTCAGCTTGTGGTTCTTCGATTCCAAGCCAATCATCTTGAACAGGTCAAAGTCGGCAGAACCGGTAGCCACCACGCGGTCTACCAACGTGTTGCGGGTCAGCAGGTTGTTCACCAACAGGGGGTTCGAGGCCGAGATGTCGCCATGAACAGTGTCGTAGTACACACCGTAGCCGTAGGCATCGTAGTTCCATCCGTTGGCCGAGCCTACCTTGTCGTCCAGCACCCAGGTGCTGGGGTCGTAGGCCTTGATGGTGGGCTGCATCAGCAGGGTACCACGCAGCACGTTGGTCACGTCACCATACAGACCCTGCACATACTCAGAGGCATTCGACAGACCCATACCGTCCTGATTTGAGTGGGAGTAGACGAGACTGGTGCGGAACTGAATGAACTTGGTCTCCATCGTGTTGTTCACACGGGCGGTAAAGCGCTGATAGTTAGGACCGGCACCTTCCAGCGTACCCTTCTGATTGAAGTAGTCGAGGCTGACGTTATACGTGTTGTGAGCACCGCCACCGCCGAGGTTGATGTTGTGGTTCTGGCGGACACCCGTCTTGAACACCTCCTTGAACCAGTCGGTATTGGTGTTGTCCATGAAGTGGTACTTGCCGTCGGCACCGAGGTTGTAGCCACCGGCGAGGGGCGTGCCCGAATTGGCCGATGCCATGCCTAAGTACTGACTATACTGGTCGGCGTTCATCACATCGTAAACATCGCTTGAAATCTTATCCCAGCCGAAGTAGCCCTTGTAGTCTACCTTCAGCGGCTGGTCCTTCTTACCGCCCTTGGTGGTGATGATGACCACACCGTTAGCAGCACGCGAACCGTAGATGGCACCGGCAGAAGCATCCTTCAGTACCTGGATGGTCTCGATGTCGTTCGGCGAGAAGTCGCGGATGGTGGTACCCATAGGCACACCGTCAATCACATACAGAGGAGCCGTGCTGCCGAACGAACCGATACCACGGATACGTACTGCAGGGTCAGCGCCCGGCTGACCGTCAGAGGTAATCTGCACACCGGCCACCTTACCTTCCAGCATGGAGGAGATATTCGAGTTAGACACACGCTTCAGTTCGTCGGCATTGACGATAGACACAGAACCGGTCAAGTCGGCCTTTTTCTGCACACCGTAACCCACGACAACCACCTGCTCCAGCATGTTGTCGTCTGACTCTAACTGGATGGTGTCAATAACGGCACGACCGCGAACAGCAATTTCGCGGTCCTTGTAGCCAATATAACTGACCACGAGCGTTGCATCAGAGGCTGCGTCAATCTCGAAGTTACCGTCAAAGTCGGTCACACTTCCAGACTGAGAGCCCTTCACTCTCACAGTAGCACCAATCAGGGGTTCCCCCGTTTGGTCTACCACTTGACCCTTGACCTTGATGGTCTGCTGGGTCACAGCTGCCTTGACGTTGACAGGACAGACAGAAAGTCCTCCCGTGACGCCTAAAGTCAGCATCAAAGAGAATAATACTTGTTTTCTCATTAGTTAATTGTTTTAATGTTAGATATAATATGTAGATTCGTGTTATTCGGCTTTCGTTCGCAAAAGTAGGAAAAAGGGTATTGAAAGAGGTGGACAAAATGATATTTTAGGTGGACAAAACGCGAAATAGCGCGTTTTATGCCCTTTTTACCTGTATTCCTCCTACTTTTTGTCCACCGCTGTGTCCTCCCCGACAAACGTGCTGGGACTGGTGCCAAACTGCCGTGTAAAGCAGCGCGTAAAGTACTTTGGGTCGTTGAAACCTACCTTGTAGGCTATCTCGGTGATGTTTCTGTTGGCCCAATTTTCCAATAGCAGCTTCCGGGCAATGGTCAGCCGGTAGTTGCGGATAAACTGGCTGGTACTTTGGCCGGTCTCGGCATTCAGGCGCTTCGACACCAGGCTCTTGCTCATACCCAGTGCCTCGGCAAACTCGTTGATGCCAAACTCGCTGTTCGTGTAGTTTTGTTCCATGACGTCCGTCGCCCGTTCCATGAATGACTTCTTTGTACGCATCGTTTCCTCCTTGTCTGCCTCCACGCTGCGACGGTAGCTCTTTTGCAGGCGTTCGTGGTTGTCGAGAATGTTCTGGATGCGCGACTGCAACTGCTCGGGGTCGTCCGACTCTTCGAGGACGCGGTGGATGGGTAACAGCAACTTCTCGGCTTCCTGCT
>JAEEGF011059318.1_pt1 | contig 34297 bp, 23 predicted proteins | sample 9134171 | NCBI WGS metagenome assembly JAEEGF01 (sample SAMN16246542, study PRJNA631951) | gut metagenome | biome: gut microbiome; feature: rumen; material: AP-attached | host: Bos | place: Iran: Karaj | collected 2018-10
GGAGACTGTGTATTTAAGACCGCCCAGATCCCTGGCGTGGACGAAGACACTATCGACAGAGTGTGCCACGGAAAGTGGAGCTTTGATGTGGATAAGGCCGCAGCATCGGAACTTATGCCTTCGGGCGCTTATGTGAACAGGCGCTCCCTGTGCCATCTGACCGACGGAAAAGCGACCGTGCTTGCCGAAAGCGACGGAGCTCCCGTATTTACAAAATACAGCTTTGGCAAAGGAACGGGTTATTACCTTTCCTCCTTCGAAAAGGGAGCTGAAAACAACAGGATGCTCTTAAACATCCTCATCGCTTCCGGAAGATCCGGCTCAAAGCTTTACATCACCGACAACTGCTTCACGGAGTGCGCATATTATCCCGAAAGCGGTACGCTCGTCGTGATAAACAACTCCTCAAAGGAACAGAAGACCTCGGTCGGCACGGAAAAGGGCGTAAAAGAGTTTGTGCTCAAGCCCTATGACGCGCAGATCGTAAAGATATGATCACAGAGGTGAAGATATGATCTTTCTCGCAATTGACATAGGTGCTTCCTCGGGAAGACACATTGCCGCATGGCGCGAAAACGGCGCGATGGTGATGAAGGAAGTTTACCGTTTTAAGAACGGAGCCGAAAAACAGGACGGCGCACTTGTATGGAATATCGATTCTCTGTGCAGTGAAGTCGTAAACGGCCTTGCAGCCTGCAAAAAGGCAGGTATCGTGCCGGATTCCATTGGCATCGACACCTGGGGCGTGGACTACTGCCTTCTTGATGAAAAGGACGAAGTGATGCGCCCTGTATACTGCTATCGCGACGAGAGAGGGGCAAAGACTTCTCCGCTCGTACACGAGATCACTCCGTTTTCCGAGCTCTATGAGCGCACAGGTATCCAGTACCAGTCGTTCAATACCGTTTACCAGATGTACTTTGACAAGCTGAACGGAAGGCTTGAAAAAAGCGCGGATTTCCTGATGCTCCCGGAGTATCTCGGATTTTTCCTCACGGGCGTAAAAGCACATGAGTATACAGATTGTTCCACATCGGGACTTGTGAATGCTTTCACCCGCGAGTGGGACAAAGACACGATAAAAAAACTCGGGCTTCCCGAAAGACTCTTTGAGAGACAGCCTGAAAACGCTCCGATAAAGCTCGGAAAGCTCAAAAAAGAGATCACGGACAAGGCGGGCTTTAATGCCGATGTGATCCTTCCGGCAACTCATGACACAGGTTCCGCGGTAGCATCGCTTAGAGAGACAAAGGCAGACAACGCCATCTATATTTCGAGCGGCACATGGAGCCTCATGGGAGTGGAACTGGATAAGCCCCTTACCGGAGAAGCTGCTTTCAACGCCAATTTTTCAAATGAAGGCGGCATCGGCACAGTGAGGTTTTTAAAGAATATCATGGGACTCTGGCTCGTTCAGTGCCTCAAAAAAGAACTCTCCGACAAGTATTCCTTTGCTGAGCTTGCCGAGATGGCGGAAAAAGAGGCACATTTTGATTATGTCCTTTCCGTAAACGACGAGAACTATCTTGCTCCGGAATCTGTGATGAAGGAGATAGAAAAGGAATGCTCGGCCAAGGGATTCCCTGTTCCGAAGACACCGGGCGAATTTGCGCATGCCATCTATTCGAGCCTTGCGCATTGCTACAAGGATACCGCAGAAGAACTTGAAAAAGTGACCGGACGCACATATGAAAAGATCTGCATCATTGGCGGCGGTTCTAACAATAAATATCTCAACGGACTTACGGAAAGGATCACCGGAAAGAAAGTGATCCTCGGCTCACCCGAGGCTACGGCGCTCGGAAATATCTTATTACAGGAGGAAGTTTATGTACAGTGAAGCAAAGGAACGTTATGCCGCTATCGGAGTCGATACGGAAAAGGCGCTCGAGACACTGAAGAACACACCCATCTCCATCCATTGCTGGCAGGGCGATGATGTTGTCGGATTTGATTCAAAGGAAGCGCTCTCCGGCGGCATCCAGACGACCGGCAATTACCCCGGAAAAGCAAGAACACCCGAAGAGCTCATGAACGATATCGATGAGGTGTTAAAGCTCACACCCGGAAAGAAAAAGATCAATCTGCATGCCTGCTACGCGATCTTTAAAGACGGCGAGTTTGCCGACAGAGATGCTATACAGCCCAGACATTTTGAGGCATGGGTTAAATTTGCAAACGAAAGAGGCCTCGGCATCGATTTCAACCCCACATTTTTCTCTCATCCCATGGTAAAGGACGGTCTCACTCTTTCTTCGCCCGACGAAAAGGTGAGAAAGTTCTGGGTAGAGCACGGCAAACGCTGCATCGAGATCTCGGAATATTTTGCAAAGGAAACCGGAAAGCCCTGCGTAATGAATATCTGGATCCCTGATGGTTACAAGGACTGGCCGGCTGACAGACTCGGTCCCCGCAGACGCTACATGGAATCCATCGACGAGATCATAAGCGTTCCTTACGACAAGACAAAGGTATTCGTAACACTTGAATCCAAAGTGTTCGGCATTGGTCTTGAGGCATATACTGTAGGCTCAGCGGAATTCTGCTCTAATTATGTGAACACACGTCATATCACGCCTCTTATGGACAACGGCCATTATCATCCCACAGAGATGGTATCCGACAAGATCTCATCGATGCTCCTTTTCAACGAGCATCTTGCGCTCCATATCACAAGACCCATGCGCTGGGATTCCGACCATGTTGTGCTCTTTGACGATGAGACAAGAGAGATGTTCAAGGAGATCGTGCGCGCTGACGCTCTTTCAAAGATGTTCCTCGCGACAGACTATTTTGATGCGTCCATAAACCGCATAAGCGCCTGGGTAACGGGCCTTCGTTCGGTTCAGAAGGCACTTCTCTATGCACTTCTCGAGCCCGCTTCGTTTAAGAGCCTGCAGGACAACAGCAACTTCACGGAGCTCATGGTACGTCAGGAAGAGTTAAAGACCATGCCTTTCGGCGACGTATGGGAAGAATACCTGAAGCGTGAGAACGTTGCGGTCGACTATTATTCTGAGATAAAGAACTATGAAGACACTGTTCTTAAGGAGAGAAAATGAAGAATATCCTGAATGCACCCTTCGTTGAGGAAATGAAGGAGATCACCATGAACATGTACCGCCAGGGCTGGGATGAAAGAAACGGCGGAAACATCAGCTATATGCTTGAGCCCGAAGAGGTTTCCAAGTACCTTGACCTTAGCAAAGTGATAAGGACCATCCCCACAGGCTTTGACGCATCCTACTTAAAGGGACGCATCTTTATCGTCACCGGTACAGGCAAGTATTTTAAGAACGTGACAAAGGATCCGGAAAAGAATCTCGGTATCGTCCGCATCGCTGAGGACGGCACGACAGCCGAACTTCTCTGGGGATATTCCGACGGCGGAAAGTTCACGTCGGAGTTTCCCGCTCACATGATGAGCCATATAGCAAGACTTAAAAAAGATCCTTCGCACAGAGTTGTCATGCACTGCCATCCCACAAACACACTTGCGATGAACTTTGTGACCGAGCTTGACGACGCAAAGTTCACACATGCTCTCTGGCAGATGTGCACTGAGTGCATGGTCGTATTCCCCGACGGAATAGGCGTGCTTCCCTGGATGCTCTGCGGAAACAACGAGATCGGAGAAGCCACAGCGAAAAAGATGGAAGAGTACAGACTTGTTGTCTGGGGCCTTCACGGCATCTACGGAACCGGAAAGGATATCGACGAGGCATTCGGACTCATCGAGACGGTTGAAAAGGCTGCGCAGCTCTATATGCTCGTTGAATCCTGCAATAAGCCGAGGATCAATACCATCACGAACGATCAGCTTCGCATCATCGCAAAAGGATTTAATGTACAGTTCAGAGAGGACTTCCTGCTGTAAGATATTGCCCGCCGTAAGGCGGGCTTTTTCACCAAAGGATCGTAAATATGCTTAAAGACAAGGATATCAGGGAGCCTTTGTTCATGTTCCTTGAGGAGACTTTCGGGAAGATCAGGATAATCGAAGAAAAAACGATGGGACACTCGAGAGCCGATGTGGTGATGGTGACGGAAAACGCGCTATACGGCATAGAGATAAAGAGCGATCCCGACACCTATGTGAGACTTGAGAGCCAGATCAAAGACTACGATTCTTTCTTTGAATTCAACATGATCGCAGTGGGAGCGTCTCACGCCGCACATGTTGAGGAACATGTGCCGGAGCACTGGGGCATAATCACGGTGGACGAAGTGGACGGAAAGCCTGATTTTTATGTTCTTCGGGCGGCAGCGCTCAATCCCAGGGCAAAGCGGTATTTTGAGGCAATGCTGAAGCGCGAGCTTTCGTTCTTGTGGAGACCGGAACTGAACCATCTGCTCGAGATAAATGAAATGCCGAGATATCCGGGGCAGAGCAAAAAGTTCGTGCGGGACAAACTGGTCGAAAAAGTGGAAGGAGAAAAACTCCTTAACCAGCTTTGCACGGAGCTTTTCGAGAGAGATTACGAGCTTGCGCTGAAGCAGATAAAGGAATACAAGGAAGCACACGGACGGAAGCTTTCAAAGACTGTCAAAAAACGAAAAAGAAGAAAAAGAGCTCAGTGATGCACTTGCGTCACTGAGCTTCGTTATATTCCGGGGGTTGATCCAGGATGTCTCCTTCGCGTGTCAGATGTTCGTCCATCCATTCATAGCGGGAAAGGAGAAAATCTTTGAGATATCCGATGTGGCTTTCATAGTCGGTAAAACCGTATGTCGTACTGCGGGCCATTCCTATCCTGTCTCCGGAAAGCACTTTCGGCCAGCGTTCCTCATCCCGGATACGGGCTTCTTTGATCTCTTCGCTTCTTAAATCTATCGAGAGCAGGGCGGCAGAAAGGAGATCTTCCTTTACTTCGGACCATCTTTTTTTGATTTTTTCCTGAAATGAGGAATCTTCAAGAATGAACGCGATGATGTCTTTTTTCTCGAAATAGACATAGGTGGAATCAACGGCTACCCAGCCGTTGTAGTCCGAGATATCCCCTGAGAAATTGCCGAATGCCGTGTCGTAATCCCAAAGAGGCCCGAGGCAAAGCTTTCCTCCGGCGGGTTTATACATGTACAGGCTACGGTAAAACGAGCATTCCGTGTTGTTTGTGAGTTCGTTTATGATGAACCAGTCGACCCAGTTGTCGACATCTATATATTTTTCATAATCCCCGTAACTTTCGGTTGCGTTCTCAAGAGCTTTTATGTAGCGCCTGGTATAGGTCATGACGTCGTCGTACTGGTACTTGACCTTCGGGTCTTTGATGTATAGCGAGTCGCCGGAATCTGTCATGAAATAGTCGAGACCGAAGATATTTTCGCAATCGTAATCCCAGCCCCATTCGAGAATGAAGCCCATGTCACCGATCCGCCCTTTTTCGTCGAGGACCTGTGAGCCCAGAGGAAGCTTGTGCGCGGCTTCTTCGATCTTTTCGCATATCGTGTACAGCCCCAGATATTCATCGTTCAGGTAAAATTCAATAAAACGGAAAGCGGGAGTCCAGGTGAGATTTGAAAGAACCTGCGCAATGTCGTAAGTCACGGCGTTTCTTATGAGGGATGGATCCACATAATTTGGGACAAGCACCCAGTCTTTGTCGGAGGGCATTCCAAAGAGTTCAGTCTTTTCGCTGAGTTTCAGCCGGTAGGCTTTTTTGGGAAGCTGGTGCCATGAAGAATTTCCGCGACCGCGGATCAGAGCATCTTCCTCGGAACCGTCGGCAACCATGCGGGCCGTGACATAGTCTGTTTTTGAAGTGACAGGGATACTGTCTTCTGTATAGAGCTTAAGCTCATGCACTCCGTATGTGGTGACTGAGTCCGGTGGAGAGGGAAAGGATGTCGCACCCAGGGAGTCAGGTATCCGGGACACGGGAGCTGTCGGCGTCGGTGAAGGGACAGAAGGGGATGCGGGGGCTGTCAATGAATCGGTAACAGAAGGCATTGACACTGCGGTATCCGATACTTTTGGAGTGGCAGAGGATATTGATGTGGTGACATCAGGATTCACGGTAATTTCCTGTCCGGACGGCACAGCAGGACCGGACGGACCGGCACAGGCCGCAGCGCAAAAAAGCCCTGTTAAGCTTAAAAGGAGCAGTATTCTGTTTGCGCTTTTTTTCCGCCCTTCCATAGTCTCACCTCATGATCACTGACAGGCAGTGATTATAGCACATTATGTCCGTATCATCAATTTCTACTTTGCGGGGGAGTTCGATAAAAAAGGTTTTGAAAAGCATGGCGATTATGCTATAATACTTTTCGTTTACAAAATAGACTAAAAAGTGAAGGAAACCGAAATGGAAGAAAAAGAGATATCCCTAATCGAATTGTTTTCGCTCTGCGTGAGAAACGGCGGAAAGGCTTTGATCGCAGCAATCGTACTGGCCGTTCTGCTTTCGGGCTATCAGTATAACGCACAGGTAAAAAACAGGGAGAAAACGGCGTGTTCCGTGCTCGGAGTGACAGATCTCGGCAGTGTTTCCGACTGGGAGAAAAAAGCGGCCGACAAGATAAACGAGGATTATCAGGCTGAGCTTCTGGAGTATGAGGATAAAGTATCTTCACTTCAGGCTGATATCGATTACTATAAAGACATGCGTGAGGAACTCAACAAAGCATTCGATGATGCTTTGGACGGCAAGTTTTACGGCGACACTTATACGGCTCCGAGTCTCAGCAACAGCATAATCAGCATTGACAACAAGATCGCCACGATGACAAAAAACCTGGATGAGCTTGTTAAACCTGTAAAAAAGACTATTCCTGCCGTGAGCTTAAAAAAAGCCGTTCTCTGGGGCGTTATCGGCTTCTTTGCCGGCATACTTATCGTCGGAGCGGTAGTATTCCTTCGCGTCCTTATCCTCGACCGCATGGAATGCTCCTTCCAGCTTGAGCGTGACTTAAAGATTCCTTTCCTTGGGGCAGTGATGGGTAAAAGAGGTCTGTTTGACAAACTTGCCGACCGGATAAACGGTGAGAGAGTATGGAAGGACAATGATACAGCGCTTTCTTACATTGCAGGCTCTGCGGCTTTAAGATGCAAAAATGCCGAAAAGATACTACTTCTCTCCACATGTGAGATTGGCAATGAAGTGTCCGACAAGGTTACGGGCGTTCTTAAAAGAGGAGGTCTCGGTGTAAACTTTGCGGACGATTTCAGACACTCCCCAAAAGCGGTTGAGGAACTTAAGGAGTGTGACGGCATCATTCTTCTCGAAAAACGCGGCACATCCGAGATGAAGACCGTCAACGAAGCGGTTTCACTTGCAAAGGCTTCGGAAAAGCAGATCCTGGGCTTTGTGATGGTAAACGGAAAATAAACATTCAGATAAGTGAAATATAAATGGCTACAGACGATAAACAAAACCAACATCCGATAAGGAGCAGGGCATTGGCGATAAGGCAGCTGTTTCTTGTGGTCAGCGACATGCTGATCACGGTGGCAGCCTCCTTTTTGTCTGTCTGGATAAGATTTGACTTTAGTTATGCAAAGATGGAAAACCGCTTTTTGGAGAATCTTATCAGCACCATACTGCCGAACATCCTGCTGGTCCCTGTGATCTTTTTCCTTTTCGGGCTCTACAAGAGCCTCTGGCAGTACGCAGGCATGCATGAACTCATGAGGATCGTGTTTGCGTGCATAACAGCCGACATCCTGCAGTTCCTTCTGTTTAAGATATATGACCGCACCATGCCCAGGAGCTACTGGGTGCTGTATCTCTTCATACTTTGTTTCTTTACGTTGGCGCTCCGTTTTGCCTATCGCTTCATAAGGCTCATTTCAGTCAGGATGCGGCAGCTTAAGGGCGGCAGTACGGAAAAAAGGATCATGGTGGTCGGTGCAGGAGATGCCGGAAACATGCTGATCAAAGAGATCAAGACCAGTGACAAGCTCAATGCCGACGTGGTCTGCGCGATAGACGACAATCCGAGGATCGTGGGTTCTACGATCAGAGGGGTAAAGGTGGTCGGAAACTGCGAAAGTATCGTGGAAAACGCCGAAAAATTCCTGGTCGACCAGATAATCATTGCAATGCCGTCTGTCGGAAGAAAGCGCATTTCCGAGATCGCGGACATCTGCAGCCATACCGGATGTGAACTTAAGATAATCCCGGGTATTTATGAATTTGTAAACGAAGATGTTTCACTCTCACAGATAAGAGACGTGGAGATCGAAGACCTTCTCGGACGAGACCCTGTAGTGATAGATGTCAGCAGGATACTAGAGAGCATCAGCAAAAAGACCGTGCTTGTCACGGGAGGAGGCGGTTCCATAGGCTCCGAACTTTGCAGGCAGATCGCCGATGCGGATCCCAAAAAGCTCATCATCGTTGATATCTATGAGAATAACGCCTATGATATACAGCAGGAGCTCAAAAGGAATTTTCCCGCGCTCGACCTTGTGGTGCTTATCGCGTCCGTAAGGAATTATGACAGGATAGACAAGATATTTTCCGAATATCGCCCCGATCTTGTGTTTCACGCCGCTGCGCACAAGCATGTGCCGCTGATGGAAGATTCGCCGAACGAGGCTATAAAGAACAACGTCTTCGGAACGCTGAACACCGCGCGCGCCGCCGATAAATACGGCGTGAAGCGTTTTGTACTCATTTCCACCGACAAAGCGGTAAATCCGACAAATGTGATGGGAGCGTCAAAGCGTATCTGTGAGATGATCATCCAGGAAATGGCAAAACGCTCGAAAACGACTTATGTCGCGGTGCGTTTCGGAAATGTCCTTGGGAGCAACGGCTCTGTTATCCCACTTTTCAAGGAGCAGATAAAAGCGGGCGGGCCCGTGACGGTCACGGATCCGAACATCATCCGCTATTTCATGACGATACCCGAGGCGGTGTCACTTGTGCTCGAAGCGGGCACTTATGCCGCGGGAGGCGAGATCTATGTGCTTGACATGGGAGAGCCCGTAAAGATCATAGACCTTGCAAAAAATCTCATCAGGCTTTCGGGACTGACTCCAGGTGAAGACATAGACATCGTCTACACAGGGCTTCGCCCGGGCGAAAAACTGTATGAAGAGCGCCTCATGGACGAAGAGGGACTCAACAAAACAGAGAATGATATGATATCCGTTGCAAAACCCATAGATATGAACGGACAGGATCTGTTTTCAAAGCTTGAAGAGTTGTATACCGCAGTTTACGAAGAGACAGACGATGTGAGACAGCTCATCGCACGCATCGTGCCCACATATAAGCCCTGGGAAGCACACTGATCGCAAAGTGCCCTCATTTCGTAAAGGATCCTGATACACATTTGATGAAAAAAGGACTTAACGCATCACAACTGAAGATCATCGCGATCATTGCCATGACCATCGATCATGTGGCGTGGGGATTTGTGGATATGTTTACGCCCCTCGGACAGATAATGCATGTCCTGGGGCGTCTTACCATACCCATAATGTGTTTTTTCATTGCAGAGGGTTTCAGAAGGACTTCGTCACTCAAAAATTATTTCTTTAAAATGGTCACTTTTGCGCTCGCGTCCGAGATCCCTTTCAAACTCTTTTTCGGAGAAGAATACGGATACAGGTGCAATTTCATCTTTGATCTTACTTTGGCGCTGACAGCGCTTACGATCTCAAGGGCCGAAAATATCACAAAAACTCTTAAAGCGCTGCTTGTCGCTCTTGTGGTCGTTCTTTCCGCAGCAGTCGGCGGATGGCCCGTGTTTCCGATCATACTTGTTTTTATCTTTTATTACGTAAAAGACATAAAAAAGCAGTTCCTCTGGTGCTTTGCGGCCGTTGTGACAGTTGAGGCCGTGGTGATCGGACTGATACTGCTGAACGGAGTATATCATTTCTCGTCCTATGACTGGAAATGGTATCAGTGGATGTATTTCTTCGGCTTCCTTCTTGCGATCCCGCTCCTTGGAATGTATAACGGCAAGCGCGGGAATTATCCCATGGGCAGGATGTTTTTCTACTTCTACTATCCCTGCCATTTCCTGGTGCTCTGGAGCATACAGAAACTGATCGCGAAAGATCCTTATCCCGTATACACGGCGGTGCACTTTGTGTGCCTTGTTGTCTTTATTGCTATAACGATACTCTTTTTAAGCGCACCTCCTTCAAAGCCGCTCATCCCGACGGTCATGATAGGAGTTTCGGGCTGTGTCTATATGTTCGGATACATCATGGAGGTCATGGCGGACGGCAATGTGGACATCGCCTTTTGCGGGGTGATCGTCGAATATCTCGGAGAGACTGTGCTCTTTATCGTCTGGGTATGGTTCATCTCGCTTTTCTGTAAGCTGAACATATCCAAATATGTATACCTTTTCCAAGGCGTGGTGGCTGTGATCGTCATGTGCCTTCTGATCACCACAAGACAGACTCATCTGTTTTACAGGAACGTCGGTATAAACAATGACGGCCCCTTCCCGAGGCTCGAACTTGAATACGGCCCGGCCTTCAACGCGCTGTTTTTCTATCTTACCGCGCTTTATCTGTTCATAATCATCGTTTCCGTAAAAGCCATGAAGAACAGCACGGGCATCGAGCGAAAGCGCATCATCCGCATAACCGTGGCTTTTGCATGCCCCTGGATAGCTTTCGGCATAAAGTTCACAGGGCTCACGGGCGGATATGAGATAGCATTCATCGGAGTAATGGGGACCGCGCTTTTCATCTACAATGCGGTGATCAAATTCGGCTATTTCAACTCTGTGCAGATAGCGGGCGAAAATGCCATAAACGAGTACAGTGAAGGAATGCTCGTCACGGATCCTCATTTCGTGACACGTTACGTCAACAAAAAAATGAGAAAGCTTTTCCCTCGGCTTACGATAGGCTCAAAAGCGACAAACGAGCCGGTGATCCGTGAGATGCTTGTCGGCGGGATGGTCCGCTTTGAACATGATGACAGGATATTTGAAGCGCAGGTCTCCGAGATCAGAGAGCAGAATTACATGCAGGCATATATGCTGTTCCTCAGAGACATGACGGAGCATTATGCATATCTGGATGCGCTCGAACGCAGTTCCCAGAGAGACCAGCTCACCGATGTATACAACAGACGGTTTTTTACTGAGCTTGTGAGCAATTACATAACCGAAGGCTATGACGGCTGCTTTATGATGATAGACGTGGATGATTTTAAGAATGTCAACGACAGCTTCGGACACGATGCCGGAGATATCGCGCTGAAGGCGGTCGCGGACGCGATCACGCGCACAGGCACAGAGGAACATATAGTGGGGCGTCAGGGCGGTGACGAGTTCACAGCCTTTTATAAGGGGCTCACCGACAAAAAGAGGATAGAAGAACTTGGAAACGAGATAATAACGGCATTTAAAGAAGAACTCTTAAAAGTACTTCCCGAATGCAATACATCCCTATCGATAGGAGCAATGCTGGTATCCGAAGCGGACGCAGGAAACACCGGAGACGATGTTTACAAAGCTCTGTACAAGGCTACGGACCGCGCGATGTATGCGGTGAAGAAGGCCGGGAAATCTGGCATCACGGTAAGATAACAAAAGGGCAGAAGCGCTTACGGCTCCTGCCCGGTTTTTTATTTATTTCTGATCACTTTGCTTCTTCGATCTTTGCGTCGGGAGCATTCTTCTTTACGGACTCAATGCCCTTAAGGCAGTTGGCTTCCGTGGTGTAGCCTTCGCTGGTGGCGATGATGTGGCCGTTTGTTGCTTTAAGGCGGAAACGGAACTCACCCTTCTTGTCCTTGTAAACCTCATACTTGGGATTCTTCTCGGCAGCAAATCCGGCTTTTGTCTGGTTCTCGATCTTGGAAGTGCAGTTCTTCTGAACGCTTGCGATACCCTTCTTGCAGGCGGCTTCGGAAGCATAGACCTGACTGGACGCGATTATCTCACCGTTTCCGGACTTGAGATCGAATTTCGTTCCGGCAGAAGTCTTTTTGATGACAAATTTACCCATAAATTATGACCCTCCTGAATTGAAAGAATATTGTGCCTTTCGCACATAAAACATTATACACAAAGCACAAACACTAGTCAAATACTAATTAATTGTTTTTTTAATGGTTTTTTAATGATTAAAATGGGGCTCCGCAGGCCCCGAAAACTTGCATTTTTATCTTTGATATGAGATAATCAAAAGAGTGGTTATGCCTACTAAATCAAAACTACGGAGTATGCTATGAATAAGATCACAGCAAGAAAAAAAGGAACCGGACTTATCGCAAAGATCGCTCTTGTTTTTCTTTTGTTCATAGTCTTATCGCTTGTGGTGTGCACGATCGTCACATATCGCGCACAGATGAGAAATTACAAAAAACTCAAGTGTGAAGAGATCGAGGAAGTGAGCGAATATCTGGCGGTCTTCCTTCAGAAGGACGGACAGAGCTTTATTGACTATGTGGACTATTACAAGGCTCATTGCAAGGACTTAAAGATACCGTATGACTTTGATGAATATCAGACTGCGTATGACGCTTTTCTTGACGGAATGGCAGAAAAGTATCCCGGAAAGACTCTGTATCACGATATATTCCCCGAGGACATCTCAGACGATCTGAAAGTCCTGTATTATACATATTTTCATGAATACTGGATACTCGCTTTTGAGCAGGCCAGAGCTGCTTTTGACCTTCCGTACACATATTTCCTGCTGATGGACGACGATACTCATTATGCGACTTACATGATCGACGGTGAGCGCATTGAGGATGTCGGGCACGAAGGGATCCCAGACAATCCGGGATTCATCTATCTTGGTGACAATTATTACGAGGACCCGGCTGAAAAGGAGCTTCTGTGGACCACCTGGAATACCGGAGAGGAACAGCACAGGACCTTTGTGTGGGACAATGAGTGGGGAAACACGTATGCATATTATTATCCGCTGATCATAAACGGTCAGAGGATAGGTCTTGTCGCAGCCGAAGTGGACGTAAAGAAAGTGAATGAAGGAATATTAAAGTCCGCACTCGTGCTGGACCTTGAGATCGCCCTTGTTCTTGTGGTGCTTTCGGCACTGCTCCTTCTCTATATTGAAAAGCAGTACATCCTTAAGATCAAATTCCTTTCGGGATGCCTTGCAAAACTCGACGTTAACGGAAAAACGGAAACAGCCGACGAGATCGATACAAAGGCATTCTCGAGTGACGAGATGGGAACGCTTGCCGATGGAATTTCGGGAATGCTCCGCGATCTTGACGAGCACGAGCGTAAGATCGAAAAGGCCGCAAAGATGAAAGACGATTTCCTGGCAAACATGAGCCATGAGATCAGAACGCCCATGAACGCTGTTATAGGCATGACAGACCTTATCCAGAGAGAAGAGGTTTCCGACAAGGTATCAAACTATGTTTCACAGATCAAATCCTCCGGAAATTCTCTTATCGCGATCATCAATGACATACTCGATTTTTCAAAGATAGAATCAGGCAGGTTTGACATCGTGCCCGGTGAATACAGTCCCGTCGAAGTTCTCAACAGCGTTGTCAATATGACGCTGAATAAGCTCAGTGACAAGCCGGTCGATCTGGACATTGACATGGATCCCGACATTCCGGCGGTGCTTTACGGCGACAGCAACAGGATCAAGCAGATACTTGTCAATCTCACGAGCAATGCCGTAAAATTCACAAATAAAGGCAGCATAACCATCCATGCTTCTTTTGAAAGGAACAATGAAGGCGGCATCTTAAAGCTGTCGGTCGAGGACACCGGTATAGGCATAAAGCCGGAGGACAAAGACAGGATCTACGACTCCTTTGCACAGGTTGACAGCAAGCGCAACAGAAACGTGGAGGGAACAGGACTCGGACTTACCATATGCCGCCGCCTTGCGGATCTTATGAACGGAAAGCTGTCCATGGACAGTGAATACGGCCTCGGCAGTGTATTCTCGGTAGAGCTTCCGCAAAAAGTGGTGGACCAGAGTCCCACATCCCACATAAAGGATCCGGACGGCATCATCGCTTTGTACATGTTCTCATCGGAACTTCGTGACGAGGCATTTGAACGTGACGCGAAGCGGCTTTCGGTATTCTGCGAAAAAGCAGAGAACTCCTCCGATGCCGAAAAACTCTGCCTTGATATATTAAAACGGTTCCCGGGAAGAGAATGCTTCATCTTTGTGGATTCCGACACGGCAATGTCACTGAGCCCGGAGTTTTTCAACAGCCGTGCCGACATAAAGCCCGTGCTTGTCATGGACATGGCTTCAAAACTCACTCTTGACCTGGTGGGCCTCACTTTTGCCACATCTCCTCTTTATACCGCAAACATGGCCATGATCTTTAACAAAGAGAAGGAAGCAAGAGCGAAGAATGAGGAAACCGATACAGCGCTTGATTTTACCGCGCCCGACGCGAATGTACTCGTCGTCGACGACAATATAGTAAATCTCACCATTGCGGAAGGACTCCTTGAGCCTCTCAGGATGAATGTCACCAGAGCCGTGAGCGGAAAAGAATCGGTAATGCTCGCAGGAAGAGAAAAGTTTGACATCATCTTTATGGATCACATGATGCCGGAGATGGACGGCGTTGAGGCGATGCATGTGATCAGGGAGAAATATCCTTCTTACAAGAACGTTCCGATCATCGCGCTTACCGCAAATGCGATAAATGAAGCAAAAGAAAGGCTTCTTGCAGAAGGCATGGATGATTTCATACCGAAGCCGATAGAACTCAGGCTCCTCCTTTCAAAGGTAAAACACTGGCTGCCCAAGGAAAAGATCATACAGATGACCAAGGAAGAGGCCGCCGTCGCGGCACTTGAACATGCCGAGCGTGTGAGCGAAGACAGCGATACCCTTATGATCGGAGACCTTGATGTACAAGGCGCTCTTTCGATGCTTGGCAGCGAAACACTTTTCTTCAACATCCTCAAGGAATACTACAGGATCATGCCCGAAAAGGAGCAGAGCATCAGAGAAGCATGGGAGAACAAAGACTGGAAGACATACACCATCGAGGTCCATTCGTTAAAGAGCACATCCGGACAGATAGGAGCAAAGGAAGTGCAGAAAATGGCTGCGGATCTTGAGGCGGCCGGACGTGAAGAAAACGAGAGCTTCATTGATGAACACACAGAGGAACTCCTTGAACGCTACACAGCATACGCGCCTGTTTTCAAACCTTTCTGCGAGGAAGATGACGAAGATGATATGTCAAAGCCCGTGGCCGACTCCGAGACTGTGAAAGACGCTTTTTCAAGGCTCAGGAGCGCCGCGGACAGTCTGAATCTCGATGAGATGGAAAACATCGTGGGGAAAATGTCCGAATACAGATATCCCGATGAAATGAAAGAATTGTTCGAATCACTGAAGCAGGCCGTTCAGGATATAGACGCCGACGGCTGCATCGCGGTTCTCGACAAGTGGGAGAGCATAATGTGAGACATTTATGATCTCACAGGATCCAGAGGTTTTATTGATGGAAAACGAGTTACTTGAATATGAATGCCCCGCGTGCGGTGGCATGCTCGAATTTGACACAGCCTCACAGATGCTTAAGTGTCCCTATTGCGACACAAAGTATGATGTTGAGGAATTCAGAAAGAGGCTTGCGGAAAAGCAGAAAAAAGCCGAGGAAGCGAAGGATTCCCGGCTTGAGCAGTCAAATGCGGAGTGGGTTGATGACAATCTTCTGATCTATGTCTGTCAGTCCTGCGGCGGAGAGATCATCGGCGACAAAACACTCGGAGCCACTTCCTGCCCCTTCTGCGGGAACAATGTCGTTATGACGAAGCAGTTCAAGGGCGCATTAAAGCCCGACTGCATGATCCCTTTTAAGATCGACAAGGAAGCTGCAAAGGCTGCTTTAAAGAAGCATTTTGAAGGAAAAAAACTTCTCCCGCCGAGCTTTAAGACAGAAAGCAAGCTTGATGAGGTAAAGGGCGTGTATGTGCCCTTTTTCCTGTTCAATGTGGACGCGACCGGACGTGCGGAGTACAATGCGACAAACGTGCGCACATGGACTTCGGGGAATTATGATTACAGAGAGACAAAGCATTTTGACATAAAGCGTGAAGCGATCGCCGCTTTTGATGACGTTCCCGCTGATGCTTCGACAAAAATGGCGGACGATCTGATGGATTCGATAGAGCCATATGATTACAAGGCTCTTGTTCCGTTCAACCCGGCCTATCTTGCGGGATTTCTCGCAGACAAGTATGACGTTGAGGCGGACAAGCTCGTGCCGAGGATACGTCCGAGAGTGGAAAGCACGCTTTCTTCACAGATCGACGGTACGGTGGGAAAATACACCACTTTGAACAAAAGGTCCCGCGCGGTCGTGCTTGACAGAGTAAAGAGCAGATATGCGCTCCTTCCCGTCTGGGTGCTCACCACGAGGTGGAACGACAAACCGTATGTCTTTGCGATGAACGGACAGACAGGAAAGTTTGTCGGAAACCTTCCGATGGACAAAAAGCTGTATTTTAAATATCTTGCGAAATATACGGGACTTATCGGTATCATCGGAGGAACGATATCGTTCCTCTTCTATATGTCCAGATACTGGTTCTGACAGGGAGGCGCGTGATGAAGATGTATACGTTTTTTAAAAGATCCGCCGCCCTTGCCGTAAGCTTTGTTATAGCGGCTGTGCTTGTTTTTTTACAGCCGGCGGTACCGGCCCATGCCGAAGATATGGATGATACAGGCTATATTGCCGAGGACGGGGAGACTCATTCACTTCATGTCGACAAAGACAGAGTGGTGGACAACCTGGGGCTTCTCAGCAATTCCGAGGAGCAACGCCTTGAGGAACTCTTTGACAGATATTCCGAAGAGCTGGATTTTGACATTGTCCTCCTTACGAGCGACACTCTCGGGGGCTGTGCCGATGTGATGCGGTATGCCGATGAATATTTTGAAGAGAACGGCTACGGAGTGGGAGACACAAGGGACGGCGCTATATTTGTAAGGTACCTGAACGGCTCCGAAAAGGAAGTCTGGATCAGCACCTGCGGAACAGGTCTGATATGCCTGTATGACGATTATATCGACGCGATCTATGAAGAACTGACTCCCGCCTTCCTTGACGGGAGATATTATGAGGCTTTTAAGATCTTCGGTGACATGACCGCAGACTCCGTAAGGCGCTGGGAGCAGGAAGGCGAACCCACCGATGTTCACGGCAATTCGGGAAACACTTATTACTATGACGAAGAGCAGGGATCGTATTTTAACTATATTTACGGAAAACCTGATTACTCACTGAACTACCCGTTTTATTTCTGGGTATGGCTTTTCATAAGAGGCTGCATACTGCCTACCGTCATCGGACTTATCTTTGCGCTCATAAAGACAGGTTCGATGAAAAAGCAGTTAAGATCCGTGGAAACCGCGGGCGGAGCGGCGCAGTATGAACGGAAAAACAGTTTTGTGCTCAGGGTGAGCACGGATAATCTCGTCCGTACAAATACCACAAAGACAAGACACGTGGAAGCGTCGTCCTATTCCGGAGGACGATCCGGCGGAGGCGGGCACGTTTCAAGCTCTCACCACTCTTCGGGCGGATTTTCGCACGGCGGCGGCGGACGCCACATGTAATACGATAACTTACAGGCTTACAGAGGTCGATGGATGAAAAAACTGAACGCCATTTTGATATTGGTTACCGCACTCAGTATAGCAACGCTTGTATTCGTGCTATATTCCACCGGCGTGTTCGCAAAAGGTGAGCCTGAACCCACGCCAGTTCCCGGAGCCACACCGAGCCCCGTGATCCCGCGTGAGCAGTATCAGAACGACTACGAAGCGGACCCCGATCAGAGTAAAGAGATCGCGGTGATAAATGTTCTTGAACATTTTACGACTTATGGTTCACCTGATACAATATACACATATTCCTTCCAGAACAAAGTACGCGCTTCGATAGACAAGTTGATCGAAGAAGGCGATTACACTGAGGATGAGCCGCTTGTCATAAGAAACCCGTTCTGCACAAACACACAGTCACTCTATATCTATTTCAGGACTTCATATCCCTGCGCCGCAGGATACAATGTGCACGTTTCTTCGGCGGATTCCGGTGCGGACGATTTCGGAGGATACGTCATCGCATCGAAGGAGCATTACGTTTTCGAAGACGGATGCGAGGAAGAAGTAAATACCTCGCTGGTGCACGAGTTCAGCATCACGGGGATACAGCCGGGCATCACAAATACCATAACCATAAGGCTTGTGGACGAAAAAGGCATCATCAGGATGCGCCGTTTCTATTACAACTTTGAGGAGGGATTGGACAACAGCACTCAGGCAAAGCTTAAGACCGAACGCGCCACCAAGACGGTTGTCGTTGATGAAGAGACACTTGAGACCGCGACCGTGAACGTGAGCCCTCATGAACTCTCAGACGGGCTGTTTGCAGTTTTCCGCGGGATCAACGGATATGTGCCCTACATGATGGTCTATGACAACAAGGGCTATGCCCGCATGGAGGTCCCGCTTGTAGACACGACAGCCGAGAGCGTGTGCGTTAAAGACGGGTTCATGTATCTCCCGGTCTCGCAGAATAAGTTCGTAAAGATCAGCTCTCTCGGAGAAGTGGTAAAGATATATACTACAGATGAGTTCAGATTTGAGAGCGCATGGTGCATGGATGACAACGGAAACGCGCTGATCGTCGCGACCGATCTCATGCAGTCGGGCAAGCGTGACGTGGTATGCGTTGTTGATCTGGAAAAAGACGCCGTCAGCAAGCTTTTTGACATGGGCGACCTTTTGAAGGACTACAAGGCGGCATCCGGGAAAAAAGACTGGATCGGACTTTCGTCTATTTCCTATACAGGGGACAATATGGTGGTATTGTCCGCAGATGTCCCAGGGGTACTTATCAAGGTGAGACGCATCTACAACGGCCCCAGACTTGTGGGACTCGCAGGCACGGGAAAGGGCTTTGAAGAACTGGAGAATATCTCAAAATTCTTCTTTGTGAACGAAGGAAATTTTGATTTCCCGTCCACGGTGACGATGTCCGGATACAGAGAGTACGACCTCATAAAAGAGACCCGATCCTACATCTGGATGCTTGACAGGAACAAGGACTATCGTTACGAAAAGAATGAAGAACATTTCTCATATTTCACCGAGCTTCTCATCGACGATGAGGAGAGGACTGTGAGAAAGATAAAAGACAGTGTGCTGCTTCCGGAGCTTTTTGACGATTCAAAGCTTATGAAGCACGGCGACAACTGGCTTTTGATAAACGGCGCGGACAGCAGCTTCAAGGAATATGACGAGGATCTTCTCCTCATAAACACATTCACTTACGAAGCGCCAAAAACCATAAAGACCATCGAGCAGCAGGACAAAGATGAGGACGATCCGCCTCCGGACGATACTGTGAGATACACGGGCATCGACAAGTTCGATCCGCTCGATTATCTGTTCACGGATGAGGTCATTGTTTACGTGAACACAGAAAAGAACTGATCTAAGGGGAACACAGCAATTTGGGTAAGAATCTGTATATAGCGGAAAAACCGAGCGTCGCTGAGGCTTTCGCAACAGCTCTTCATGAGAGCTTTTCAAGACATGACGGGTACAAGGAGTCGGAGACGAGCGTTGTTACCTGGTGTGTGGGACATCTGATAACCATGAGTTATCCCGAGGAATACGATCCCGCGCTTAAAAGATGGACACCGGAGCCGCTTCCTTTCATTCCGTCGGAGTGGAAATATGAGGTGATCCCGTCGAGTGCAAAGCAGTTCAACATCGTAAAAGGACTGCTGAACCGCGCGGATGTGACCTGTATATACATATGCACTGACTCGGGGCGTGAGGGTGAATACATTTACCGCCTCGTGGACCAGGAGGCCCACGTTCCCAAGGACAAAGTGAGGCGCAGAGTCTGGATCGATTCACAGACCGAGGAAGCCGTTATCGAGGGGATAAAAAACGCAAAGACCTGGGATGCATATGACAATCTTTCGGATGCAGCGTATCTTCGCGCAAAGGAAGATTACCTCATGGGCATCAATTTTTCAAGGATACTCACCATCAAATACGGGAATGCGCTGCAGCATTTCACAAAGGCCGAAAAACGCTCCGCGATCTCTGTGGGACGTGTGATGACCTGCGTTTTGGGGATCGTGGTGAGAAGAGAGCGGGAAATACGTGACTTTGTAAAAACACCGTTCTACAGAGTGATAGCAAAGACAGGGCCCGGGTTTGAAGCGGAATTCAGAGCGACCGAGGGCAGCAGATATTTTGCATCACCTGCGCTTTACAAGGAAAACGGCTTTAAAAAGCGAAAAGACGCCGAAACACTGATCTCACAGCTCTCGGGACATGACGGTACGGTACATTCCATAGAAAGAAAGACCGAAAAAAAGCAGGCGCCGCTCCTTTTTAACCTCGCGGAACTTCAGAACGCCTGCTCAAAACGCTTCAAGATAAGCCCCGATGAGACGCTTAAGGTCACTCAGGAGCTTTATGAGAAAAAGCTCGTGACATACCCGAGGACCGACGCGAGAGTGCTTTCTACGGCAGTCGCCAAAGAGATATACAAAAACATCGGCGGACTTAAAAACTTCCCTCCGGTCGCAGCGCTTGCGGAAGAGATAATGACCGGAAAGAAATATGCGGGGATAGAAAAAAGCAAATACTGTGATGACAAAAAGATAACCGATCACTATGCGATAATACCCACCGGACAGACGGCGGCGTATAACAGTCTCGGAAGCCTTCAGCAGAAGGTCTACGAACTGATCGTGAGACGTTTTTTAAGCATATTTTACCCACCCGCGGAATACAAAAAAGTCTCGCTCGTCCTTGATATCTGCGGCGAAAAGTTTTTTGCGGGATTCCGTGTGCTCGACAAAGAAGGGTATCTTAAAGCACTCGGAACAAATGTCGACGATGCTGGCGCCGAAAAGCAGGATAAGTCCGACAAGAAGGAACAGCCCGATCCCGAGGAGGACATGGTGATATCCTCGGATGCCTTGAGCCTTGTATCCTCAATGAAAAAAGGCGATACGGTGGCCATTTCCTCGCTTTTTGTAAAAGAAGGCGAGACAAAGCCGCCAAAACGCTACAACTCCGGCGATCTCATCCTCACAATGGAAAATGCCGGACAGTTCATAGAGGACGAAGAACTGCGCGCTCAGATAAAAGGAGCGGGGATAGGCACGAGCGCCACTCGCGCAGAGATCCTGAGCAAGCTTGTAAAGATAGAATATCTTGCACTGAACAAAAAGACACAGATCATCACGCCCACAAAGACAGGCGAAATGGTCTATGAGGTTGTAACGGGCTCCATCTATCAGCTTTTGAACGCGGAGCTCACCGCAAGCTGGGAAAAAGGCCTTTCGCAGGTGGCGGAAGGAAAGATAGGTGAGGCGGAATATATGAAAAAACTCACCGACTATGTAACGCAAAAGACCCTGTTCGTTAAGGGACTGAACAACATATCAAGACTCAATTCGGCATTTTCGGAAGTGGAAAGGAATTACAAAAATGATAAGTGATTACGCGGTAAAAAACCTGTTCGACCTTGAGAAAAGCATCGCGGGAGCTGAAATAGGCGCATTTACCTATCCCTGGGAGGTGCTCCCTAAGATCGGAGAGATCATCAAAAATATCGGAAGCACTCTTTCGGATGACTACGAAACAAGAGGAGAAAACATCTGGATACATAAAAGCGCTAAAGTAGCACCTTCTGCTTCGATAACCGGGCCCTGCATAATATGCGCCGATGCCGAGATAAGACATTGCGCGTTCATCCGCGGAAACGCTCTTGTGGGCGCGGGCGCTGTGGTCGGAAATTCCACGGAACTAAAGAACGTGATCCTTTTTGACAAGGTACAGGTGCCTCACTACAACTACGTCGGCGATTCCGTGCTTGGCTACAAGTCGCATATGGGAGCGGGCTCTATCACTTCAAATGTCAAATCGGACAAGACGCTTGTCGTGATAAAGGACCGCGAGAGTGGCGAGACGCTTGAGACCGGGCTTAAAAAGATGGGTGCGGTGCTCGGAGACAATGTGGAAGTCGGCTGCGGTTCCGTGCTTAACCCCGGCACTGTCGTCGGAAGCAACAGCAGGATATATCCGCTCTCGTCCGTAAGAGGCTGCGTGAAAGCGGGAAGCATATACAAGAACGGAAATGAGATAGTAGAGATCAAATGACTTCGGAGGCCGGCATGGAATTGGGGAAGACTACGTCAAGGGATTTTTACATAGATGTCGTTGAAAATGAGGGCGAATTAAAAGAAATCTATCTGTTCATAGTGGATCATAAGGCAGACAAGACCTTCAAACTCACCGAAAAGACACTTGACGGTGAAGACAGGATGCAGGAGTTTCTTGATACGTTTCTTGCGATGAGAAGATCCGGCATCGCCACGCACTATTTCGCGGTAAATGCGAAAGAAGTGATGAAACTTCTCGTAAAGCCCCTTAAGGAGACATCCGGAAAAGCAAAGCAGGCCTTTACCGAAGAAAGAGACAGTAAGCTTCCCGGGGAATGGCTCACCGATTGCATCAGCATGGGACGCGCGGTGCCGATGACTTCGTTTGACGAGCGCCCTGAGCTTGGTGCCGCCTTCAGAAGAAGACTTAAAGAAAAGTATCATTCGGTGTCCGAAGAAGTAAAGCGTGTCAAAAGCACACATGTCTTCCTGGATTATTCCAGACCTTCATCCGGCCCCGAGCTTTCGGTAAGAGTTACGGATGCGTTCATGAACACCATCGAGGAAACGAAGCTCTTTGGCCGTATAGAAGACGACATCATGGTGCTCAAGCTTTCCGAGATTCTTAAAAAATATCCTGAGGCCGACATCATCACAAACAGGACGAGCGACCGCATGTATGCGCTTGTCGACGCGGCTCTCCTTGCAAACGGAAAGGAACCTGAGCCTGTCATTTATTCCGTGAACAGCATGCTCCACGCTCTCGGAAAAAGCGACATTCAGGCATCTCCAGATGCCTACAGGGATTACATCATGGTGGCGGAAGAACTCAGGTTCGGTCGTTACGAGGATGATGAAGTTTTCGGCGTGCATGTCCTGAAGCTCCCTTTCAGGTACAATTCCGAAAAGGCATGGAAGAAAAATTTTAAAAAGAATCAGCTTTGGAGGCGCGGCAATTCCGAGGACGAATATTTTCTCATGGGAGACGACCGCGAGAACGATAAAGAAAAAAAGTCAAAAAAGGAACAGACCCAGACTGTTGTGGGACGCTACACTGTCGAAAAGGGAAACGAAAAGTTTGTCTTAAAGATCGAGCGTGTTTCCGTAAAGAAGTACATAAGAGGCTTTGCGGTGCTGACGATTTGGCTTGAGAACCATTTTTATCCGGGTGAAAGAGACATCAGACGTATTAATTCATTAAGTTCCGCGCTCTGGGCTTCCTCCTACGCCGACGACGAGCTTCCCGATGTCCTCAGCATCCAGATGAAAACGGACACAAAGACCTACAGCCTTGAGGCCGTAAAAAGAAAGGCAGCGGGCATAGAACCGTGGCTCGGCCTTCTCCTCACAATGGGAAGAAAGAAGAGCAACAGCAAACGCAGATATTTCGGATCGGCAACGCTTTCCGAAAACAGTTACACTTATTACAATGACGGGACTGTGAGCCTTTACGGAGAAGACTTTGACGAGGCGTCGGAAAAAGCTCTCATAGCCGGTGAGTACCTGTTAAATATTGAGCGTGAGCTTGCATATGCGCTTGAGCCGGAAAATGACAAAAAGACCGGAGTCTTGAGCCTTTCGAGGAAAAGACAGGTAAAGAGGCTTGCAGGAGAATTTGCCTATATGACCGCTTCATATGCATATGATGAGGAGCATTCCGCATTTTCTGAAGCATTCAGGAATGTCTACCGTATCAGAAAGGGCTTTGAGACTGAAGAACGACTGAACACTAAATTTGCCCGCATTTACAGGCGTTTCGCATAATAAACCGGAGGTTTTGCATGAACAACGGTGAAATTTCAACTGCAGTGATAAAAAGGCTGCCCAGGTATTACAGATATCTCGGGGAACTCCTGAACAACGGAGTGGTGCGCATCTCTTCAAAGGAACTCAGCGAAAGGATGGGCGTCACTGCTTCACAGATCCGTCAGGATCTCAACAATTTCGGAGGCTTCGGACAGCAGGGCTATGGCTACAATGTCGACTATCTTCACGGAGAGATCGGGCGGATACTTGGTCTTGATGAAAAAAAATCCATGATCATAGTGGGCGCCGGCCATTTGGGACAGGCCTTTGCAAAATATTCCGATTTTGTAAAGAGGGGCTTTGTGATAAAAGCTCTCTTTGACATTGATAAGGACCTTATCGGGCGGACCTTCAACGGTATCAAAGTCCTTTCAATGGACGATCTTAAGGCGTTTCTCGAGGAGACACAGGTGGACATCGCCGCCATAACCGTTCCGAAGGATCCGGCTCCGAAGGTCGCAAACGAACTGGTAAAGCTCGGGATAAAGGCGATATGGAACTTTGCTCCGACCGATCTTTCACTTCCCAGGGAAGTGGCGCTTGAAAACGTTCATCTCACGGAAAGCCTGATGAGACTCTCTTACAAGCTAAAGGCTAAGGAGAGCGAAGGACTTTAAGAACGGAGGATCACATGAAATACGCACTTGACGGCCTGCAGGCAAGAGAGATAGACAGGATCACCATAGAGGAGATCGGTATTCCCGGAATGGTCCTCATGGAAAAAGCGGCTCTCGGCATCGCATATGCCGCACAGTCGATGTTTCACCCCACAGACAGGATAGTGTGTGTCTGCGGTTTCGGAAACAACGGCGGAGACGGCATCGCAGCCGCCCGTATTCTTTTTACCAGAGGACTTGACGTTTCGATATACCTTGTCGGCGACAGGAAAAACTCCACAAAGGATACAAAACTTCAGTTAAAGATCGCAAAGAACATGGGCATTAGAATCGTTAAAAAGATCGATTATGCCGATTTTGACGGCATTATAGATGCCATCTTCGGAGTGGGGCTTTCCAAGCCCGTTACGGGTGATCTCTATAAGGAGATCGAAAAGATCAACGCTTCCGGAAAAAGAGTGCTCGCAGTCGATATCCCATCAGGCGTATCCGCTTCTGACGGCAAGGTACTCGGCATAGCTGTGAGAGCAGAGGAGACTCTGACCATAGGACACATAAAGATCGGCTGCATCCTGTATCCGGGTGCGGATTACGCGGGAAAAGTCGTTCTCTGGGATATAGGGACGTCCCTTTCTCTTCTTAAAGAGCCTCCGACATGCTTTTATTACGATGAGCAGCCTGAGCTTCTTCTGCCTTTGAGAAAAGCGGATTCCAACAAGGGAACATACGGCAAGGTCCTTGTGATCGCGGGCTCAAAAAATATGTCAGGAGCCGCTTTCTTTGCCGCGTCAGCTTCATACCGCATCGGCGCGGGCCTTGTAAGAGTACTCACCACCGACGACAACAGAGAAGTGCTGCAGAGACAGCTTCCCGAAGCCGTGCTCACGACATACACGCTGAATGAAAACGGCGGTATCGCTGAAGAATGCTCCGACGATATAAGAGACGCCATCACCGAGTGGCCTGATGTCATCCTCATCGGCCCCGGGATCGGACAGGGCACGGCTGCGGCCACCCTTGTAAATTTCGTCCTAAGCGAGAGCAGGTGCCCGCTTGTTATTGACGCGGACGGGATCAACATCATCGCAAAGATGATATCCGAAAAGACCAAGGACTGCGACACCCCTGAAAACAGGATACGTGTCCTTGCACAGATGCTTCCCGCAAATACGGTGCTCACCCCGCATAAAAAGGAGCTTTCGAGGCTTTCCGGAGTTTCCATGGCCGAGCTTGCGGCCGGCATGATCTCGGCAAGCAGTGAATTTACAAAGGACAATGAACTTGTGATGGTAAAGAAGGATGTGAGAACGATCGTTTCGTTCGGAACATCAAACTACATAAATGTCACCGGGAACAACGGAATGGCCACAGGAGGCAGCGGTGACGTGCTCGGAGGCATCATCGCGGGCCTCATAGCCCAGGGTGAAAAGGAACGCTCCGCAGCCATGACAGGCTGCTACATACACGGGATCGCCGGAAATATCGCAGCAACAAAGATGGGCACCAGATCCATGATCGCGAGCGACATCCTTGATGCCATTCCGGAAGCGATCGGCAGAGGAAATGAGGAAAAACCAGGTAATGAGAACGATTGATGATTTTAAGTGCGAACGCACAGGTCTTGTGAATGTCGGTGATGAAGTGGAGATAAGAGAGGGATCGCTTCCAAACTCCGTGTACTACTATGTCATCGAGCCCGCCGTCGCAATGAGCGGGAACTATTCACTCGGAGAAAGACTTGTGGACAGAAACGGAAATGTGATCACAAAAGGCAGGATCACCGACATAAGACAAAACGACAGAGGCTATTACATAACCGCGGAATTTGATGAATAGAGTAACGACGAACACAACAGAACAGATGACCGACGAGGAGACAAGGGAAAGATTCACCGACTTTTACGAAAAATCCTACAGACTGACGAGGTCTCTTACAAACGCATACATAGTATGCTTCAACTTCGATCTGGAGGAAGGGACATATTCGTCACTTAAAGGCGCAGAACTTTATGATTTCCTTGCGGTGAACAAGGGGGCCGATTATGTCATTGAAAACTGGCTCTCCACACTTCCCGAAAGCTCGGTAGATATCATGAGGGCATTTGTGGATCTTTCCACGGTCGATGAGAGAATGGGAGAAAAGGATATCATAAGCCGGGAGTACATCGATGCTTCCGGAAAATGGTACAGGGCAAATCTTATAGTTTCCGAGCGAAAAGAGGACGGTCATATAAGATCCGTGACCTTCGCGACTCAGGACATAGACGAGATGAAGAGCAGCGAACTCGAATGGAAGAGAGCGATCCGCGAAAGATTGGATTTTCTGTCGAGCATCGCGTCTGTATTTTACTCAATGTATCATTTTTATTTCGAAGGGAATGTCTATGAGGAACTGAGTTTTGTGCCGAGAGGCAAATTTCCCACACGTCTTCTTGACAAAGCCTGGGCGATATGGTGCTCAAACGATCTTGTTCAGGAATCGCTCCCGGGGCATGAGGAATTTCTTGATCTCAGCACGATGCCGATGCGGCTTACATTACAGGGAACACTTTCCGATGAGATCCTCACCAAGCCCCTCGGCTGGATAAATGTACTGATAGTGCCCTACAGAAGGGATATCGCTGGAAATGTCACCGAAGCACTGTTCCTCACACGTATCATAGATGAGAGAAAAAAGGCCGAGATAAGACAGCGGGAAGAACTGAAGATCGCAAACAGCAAGGCTTATCACGACGAGCTTACCACGCTCTACAACAGGCACGGATTCAACAGCCGCATAGACGAGATATTTTCCGCTCCGGAAAAATGCAAGGTTGCAGTCATCATGATGGACATAGATGATTTCAAAGCCGTAAATGACACTTACGGACACGACGCGGGAGATGTTGTGCTGAAAAACATCGCGGGAGTCATCATAAATGTTCTCGGAAATGACGCCGTATACTGCAGATGGGGCGGAGAGGAATTCAATGTGTTTTTAAAAGACGCAGACAATCCGGAAGCTATAGCGGAAAAGATACGCGAACAGGCGGAAAACACCGTTTCCGTTTTCGGAGACTACAGGATAAAAGTCACGCTGAGCCTCGGAGTATGCATTGCCGAGGACATGACAAAGACAAAGATCGCAAAACTCATAAACACTGCTGATAAAAATCTTTACGAATCAAAGCATACAGGAAAGAACAAAGTAACATCAGAAACAGTTTGACCGGAGGTGATACCATGACAACAGATGTTACGGCATATACCGGATACAGCCAGGTGGGCGATGTCATTACGCTTGCCCTTTGTTTGCTGAACCTTGTTCTTCTTCATTCAACCTACAACGCAAAAGATATAAGCCTCAGGATAGTGCATTTTTCGACCATAACGGTGGCAGTCAGCTGCATGAGCCATCTGGTCTGCTATCTTCTGATGGAGGAGATCACAAAGGAGAAGATACCATACATCTATCTCACGTGGCATCTTCCGAAGATCCTTCTCATCATCACTTTCTGTGCGTATATCCACTATATGCTGGTGCTTGTGGGGATAAGAGAGCAGAAGAAACTGTGGACGATCTACGGCATCATCGTCTTTGCGCTCATCATAGTCTATATCGTGCTTGAAGCGACTACTCAGTACGGAAAATGGGACTTCAGGATAAACGATGACCTGACTGTGCATGAGAACTTCTATTTCAGCTATTTCCATATCTATTATTTCATATGCTGCCTTATCATGACATCATGTATCCTCTTCCAGAGGAGGAAATACATCACAAAAGTCTTCAGGGCTCTTATCGGCGTGATGTTTATCTGCTATGCCATAAACATCGTTCAGTTCTTCAACAGACAGACGTCTTTTACCACATTCACCTATGAGGCGTGCATACTGGGCGTCCTTTTCCTTTTCCATCACAATCCTCTCGACAGGGATACGGGGACACTGGACTCAAAGTCGTTCTCCGCTTACATAGACGAGCTTTCCGTATCATCGTTCAAGGTACTCTGGCTTCACCTGGATTATGTCAGTCCTTCGCAGAAGTCCTTGCTTTCGGAGCATTTTTTCCATCTCACTGAACGCTTCTTTAAGCAGCCCATACTTTTCAGGATAACCGAAAACGTCACTGCGATGGTCTACATCAAAAAGAAAAATCCGGGCGCCGAAGAAAGAGTTAAAAAACTCATCGACTATTTCCTTGAGCTCTACAACATTTATCACATAGATTACAAAGTGGTCGTGATGGATTCGTCCACAGACGAAAAGAATCCGGCGACATATTATATCAAGCTTTATGACCATGTTTCCGACAAGATGGGAAAGAACGAGATAAAGTTCATGACGGATGAGGATGTCAAGAAATTTGAGTTCAGGGAATATCTCTGCGCCCAGTTTGATGACATGAGCAAGGTGGGAGACATAAACGACCCCAGAGTGCTCGTTTACTGCCAGCCCGTGCTCGACTTAAAGAGTGGCAAATTCACCACGGGCGAGGCTCTCATGAGGATGCTGCTTCCTCACGGAATGGCATTTCCCGACGAATTCATCCCCGTTGCGGAGCGTTTCGGCTATATTCACATGCTCAGCCGCATCATCCTTCACAAGACCTGCCTGTATATCAAAGAGGCGGAAGAAAAAGGACAGTGTCCTGAACGCATTTCCGTAAACTTCTCGATAAATGAGCTGAGACTTCCCACTTTCTGTGAGGAAGTTCTCTCGATAATCAACGATGTGGGGATCGGTACCGACAAGATAGCTATAGAGATCACGGAAAGCCGAAATGAAAAGGATTTTGAGACTATTTCCAATGTCATGAAGACTCTTCGTGAAAAGGGCATAAGGTTCTATCTCGACGATTTCGGGACAGGTTATTCAAACTTTGAGAGGATCATCGGACTTCCTTTCGACATAATCAAATTCGACAGAGCAATGACAAATTTTTCCGCGGAATCGGATACGAATTTCTCGATGGTGCGGGGCTTTTCCGCATTGTTCGCACGTAAGGGCTGCCAGGTGCTTTTTGAAGGCATTGAGACCAATGAAGACGAAGAGCGCTGCAAGATGATGAACGCGAGCTACCTGCAGGGCTACAAATATTCAAAGCCGGTGCCCATCGATGAGATCGAGAGTTTTGTTTTGAATGACAAGAGCAGCACATGAGTGACGTTAAGCCGAAAAATAAAGGCATCGGAGGATGGAAGATAAGCAGCCAGCTGTTATTGGTATATAGCCTGGCTGTTTTTCTGCCGCTTGTGATCATCGGATCCTTCCTTATCACCACGGTAAGCTCCACACAGAAAAAATATTACTCCGACCTTCTTGCGGGAAACAATGATGCCGTAAGGCAGACGATATATGAGATAACCACGCAGATATTCACGATCTCCGACAGTATCGTATATAACGACAGTCTCATAAATTTCCTGAACGGCTCCTATGAGAGCGAGCAGGATATGATCGTCGCGGCTTCAAAGACGACCATTCTTGACAAATATGCCGCAAGATACGCAGGACTTGACGGCATTTATGTTTACATCGACAGGGACGACATGGTGGACTACGGACAGTTCCACAAGGTCACCGACGAGATCAGGGAGTCGGACTGGTATCGTAAAGCTTCCGAGCAGTACATACCCTTCTGGATGGCATATGAGTCTACAGACAGCAGAAACACGAACAAGACCTGGAACCTTGTGCTCGTAAGAAAAATGGTGCTCGTCGGCGGAGAGAGAGAAGCCGTCATAATGATAAAAGTGAGAAACTCCTATCTTGCAAGCCGTATCACAAATTCAAGATATTCCACCATGATCTCGATAGACGACCAGCCGGTTGCGTTTGCGAGCCAGCAGTCGGTGATAGGTACAAAACCTGAGATTGAGATAGATTATGATGACAGATATTTTACCTATGAAGCCGAGGTAGTCTATAACGGAAGACAATCCCTTGTAAATGTCGACACACTTGTGCTCTCAAAGTCCGTGAACAAGCTCTATCTTGTTTCCTACGACACCGACGCCATAGGAAACATAAAGAGCATAATGCGGCTCAGCATCTTTATCCTTGTTGCGGTGTCCCTTCTTCCGCTCGTGATACTGTCGCTTTTCACACACCGCTTCACCGTGCAGGTAAAAAGCCTTCGTGACGAGATGCGAAAGGCAAGCCGCGGAGAATACAGAGACATGAAAGACGAGCTGTGGGGAAGCGAGGAACTTGCCGATGCCTTTAAAGACCTGCAAAAGATGGTGCTTGACATCCAGCGCATGGAAGCGGAGCAGTATGAAGCGCAGATCAAAGCGCAGAATATCCTTAACGACCAGCAGAAAATAGAGTTCAAGATGCTTTCAAGCCAGATAAACCCGCATTTCCTGTACAATACACTTGAGACCATACGCATGAAGGCGCTTGCCGCGGGAGATACGGAAGTTGCAAACGCGACCAGGCTCCTCGGAAAATCGATGCGGTATGTCCTTGAAAACACAGGAACGAAGGATACAACTCTCAGGAAGGAACTCGAACACCTTCAGGTATACCTTAAGATACAGCAGCTCAGGTTTGGGGACAGAGTGAACTATGAGATCAATGTCCGTGAAGGTCTTGACCCGGAAAGATACAAGATGCTGGGACTCCTTCTGCAGCCTGTGGCCGAGAATGCGATAGTGCATGGCCTTGAAGAACGGGAAGCGGGAGGAATGGTGCGTATCGATGTGAACGCTGCAGATGACAGGCTTGTAATAGACATCTCCGATAACGGCGGAGGAATAGGCGAAGAGGAACTTGCCGAACTTAAAGAAAGACTCGGAAAATATGAGAGCGAGGACAGGACAAACAGCATTGGACTTTACAATGTAAACCGCAGGATAAAGCTCAGTTACGGAAGTGAGTACGGAGTGGCGATAAGCAGCGAAAAAGGCGTGGGGACCAAGGTTTCCATAGTCATCCCGGCGTTGCCTGTCGGCTGACCGGAACAATGGTAGAATTTTTAATGTTTTTCATGTCAAATCCTTTCGGTTTTTTATGATCGTACCTTGCGATAGACTTAATACCGTGCCCGACATGGCATTTACATGCGGCACGGTATTTTGTTTCCTTTTGGGGAGACTCAAACGATCAACAGAGGAGGGTTTTATATGAAGAAAATGTTAAAGAAAGTCTTTGCTTTTGTTCTTGCCTTTGCGCTTTTTGCAAGCCTTGGCGTTGTAAGAGAAGCAAAAGCGGACGATCACACTGCATTCCTTATGTTTTCGGACCGCAACTGGGCATTCGGAAACTGGGATGCAAATCTTGCAAGCGCTACAACATCCGTTTCGCTTGACGGCGGAACTTACAAGGTCACACTGAACGCTGCCGAGGTCGGAGGAGACGGCAATACAGCCGCGGCCGGCGCAATGGTGTTCTGTGTGGATATCGTTGGCGCTCAGGCAGCGCTTGACGCAACCGGAGAGACATTCAGCCTGACAGGCCTTAAAGTACTTGCCGATGGTCAGGAATTTGCGATCGATCAGTCTAAGGTCGTTACCGGAGACATCGAAGGAAACGGAAATTTCCGTATCGAGATCTATAACGAGTACGGTTCGACCGTAAACGATCCCGCATTTGAAGCAACTTCACTCTCTTTCAAGAACACTCTTGAAGTTGAGTTTTCTCTTGCGAAAACAGTGAAGCTCAGCAAGACAGCTAGCACCGCATTCCTTATGTTCTCGGACCGCAACTGGGCATTCGGCAACTGGGACGCAAATCTTGAGAGCGCAACAACTGTCGTTGACGGAGCAGGCACATACAAAGTAGTGCTGAACGCCACGGAAGTCGGCGGAGACGGCACAACACCCGCGGCAGGCGCAATGGTATTCTGTGTTGATGTCGTTGGCGGCTCCAACGCTATGAAAGAAGAGGGAATGAAATATGAGCTCAAGGGCTTAAAGGTCCTTGCAGACGGAAAAGAATTCCCTGTGGATGTTACAAAGGTCGTTACCGGTGATATTGAGGACAACGGAAACTTCCGCATCGAGATCTACAATGAATATGGCGCGAGCGTGAACGATCCCGGCTTTGTTGCGACAGATCTTTCTTTCGCAAATACACTTGAAGTCGAGTTCACACTTGACGTAGTAGTAAACTCAGAGCCTTCCACCGCATTCCTTATGTTCACCGACCGCAACTGGGCATTCGGAAACTGGGATGCAGAGCTCAAGAGTGCGACCACGACAGTTCAGGGCGACGGAAAATATTCCGTTACACTTAACGCTGAAGAAGTCGGCGGAGACGGCACAACACCCGCTTCCGGCGCAATGGTATTCTGCGTTGATATCGTGGGACTCGCAAAAATCGCGGATATCGAGAACGTGAAATTATCCGATCTCAAGATTCTCGCGGACGGCAATGAAGTACAGTTTGACGCTTCAAAGGTTGCACTCGGCGATATCGAGGAAAATGGCAACTTACGTATCGAACTTTACAACGAATACGGAAAGACAGTATCCGATCCCGGCTTCGATCCCACAAAACTTGCTTTTGCAAAGACACTTACCGTTGAATTCGCATTAAGCGGCATCGTATACAAGGCTCCCGAACCTGCCGAGCCCGCAACATCTTCCGCAGGCCCTGTGGATCTTGACGGCACATACAATGCTTACATCGGATTCCAGACACCCACATATTCCTTCAGAAATGCATTTGATGACGCTTCTTACGGCCGCGGCATTTTGAGCGCTGACGGCGTGGAATATTTCATGCAGGTTACCGGCTGGGATGCAGACAACAATGCGATAAAGAGAGAGGGTACATTCGTAGACGCTGTGATCGCAGGTAACGGCACATATACAGTAAAGGCCGAAGGACTCGATCTTAAGGGCGATTTTGATTCTCAGGATTACATGAACCTGATCTTCCTTTCGACAGATATCCCGAACACCGGAGAAGTTACCATCAGCAACATCAGCCTGAAGGTAGACGGAAAGAGCGTTGAACTTCCCGACGCGGCTCAGGAACTAAACGCCGAGAGCGTGGATTATATGAATGTCCAGCTCCAGAGTAAGTGGAGCAAGACAGGTCTTGCCGAGATCGGTGCTTATCATGTGCCCATGACAAGCATGGAGATCACCTTCACAGTGAGCGGATTCAATTATGATAAGGCTGCGGAGGCTCCCACTGTCACCGAAGCACCTGCCGCAACATCCACACCTATACCCACCGCCACAGAAGCTACCAAGGCTACGGAAGCACCCAAGGCAACAGAGGCTCCCGCAGACAACGGAAACGGCACGGGCACACAGTCTGCGGCAGAGACCGATAACAACAACGTAAATGAACAGAAGTCCAACACAGGACTCATCATCGGAATCTGCGCCGCAGCAGTCATTCTTGCGGGCGGCATCGCATTCTTTTTCCTTCGCAAGAAGAAATGATCTTTAATCTATCTACAGACCGGTCGGGACGTTTAGCCCCGGCCGGGTTTTAAGGAGACCGGTATGGCAAAAAAGATCGAAGCAGGCAACGGGCCTACAGACAAAATATATTACGGTACGCGCATCAGCCTGTTATTTGCCTTTGTGCTGGTGTTTTTCAGCGAACTGAATCCTGCAAGGATATTCACGCAGATGAACAAGAACATGTCTCTTCTCACTGCGGCGCTTTCCTATGACAGGATCGTCGTGAACATCAAGTATGAGATCAACCATAACTATATCTTTAAAAGTGACATATACAGTCTGATGGTGGCGGCGGCGCTCATGGTCGCGGGCGTTGTCATTTTGTCCGTGGGAGCATGTATCTCTCTCGGAAACCTCAAAATG
>JAEEGF010394062.1_pt1 | contig 34289 bp, 32 predicted proteins | sample 9134171 | NCBI WGS metagenome assembly JAEEGF01 (sample SAMN16246542, study PRJNA631951) | gut metagenome | biome: gut microbiome; feature: rumen; material: AP-attached | host: Bos | place: Iran: Karaj | collected 2018-10
ACGACCTTCCTTCTCTGCGAACTCATCAGTCAGCTTGCAAGCCAACTCGAAGTCGCTATCGTTCTTTGATTCTGAACTATACACGCCTGAAATTGTTCTGATTACTGCTTTATAACGGCCTACAATCTCTTCGCAGGCATCTGAAATCTCACCCAATGTGCATCGCAACTGAGCAGCCTTAACAGCGAGGTCGAGCAGGTTGTTCTCGCTCTTCTTGCCCTCGTTAAACTCACGCACACAATCAGTAATAGCCTTGAGTGCTGCCTGACAAGCAGCCTCATCGCGAGAAGCACGAACCTGAGCCAGGCTCTCCTCCTGCTGCTTACGAACAGCTGTATTATCCACCTCAAGGATATCGATAGGATCCTCATGCTCCAGACGATACTTATTGGTACCTACGATGGTCTGCACACCACTATCAATACGAGCCTGAGTACGGGCTGCAGCCTCCTCGATACGCATCTTGGGAAGACCAGTCTCAATAGCCTTAGCCATACCACCCAGCTTCTCAATCTCCTGGATATGCTCCCAAGCCTTGTGAACCAGTTCGTTGGTCAGCGTCTCCACATAGTAAGAGCCAGCCCATGGGTCAATCTGCTTGCACACCTTTGTTTCGTTCTGAATATAAATCTGGGTATTACGAGCGATACGAGCCGAGAAATCGGTAGGAAGAGCAATAGCCTCATCAAGAGCATTGGTATGCAATGACTGAGTATGACCCAGAACAGCAGCCATAGCCTCGATACAGGTACGACCAACATTGTTGAAAGGATCCTGCTCCGTGAGTGACCAACCAGAAGTTTGTGAGTGAGTACGGAGTGCCAATGACTTAGGATTCTTGGCACCAAAGCTCTTCACAATCTTAGCCCACAACAGACGACCAGCACGCATCTTGGCAATCTCCATGAAGTGGTTCATGCCGATGGCCCAGAAGAAGCTCAGACGAGGAGCGAAAGCATCCACATCAATGCCGGCATTTACGCCTGTGCGCAGGTAATCCATACCATCAGCCAAAGTGTAAGCCAACTCAATATCTGCGGTAGCACCAGCCTCTTGCATGTGATAGCCTGAGATAGAAATAGAGTTGAACTTAGGCATCTTCTGTGAGGTATATTCGAAGATATCTGCGATAATCTTCATCGAGAATGCAGGAGGATAAATATAGGTGTTACGCACCATGAACTCCTTAAGGATATCGTTCTGGATAGTTCCCGCCATTTCCTCGAGCTGAGCGCCCTGCTCCAGACCTGCTACGATGTAGAATGCCAGGATAGGCAATACGGCACCGTTCATTGTCATAGAGACGGACATCTTGTTCAAGGGGATGCCAGAGAAGAGCACCTTCATGTTTTCCTCGTTACAGATAGATACGCCGGCCTTACCCACATCACCTACTACACGAGCATTATCCGGGTCGTAACCACGATGAGTAGGCAAATCAAAGGCTACAGAAAGGCCCTTCTGACCAGAAGCCAAATTACGGCGATAGAATGCATTCGACTCTTCAGCGGTAGAGAATCCGGCATACTGACGGATAGTCCACGGGCGGAAGGGATACATCATCGAATACGGACCACGCAGATAAGGAGGAATACCTGCTGTGAAGTCGAGGTGTTCCATACCTTCCAGGTCTTCTTTTGTATAAACGGGTCTAACCTCGATATGTTCTGGGGTTTTCCAGTTCTCAACGATTCCATTGTCTTTAATCCACTTGGCACCATCTTGAGCCTTGATGCCTGCATAGATATCAATATCTTTAAATTGTTTACGCATAATTCAAGTCTCCTATCATTTAAATACCAAGTTTCTGATTATATTCTTTCAAAGTCTCAAGAACGTTGCATTTTACGTGAATGTAGTTCTCAATACCAGCAGCCTTCAGGTCCTCCATACAAGCTGGAGCACCAGCTACGACGAACATCGCACGGCCATTCAAATACTTGAAAGCAGGGATAGCGTACTCAGCATACTCATCATCCGAAGAACAGATAACAACAATGTCAGCTTTAGCCTCGAGCGCTGCATCTACACCCTCTTCAACAGTTTTGAAACCTAGGTTGTCAATAACCTTATAACCTGCACATGCCAAGAAATTGCAAGAGAACTGTGCACGAGCCTGACGCATAGCAAGATTACCTATTGTCAGCATGAAAGCGGTAGGAACCTTGGTCTCCTCGGTGTGGATGCGGAGATCCTCGAAGTCTGCAGCCAAACGGGTTGAAGAGATAGCCTTGAAGGGATGATCCTCTTCATCTGCATGACCGCAACAGCAGCCACAAGCCTTAGCTTTCTTGCCCTCGCTCTTCTCTGTGAAGTTAGGGAACTGGTTAGTACCCAGCAAGAACTCCTTACGCTTGGCAGCATCGCCATGACGCTTCACATTGGTGGCGTTGATATCATCCTGGATAGTTCCTGCCTTAACAGCAGCGAGGAAGCCTCCCTCCTCTTCTACCTTCAGGAATATCTTCCAAGCCTCAGTAGCCAGCGCATCAGTAAGGTGCTCAATATAGTAAGAACCGGCAGATGGATCGACAATGCGATCGAAATGGCTTTCCTCCTTAATCAACAACTGCTGGTTGCGGGCGATGCGCTCTGAGAAATCGGTTGCCTCTTCATAAGGCGCATCAAACGGCGTAACCACCATCGAATGAACACTGCCCAAAGCAGCACTCATAGCTTCTGTCTGAGAACGAAGCAGATTCACATAAGAATCAAACAACGTCTGATTATATGTAGAGGTTGTTGCATTGACAATCATCTTGCAGGCACAATCTGACTTAGGCTCGTACTGCTTAACAATCTGAGCCCAGAGTAAACGGGCAGCACGGAACTTAGCAATCTCCATGAAGTAGTTCTCGCTAACGCCCATATTGAACTTGATGCTCTTAGCTGCGAGATCCACATCCACACCTGCATCCGTGAGCTGCTGAAGATACTCATTACCCCATGCTAGAGCATAGCCCAACTCCTGGACGATATAAGCACCTGCATTATTCAAGGCATTAGAATTGACAGCAACACAACGGAAATTTGGATAATCTTTCAGAGCCTCTACTAACTGAGGAGCAATCGCTAAGACTGGAGTCACATCCTTACCCTTCATCACCAGCTTTTGCATAGGATCCCACTCAATAGAGCCTACCACCTTTTCCTTGTCATAGCCCTTTTTGCTAAAATATTCAACAAGAATCTGAGCCAATTCAACAGAATGGCGCGGACATGTACAGAAATTCACTTCAACGATATCACAGAGGATATTGTCAAGCAAAGCCTCTACAGTATCCTTTGAGACCAACTTTCCCGGGAGCTTAAACCCAAGAGAGTCGATACCCTTGTTAAGGATATCAAGCGCCTTCTTGTTAGCTTCTTTAGGATCATCTACCAATATGTTCTGCCGAACATACCATACATTTGAGTCCTTCTTATTACCACGTACGTACGGGAACTCTCCAGGAAGAGCATCGGGAGTTTTCAGATTCGCCAGATCTTCACGGCGATAGAAGGGCTGTACATTAAAACCTTCATTGGTTCTCCATACCAAGCGTTTTTGAAAGTCGGCACCTTTCAGGTCCACTTCGATTTTGTCAAGCCACTCTTGGGTGGTTGGCGCAGTAAACTCGGTAAAGAGTTTTTCTTTGTCTGCCATAATTGCGTTAAATTATTATATAAGTTTGTTTTAAGTTTCACTTAACAGCCGACAAAGATACAAACTTTTTGCCCAAATCGGCCGTTTGAATTGTGAAAGAAATAAAAAATCACTTTTTATTCAAAATTAAATGCACAGAAATGCTAATAATGCGCAATTTTTGAGTAACTTTGCAGCGTAAAAATGAGAGAAAGGAAAAGTTAGTAAAGATTATGGAGTCATTTCAATGGTTAAAAGACCTATTCCTGACAACTGATTCGGTAGCGCATATCACGTTACTCTATGCAATTGTCATCGCTATAGGTGTCTATCTCGGTAAAATTAAGGTCTTCGGCATCTCTCTTGGCGTAACCTTCGTACTTTTTGCTGGTATTCTTGCCGGGCATATCGGATTTACTGCCCCAACACCAATCCTTACTTTCGTACAAGATTTCGGACTGATTCTTTTCGTGTTCATGATCGGTATGCAAGTGGGACCAGGTTTTTTTGAGAGTTTTGGCACAGCAGGCATCAAGTTGAACGGGCTGGCAGCAAGTGCTATCTTGCTGAACATTCTGGTGATGTTTGCCTGCTATTACATCTTCTTCGACACAAGTATCGTAACGAACCTACCAATGATGGTTGGTACGCTCTACGGCGCAGTTACTAACACCCCAGGTCTTGGTGCTGCGAACGAGGCACTGACAACGGTATTCCCCAATGGTGCTCCGCAGATTGCATCGGCTTATGCTTGTGCTTATCCACTTGGTGTACTGGGAATTATCGGCGCTACTATATTAATAAGGTACGTGTGTAAAGTGAAACTGGAGCAAGAAGAGGCTGAACTGGAAAGCATGGAAGGCACCAAGACGAACAAGAAACCTTATAAGATGCATTTGGAGGTGACCAACAAATATCTGGAAGGGAAGTCGCTGTTACAAGTTCATGACTTTTTAAACCGTGACTTTGTGGTTTCAAGACTCGTCCACCAAGGAGAGTTGTGCATCCCTAATCGTGACACAGTATTCCATGTAGGTGACCAAATGCTGATTGTGTGTGCAGAAGCTGATCAGGAAGCTATCATGGCATTTATAGGGCCGAAACTCGACATCGATTTCGAGCAGCAAGATCAGCCATTGGTTTCGAAGCGCATTCTTATTACCAATCCAAAGATCAACGGAAAGACGCTTGCTTCTATGCATTTCTCAAGTGTACATGGTGTGAACGTCACCCGATTAACCCGTCATGGTCTTGACCTCTTTGCTTCCGCTGCCCTTCCTTTACAGGTGGGTGACAAGATTATGGTTGTTGGACCAGAAGATGCTGTTGATCGCGTAGCTAACCAGATGGGAAATTCAATAAAGAAACTGAACGCGCCCAACATTGCCACAATCTTTGTGGGCATATTCCTCGGTCTGATTTTCGGATCATTCCCTTTGGTGATTCCTGGCATGCCCGTACCCGTAAAACTGGGTTTGGCCGGAGGTCCACTTATCATAGCCATCCTCATAGGCCGCTATGGCTATAAGATTCATTTGGTAACTTATACCACCACATCGGCAAATATGATGTTACGAGAGATCGGATTGGTGCTTTTCCTGGCATCAGTAGGTATCAAGGCTGGAGCAAACTTCTTTGAGACGGTAGTTGAAGGAGACGGTCTGCTCTATGTACTGACAGGTTTTCTGATTACCATCATACCAATTCTGATTGTTGGCCCCATTGCCCGTATGAAGTTTAAGTTCAACTACTTCACTATTGCAGGCATGATTGCGGGCACCTATACCGATCCCCCTGCTCTGGCTTATGCTAACAGCATCTGTTCCAAAGAAGCACCTGCTATTGGCTATTCAACAGTTTACCCACTGTCAATGTTCCTGAGAATTTTCACGGCACAGATTATTGTGCTATTCTTCTGTGGATAATATCAACACATAATAATACACTATTAAGTAAAATGAATAACTTCAGACTATTGCTCAGCGGAATCTTGTTGGCAAGTGCCTCTGCGGTAATGGCTCAAGGAGCCAAGAACATCCGTCTCAACGAGGTTCTAACCAATAATACCGCTAGCATCGTGGATGAGTACGGCAACCGTGAGGCCTGGATTGAGTTGGAGAACACATCGTTCACCACCTACAATATCCGAGGTATGTATCTCACAACAGACCGCAGTGTCCTCGATCCAAAGATGAGTGTGCCTGAGCGAATTAAGCGCATGAGCATTATCCCTAATGGTGACCCAAGGACGCAACTCGGTGGCAGGCAACACCTTGTGTTCTTTACCAACTCTAACCCCTCTAAGGGCAAGTTGCATCTTACGTTACAAGTTCCTATGTCGGAGCCAGTATGGATTGGGTTCTATAATGGTAATGCCGTTGAACTGATTGACTCTGTCACGGTACCTGCACTCGCTGCAGACCAAAGTTACGCCCGTCATGGCAACAGTTGGTCAGTAAAGTCATCAGAGAACGTTACTCCCGACACAGAGAACTTCATTGCTACTGATGAGACAAAAGATGCCAAGTTAAAGCGTGAAGATCCATACGGATTCGGCATCACCCTCTTAGCCATGGGCATCGTGTTCTTCTGTTTAGCAGTACTATTCCTGTTCTTCTGGCTTTTTGGTCTTATCATGCGCCATATCGACACAGCAAAGAAGGTGGCAAACACTCAGCCTATCAAACCTATCACCAAGACTGTGGAGATAACTCATGATATTGCACACGCCACTGGTAATATCTTGCAAAACGGTTTAAAGACGAAGGGTATCGACAAGGAAGTTTATATCGCAGTCATTTCGATGGCCCTCAAGCAGTATCAAGATGATGTTCACGACGTGGAGTCAGGTATTATCACCATCAAAACAAAAAATACTGACTGGACAGACGAAGGCAGTCAGATGACCCACTTCTCTAAGCCGATGATTCCGACTTCGCACAATGCACCCAGAATTCCAACAACACCAGAAATACGTTAAACAATGAACAAATATCAATATAAAGTACAAGGCGTCGATTACGACGTAGAGATTGAAGAAGTAGAGGGAAACGTTGCCAAGGTAAACGTTAACGGTATCCGTTTTGACGTTGAATTGAAGCAACCCATCAATCCAACCAGCACCCTGAAGAAAGTGCATGTCGAGGCTCCGAAGCCCGTTGCCCGTCCATCTGTAGCTCCCGCTGCTGCTCCTGTGGCTGCTGCTCCAGCTGCAGCACCTACTGGTGCCGGTTCTCCTATTAAGGCACCATTACCTGGCACTATTACAGAACTGAAAGTAAAAGTAGGTGATACCGTAAAACAGGGTGATGTAGTGCTCGTACTTGAGGCTATGAAGATGCAGAACAACATTGAATCAGAATACGATGGCACCGTGACCTCTATCACCGTACAACAAGGTGAGACAGTCATGGAGGGCGCCGTACTTCTCACAATTGGATAAGCTATGGACCTCGGACAATTTATCATACAGAATTTCTATGAGTTCCTCACTTATACGGCATTCGCAAATGCCACAGTAGGGAACCTCATTATGATTGCGGTGGGTGCTTTCTTCATTTGGCTTGCCATTAAGAAAGATTTTGAGCCGCTGTTGCTCGTACCCATCGGTTTGGGTATTATTCTTGGCAATATTCCTTTCCGCGCTGATGCTGGATTGGAGATTGGACTATATGAAGACAACTCTGTGCTCAACATCTTCTATCAAGGTGTGAGACAGGGCTGGTATCCCCCACTTATCTTCTTGGGCATTGGAGCGATGACAGATTTCACGGCTCTACTGGCCAATCCTAAATTAATGCTGATTGGCGCTTCTGCCCAGTTTGGTATATTTGGTGCGTACATGGTGGCATTGGCAATGGGTTTCGAACCTTCTCAAGCTGCCGGCATCGCCATCATTGGTGGTGCAGACGGACCTACGGCTATTTTCTTGAGCTCCAAACTTTCACCAAACTTGATGGGCGCTATTGCTGTCTGTGCTTATTCTTACATGGCTCTCGTGCCTGTGATCCAACCTTTCATCATGCGTCTACTTACTACAAAGAAGGAGCGCGTCATCAAGATGAAGCCAGGACGCGAAGTATCACAGACTGAGCGTATCCTCTTCCCCATTATCGGATTGTTGCTGACGACTTTCATTGTGCCGTCTGGTCTGCCACTATTAGGAATGTTGTTCTTCGGCAATCTATTAAAGGAGAGTGGCAAAACCACTCGTCTTGCTAAGACTGCAGGAGCAGCGCTTAACGATATCGTGGTGATGCTGCTGGGTCTTACCGTAGGTTGTTCAACACAGGCCTCAGAGTTCCTGACTTTCAATACCATCAAGATCTTTGCCTTGGGTGCAATGGCCTTTATGATTGCTACAGCCTCAGGTGTATGTTTTGTGAAGATCATGAATCTCTTCTTGCCAGAGGGAAAGAAACTGAACCCACTGATTGGTAATGCTGGCGTGTCGGCTGTTCCAATGGCAGCACGTATAAGCAACAACCTAGGCTTAGAGTACGATCGCCACAATTTCCTTCTCATGCATGCGATGGGTCCGAACGTTGCAGGTGTCATTGGATCTGCTGTAGCAGCAGGTGCCTTGCTTGGATTCCTCTCATAAAAGATAGTAAATCACAAAAAAATCCCGTTTTATTTTGTTGAAACGGGATTTTTTATTAATTTTGCCAACAAAACGGAGAATAATAGGAATAAATCGTTCGTAATGTCACAAGAAACCTCAGTCAAACAAGAAGGAGCAATGCTGCATCGCAGTCTTACACTTCCTAATGAAATCGACGCCATCTCAGAGATGAGTATCTTTATTGATACTATCTGTGAAGAGTTGGGGTTTGACATGATGACGACGATGAACCTAAACCTCGCCATAGAGGAAGCTGTAGTAAATGTTGTCAATTATGCCTATCCCAAAGGGACGTATGGAGAAGTGAATCTCGATGTACAGGCAGACAACCAGAAGTTCACTATAGTCATCAGAGACTCTGGAACGCCTTTCGACCCCACAAAACAGAAAGAGGTTGACACCACACTCTCAGCAGAGGAACGTCCTATTGGTGGTCTTGGTATCCATCTTGTAAGACAGATTATGGATAAGATTAGTTACCAATATACAGACAAGCAGAATATTCTGACATTAGAAAAAATAATAAACAATAAATAAAATAAAACACTATGACTATCGAAATCAAAGAACAGGATGGTGGAATGAGAGCCAATTTCGACGGACGTCTCGACACCCCTGCGGCAGTAAAGGCTCAACAGGAGATTAATCCGCTTCTGGAGAATGCAGACAAAGAGATCATACTCGATTGCACTAAGCTTGAGTATATCAGTAGTTCTGGCCTTCGCCTGTTCCTGACACTCCGTAAGGAGGCTTCTGCCAAAGGTGGGAAAATCATCATTGAGAACATCAATGACGAGATTCGGAAAGTCTTCATGATGACCGGATTCTTCAATCTGTTTGAAATCAGGAATGCATAATAGCAACTCCGGCCGACCGAAGGTTGCCATCATAGACCCCAACACCCTAACGGTGTTGGGGCTTAAGCAGATATTACAAAATGTTCTGCCTATTATGAGAGTGGATACTTTTGGTTCGTTTGTGGAACTAATGGCTAACAAGCCCGATGACTTTTTCCACTATTTTGTAGCCATGAATATTGTACTTGAGAATAAGGACTTTTTCACAGAGCATAGGAGGAAAACAATAGTTCTGACACTGTCGCTCGACACGATGTCACAATTGTCGGATTTCAACTGTCTCTGCACCAATGTTCCTGAGAAGGAGCTTGTACGTAGTATCCTTATGCTTCAGCAGCACGCTCATGGCGATGGGAAGAACTTACCACCAATGCCGAATATTCTGAAACAGAAAATATTGAGCGACAGAGAAATCGAGGTCATGTCTCTGATTGTTCAAGGTTTTATCAATAAAGAAATTGCTGACAAGTTGAACATCGGTCTCGCTACTGTTATCACTCACCGAAAGAACATTATGGACAAGCTAGGGATGAAGAGTGTAAGCGCACTGACCATCTATGCCGTGATGCACGGTTATGTTGACATTAATAAAATCTAACAGGTTTGATGAACGAAAACCTCTCACATTATACTTACGAAGATGCCTCAGCCGATGTGTTTTGCTTTGACAATGGCACTGAGGTTAAAGAATACCATGCGATGATTCACGTCGTCGAGAAGGGGATGCCATATGCCAAGCAACTTGAGGCCGTGATGAATGCTTATAACGGATTATTAAGCCAAATACCCAATGCACGAGCCGTATTTAAGCGTTACTTTCTGAGTGATGCTGCCAACCAAGCTGACGATGTCATCATGGCAGATGTCACGGATTGCGCCAAAAGTATCATACAACAGGCTCCGCTTGATGGCACTAAGATTGCTCTCTGGGTATATCTGATGACTAACATTCAAACAAGTATAACCAAAAGTGGACTCTACGAAGTAAGTCACGGAGAGTTCCGTCATCTGTTCAATGCCTCAGCCCACAACCTTGCTGCGAATTCTGAATACCAGATGCGATTACTCTTCAACGAGTATATTATGCAATTGGCAGAAGAAGGCTGTACGCTATCTGAGAATTGCATCCGCACATGGCTTTTCGTAAATGATATTGACCTGAATTATGGTGGTGTTGTTCGTGCTAGGAACCAAGTATTTTTCACCCAAGGCCTCACTGTTCATACCCACTTTATCTCTTCTACAGGCATTGGTGGACGACAGCAGGATCCTAATGTTCTCACACAAATGGACAATTATGCTGTTGCAGGCATCAAGCAAGAACAGATTCACTACCTTTACGCTCCTACCCACCTAAACCGTACCAGCGATTATGGTGTCAGTTTCGAGCGTGGCACCTATATTGACTATGCCGATCGTCGCCACGTATTTATCTCAGGTACAGCCTCCATCAATAACAAGGGCGAAATCATGTTTCCCAAAGACATCGAGAAGCAGACACAACGCATGATAGAAAATGTGGAAGTTCTGCTCAAGGAGGCAGATTGTTCTTTTGACGAAGTTGGGGAGATGGTGGTGTATTTACGTGACATTGCAGACTACGATTTGGTAAGGAACGTTTTTGATACACAATTCCCTGGCAAGCCCTATATCATTGTCCACGCTCCCGTCTGTCGTTCAGGATGGCTGATTGAAATGGAATGCATGGCAGTTAAGGCCATCGAACTTCCCAACCTGCCCAAATTTTAATCAAACTGATAAAAATGATTTTGAAAAGAGCAATTATCATTATCGTTGGTGTTCTTGCTTTGCAAGGTTTTACGACTAACGATGACACTATGATAAAGGAGAATGGGGTCTATATTATTAACACCACTACTATTGGCAAAGATATTGAGGGTTACAATGGACCCACCCCACTAAAAGTATATATCAAAAATAATAAAGTGGAGAAGATTGAGTTCTTGAAAAACGTTGAATCGCCAAAATACTACGCCAAAGTAAAGAAAGAACTACAAGATAAATGGAATGGTCTCAAAGTAAAGAATGCCAAGACTTTGCAGGTCGATGCTGTAACAGGAGCGACTTATTCCTCTACCGCAGTCATCCAGAATGTTCAGCTTGCCATCGACTATTACCAGAGCCATAAGTAAAAAGATGTAATAGTTATCTTTCCTATCATAAACAAGAATCCCGCCAATTGGCGGGATTCTCATTTTATTTGGCATATGCAACAGACCTTGTCTCTCGGATGACAGTGATCTTCACCTGTCCCGGATAGGTCATTTCGTTTTGAATCTTTGTGGCGATATCCGCACTCAGAGCCTCACTCTCTGCATCGTTCATCTTGTCAGCACCAACAATGACACGAAGTTCACGACCAGCTTGTATTGCATAAGTCTTTGTCACACCTGGGTAACTCATTGCGATAGCCTCCAAATCATTCAGGCGTTTGATATAAGCCTCAACGATCTCACGACGGGCACCAGGACGGGCACCACTGATAGCATCACAAACCTGAACAATCGGTGCAAGCAACGTCTGCATCTCCATCTCATCATGATGCGCACCAATCGCATTGCATATATCTGGCTTCTCTTTGAATTTCTCTGCGAGTTTCGCACCGTAAATAGCGTGTGGCAATTCACTTTCCTCATCGGGCACCTTACCAATATCATGAAGCAATCCAGCACGTTTAGCCTTCTTCGGATTCAGTCCCAACTCAGAAGCCATCACTGCACAAAGATTTGCCGTCTCACGTGCATGCTGTAACAGATTCTGTCCATAAGATGAACGATATTTCATCTTACCGATAATGCGGATAAGTTCTGGATGCAGGCCATGGATACCCAAGTCGATAGCTGTCCGCTTACCAGTCTCAATAATCTCGTTGTCGAGTTGTTTCTTCACCTTAGCGACGACCTCCTCGATACGGGCAGGGTGAATACGTCCGTCACTAACAAGCTGATGAAGTGCCAGACGGCACACCTCACGACGAACAGGATCAAAACCTGAGATAACAATAGCTTCAGGCGTATCGTCAACAACAATTTCGACACCTGCAGCGGCCTCTAAAGCACGAATATTGCGTCCTTCTCGTCCGATAATACGTCCTTTAACCTCGTCGTTGTCAATATGGAAAACACTGACAGAATTCTCAATAGCCGTTTCTGTAGCCACACGCTGGATTGTCTGAATCACTATCTTACGTGCCTGCTGGTTTGCATTGAGTTTCGCCTCGTCCATAATCTCGTTGATATAACTGGCTGCAGCAGTTTTGGCCTCATCTTTCATCGACTCCACCAAACGCGTCTTTGCTTCTTCAGCACTCAGTCCAGATACTTCCTCAAGTTTTTCACGCTCCTTCAGCTGCATCTTCTCCAGCTCTTCTGCTTTTACAGAAAGGAGTTTCTTCTCATTATCGATGCGCTGTTGCTGATTGTCAAGTTCATTCTTCTTACGTCCCAACTCCTCCTGACGCTGATTCAACGATATTTCGCGCTGCTTCAACTTGTTCTCACTTTGCTGGATGTGTTGATTACGTTGCTGAACCTCCTTCTCAAGTTCACTCTTTTTATTGAGGAACTTCTCTTTTACTTCAAGCAGTTTCTTTTCTTTGATGACCTCCGCCTGCTTTTCCGCAGCATCGATCATCTCCTGATATTTCCCTTTCAGGACATAACGGAAAATTAAATATCCACAGACGCCTCCTAAAGCGAGGGCGCCAGCGGCAATCAGTAGTACAAAAATTAAATCCATATTAAATCTATATTGTTAAAGATGATTACTCTTACTTCATTGCTTCCTCAATCTCAGAAGTCAACTTGGCAAGAACATCATCATAGGGAGCCGTGTCATTCTTGGCACTCTCCCGCTCAAACAACAGAGCGATGTCTATCAGCGTCATCAACGCGATAGTATGCTCGCCCTTCTTACCTTTATAAGCCTGTGCATAGGCATTATAACGGTCTGTTATGAGCTTGGCTGCCTTACGATAGTATTCTTCGTCTTGACGAGGAATGGTCACTTCGATTTCCTCATCATAAACGTGCAGCCTTATATGGAGTTTCTCACTGTTCACTTCTGCTATTTTTCTTATTTCACTGTTCACCGCTTAAGATGGTGATGCACTTGTTCACTTCCCTGATCATCTTGGAAATCCGCGCCTTTGCACCTTCCAAGTCACCATCAGTGATTTCCATCATTTTAGCCATCTTTAGCGAGTTATAGTCGTTGTCCGCCTGAGTCAGTTTATCCTGAAGGTCTTTGATAGCCTGTTCATTTTTCTCAACTATCGAATACAACTCCTGATTCTCCTTCTTCAATTCCTGAAAACGAAGAATCATCTGCCGTACACGGGTCTCGAAAGTAGATATTGCCTTCTCGTTTGGATTCATTACGTAACTATTTGCTGTACAAAATTATATAAAATCTTTCTTAAAGAATTAGGTCGGGCCTATCTTTTAAGAAAATTTAATTTATTGATCGTCACCAGAAGGTCTTGGTTCTTTCTTTGCCAGCATCACCACTTTATACACAAAGTCTGTGACCCACTTCTGCGAGAAACCTAAACGGCGGTTATATTCACGCACAGCCACCACGGTTTTCATCACAGAGGCATCCGAGAAATCGTTTTTGGTAAAGATGTCATTCACTGTCTTTTCTGTCATCGAATAGAGGGCTTTCTTCATAAAGCCTGGCAGACGAAGTTTGAACTTCATCAGATTACCTGTCAGCATCATGATGTCCTGTGTGAAGCCTTGGAACTGAAGCAGATAGGTCTGTGCATCCTGCACCTTTTTACAACGCTTACGCAGGCTTGAATCGATTTCCTTGAAGAAGCTGTCCTCCATACCATACATATCTATGAGCATCTTCTTACAACGGGTTCGCTCACCTACACCAAGTTTATTATTGACTGTAGGAACCTTCAATGTTGCCTTAAAGACCCGTAAATCAGGCAGTGCTGCCAAATTAGTAATTCCGAGGTCAGCAGCCATCGCTGCCTGGAAATACACACGGATAAGGGTCATGAAGTCTTCCATGCCGCCAACTTTCTTTTCGTCACTATTTCCGAATAATTTATTCCAAAATCCCATAATAACTTTATCAAATCAAATTTCGTGTGCAAAATTACAAAAAAATATCCATAAAGGTTATGTAAAGTACAAATTATTCGCAATTTTTCGCCCCCTTTGTATACTTTGTGAATAAAAAACACTATCTTTGCACCCAACAAACTCATAAACATCATGAAAGGAATTGTATTAGCAGGTGGTTCAGGCACGCGCCTCTACCCTATCACAAAAGGCATCAGCAAGCAATTGATTCCCATCTTTGACAAGCCGATGATTTATTATCCCATTTCGACCTTGATGCTGGCAGGAATACGTGAGATTCTGATTATCTCCACACCATACGATCTGCCTGGTTTCAAGCGTCTGCTTGGTGACGGCAGCGATCTTGGTGTCCGTTTTGAATATGCTGAGCAGCCCTCACCTGATGGACTTGCACAAGCATTTATTATCGGCGAGAAGTTTATTGGCAATGACTGCGCTTGCCTCGTTCTTGGCGACAACATCTTTTATGGTGGCGGATTCACCGGCATGCTGAAACAGGCAGTTGCTAACGCAGAACAGAACGGACGTGCCACCGTCTTCGGCTATTATGTGAACGATCCCGAGCGCTATGGTGTGGCAGAGTTCGACAAAGACGGCAACTGCTTGAGCATTGAGGAGAAGCCAGAGCACCCCAAGTCAAACTACGCTGTCGTAGGACTCTATTTCTATCCGAACAGTGTGGTTGAGATAGCAAAGAACATCAAGCCGTCTGCCCGTGGAGAACTGGAGATTACTACGGTGAACCAGAAATATTTAGAAGACAAGAATCTGATGGTACAAACCCTACAGCGCGGTTTTGCATGGCTCGATACTGGCACTCACGACTCGCTCTCAGAGGCATCAACATTCATTGAGGTCATAGAGAAGCGCCAAGGCCTGAAAGTTGCCTGCATCGAGGAGATTGCCTACAAACGCGGTTGGATCAACAAAGAACAGCTGGCAGAACTTGCCAAGCCTATGGCCAAAAACGATTACGGCAAATACCTGTTGAACCTCACAAAATAAAAAGACCCGCCAAACGGCGGGTTTTTTATTTGCTGTATTTATTTGCTGAATTCCTCTACAGCCCTGGCAAGAGCCGCAGGATTACCCATATCATACATACGTCCTTTCAAACAGATACCCATCATACCACTTCGTTGGCGAACGGCTTCCAAGGCTGATGTCAGCTCAATCTCCCTGACATGGTCCTCTTCTATTTCTGCCTGCATGATATCATGATGCAGTTGAGCGAAAACATCTGGTGTCAGGATATACTGACCAAACACGCTATAATACTCCTTTTCACCATTATTATTACGAACACCGAGGAACTCCTCTGCATAGTTAGCCTTGGGTTTCTCATACATCGTTGAGACGTTAAGGATAGTATGTGCATTATCTTCCCAGACACCATGAAGTATGCCATAGCGACTCACCTCTCCGAGTGGAATCGGATGGATGCTGACCATCAGACAATTATAGCGTTCATATTCTTCGACCATCTGCAGAGCACAGGGCTTACTCGTGTTACTACGATAGAGTGTGTCACCCAACATCAGCAGTACAGGCTCATTACCTGCAAATTGAGCCGCCTGATAAACGGCATGCCCAAAGCCGCGCTTTTCGCGCTGATAAACATAACGAAGTCGTTTGCCAATGCTCAGGATCCTGTTCTCATATTCTTGAGCTTCAGGGTTCAACTTGCGCAAATGTTCATCTGAGAGAGGACGCTCAAAGAAGTCTGCATACATCTGACGCTCTTCCTCAGAGCCAAGCACCAGACAAATTTCCTCGATGCCACTCTTGACGAGTTCCTCAAGCAGGATGAGAATAACAGGGCGGACCATGCCATCAGGACAAGGAATCGGGAAGAAGTCTTTCTTCAATGCACGGGTGGCCGGATAGAGACGAGTGCCAAAACCAGCCACAGGGATGATAGCCTTACGAACTGTATGTACAGGCTTGATAGTCAGCGAATATGCTTTCATGCCCTGATTATTCAGATAGTCCTCCAATTGCTTCTGGGCTTCTTCACTGCGTGCCAGGAACTGTACAGAGCCGTCACCATGAGAGCCCACGCCCTTACCACCCCACACTAAGGGTTGAATCTTGGGATCTGCCAGCACAGCGTTCAGCCTGGGAGACTGCAAGGCTGATGACATCGGCACTACCTTTTCATTGAAGATAGCCTCTGCCTCGTTCATCAGCTTTCCAAGTGACTCTGCGTCCCCTTCAGCCATATATTTCACAGCCCTGTCGATAATCTCAAGGTTCAGCTTACCAAGTGCCTCATGCTCAGCTCGAGCAGCATCACTATCAGGGAATGGATAAGCCTTATTCAGATCAGAAAGGATCTTGATAGTATCCTTCTCTGCACATAAGTCTGCAAAGACCCAATAAAGATGCTTCTTCACATTGAGCGAGCGCACCTCGATCTCATCTCCATCGAAGGTCATCAGATTTGGTTTCACGCCAAAGGCACAAGCCTGATCCAGACGACCACAACGGCTACTCGTACGAAGTTCGCCCAGATAGGCGATATTCATCTCACCCAGTGTGTTCAGATTCAAGCCATACAACTGGTTAAAGGCGCGAGCAACAAGTACACAGATGGCTGCCGAGCTGGAAAGACCGCTTTTCATAGGCAGGGTCATCGACGTGATACGAATACGAACACCACCTACCTTATACCATTCGAGCATGTATGAGACGACACCTGCACAATATGAGAAGAATGAGCCCGACTTGGCGATACGTTTTAATTCTACCTCGTCCATCCGACAGGAAAAATTCTGCCACACGCCTTTCATCTCTTCGGCATCACTCACCATCTCAAAGACACTTGACTTCTCGACTTCGGCATAGATACCTTGCTCGATACCTGTCACGATGGCTGCACCAGGCGCTATATCAGCATTCATCGTACGATAATGACCTGCCCAGTCTGTATGTTCGCCAAAAAGACAAAGGCGGCCAGGGACAAATAGCTTCATAAAAAATCTATTATTAAGTTATGGTCTGCAAAATTAGGAAAAAAAAAACAATTTGATAACAAAAGATGCCTTTTTTTTAGCGCAGCATAGGAATTTTACTCAGTTTTTCCTCATTTTTTTTGGAAGTTTCAACAAAAATACATACTTTTGTGGCAGAATATTAACAATTTTAATCAGTTATTGCCTATAGAAACATATCTACTCAGAACAAAATGATTGAAGTATGAGTAACTTGAAGAGTATGTCCGACGAACAGTTGGCATTGGCTTACATCTATGGTAATAACAGGGCATTCGACGAACTCTTAGCGCGTAGTCAGGACAAGATTTTCAGCTACATCATGTATGTAGTAAAGGATGAGGATCTGGCAAACGATCTGTTTCAGGAGACCTTTCTGAAGATTATCACCAAGATGCAGAATGGCCGATATACAGATTCCGGCAAGTTTATCTGGTGGGCAACCCGTATTGCCCATAACGTCATTATTGACCATTTCAGGGCAGTGAAGAGCAACAAGATCACTGAGCAGGGAAAAGACAATGATCTCTCTAAGTTGAGCAACAACAGCCTCCTCGACATTAATCGTGAGAGTGAGCTTGCCAACGAGCAGGTCATGAAGGATGTCAAACGACTAATGGATTCCTTGCCTGAAACTCAGCGGGAGGTTGTCTTCATGCGCTATTATCAGGATTTGTCATTCAAAGAGATAGCCGAGCAGACGAAGGTCAGCATCAACACCTCCTTAGGACGTATGCGCTACGCCCTGATTAATCTGCGGAAACTGACCCGTGAATATGGGGTAAACCTGACTATAGAGTCCTAAGCTGGTGGATGACCTCTTCTGGTTTGGGAGCATTAAAGACATAACTGCCACTGACCAGCACATCAACTCCCGCTTCTACCAGACGAGGAGCCGTCTCACCTTGCACACCGCCATCCACTTCGATAAGCGTCTGACACCCCTTCTCTGCAATCATCCTGCGCAGGCGATGCACTTTTTCGATGGTGTTCTCAATGAATTTCTGTCCACCGAAACCAGGATTGACGCTCATGAGCAAGACCATATCCACGTCGCCGATAATGTCTTCAAGCATGGAAACTGGCGTAGAAGGATTGAGTGTGACGCCAGCCTTCATACCAGCATTGTGGATTTCCTGCACAGTACGGTGAAGGTGGACAGAGGCTTCATAATGCACGTTCATCATCATGGCGCCCAACTTGGCTGTCTGTGCGATATAACGTTCTGGACGTTCTATCATATAATGAACATCAAGCGGTTTCTTACAGGCCTTTGCCACCGCTTCAAGAACGGGGAAGCCAAAAGATATATTGGGGACGAACGAACCGTCCATCACATCCAAGTGGAGCCAATCGGCCTCACTGCGATTAATCATGTCGATATCGCGGTCGAGATGCAGGAAATCGGCTGCGAGTAATGAAGGAGATACTAATGTCATTTTCTCAATTCAGACAATACGTCTTTTTTACGTTTGGTCGATAGGTGTATGCTATCTGTCGAATGATGTCGAGCGTGCGCTCTTTGGGTTTCGGAGTAGAAATCTTCATAGGCAATCACAATTTTGAATTGTTTACACCTAAAAAACGCAATACACCTCTATTTTATTATATAGTTCTCAATATTTTTATTTCCATTCAGGAAGTCACGAGCCTTCATACGGTTCTTTCCTGCCAACTGGAGTTCGTCTATCTGGAGCATATAGTCGCCAGTCGTTATATAAAGCACGCCTTTATAGACGACGATGGTACCAGGACGCATACCCACGTTCTTCTCTGTCTTTGTGGTCTTGAAGATCTTCAGGTCAACGCTCTTGCCGTCGGGTCCAAGCAAGGTGGTCCAGGCACCAGGATACGGACTGAGTCCACGGATGAAGTCATAGAGGCGCTTCGAAGGACGGCTCCAGTCGATCTCACAGACATCCTTGAAAAGTTTAGGTGCATCATACAGCCGTTTGAACTTGCCCTCTAACTCCTCCTGCGGAATACTCTCTGGATGGCCATCGGCAGCAATGATCTTATCTAAGGTCTCCAGGCAGATCTGTGCACCCAGATGCATAAGTCCGTCATAGACATACTCCACATTAGCCGTATCAGGGATGTCGAATGTCTTCTGCATAATCACGCGGCCAGTGTCGATATCCTTGTCCAGGAAAAAGGTCGTGACACCTGTCTGTTTCTCGCCATTGATAACTGCCCAGTTGATGGGAGCAGCACCACGATATTGAGGCAACAGGGCAGCATGGACGTTGAAAGTGCCATATTCTGGCATATCCCATACCACCTCTGGCAACATACGGAAAGCAACAACCACCTGCAGGTTGGCCTTATAACTGCGCAATTGCTCTACAAAAGCCGGATCTTTCATCTTCTCTGGCTGCAGTACGGGTAAGTCGTGCTCCAAAGCGAATTTCTTCACTTCCGAAGGCTGTACTGTGTCCTGATGACGCCCCACAGGCTTGTCAGGCTGCGTCACCACTGCCACCACCTTGTATTGGTTCTCCACAAGGGCCTTCAGTGTCTCTACAGCGAACTCTGGTGTGCCCATAAACACGATTCGCAAATCTTCTTTCTTCATATTCTATCCTCCTGAAATTAGTCTTCACTCATATCAGCCACCATCTTTCGGTACATCGTATAAATACGCTGGCGCGAGACGTAGCCCTTCAGATGATTCTCCACATCGAAGACAGGCAGCCAGTTGGCTCCTGTACTGTCAAAGGCCTGCATCACTTCGGCCATAGGTGTCGCATCACTAAGACGGGCCTTCGGGTCTGTCATCAGTTGGGCGGCAGTGAAATGGTGGTAAAGTTCTATACGGAACACCACATTCCGTATTTTCATAATGTCTATCTCACCCAACAGCATACCTGCTGCATCCAGCACAGGGATCACAGTAGAATGACTGCGGCTGATCTTATGCACAATCTGTCCGAGTTCCATATCTGGCGCTACTGATAGGTAGTCTTTCTCAATAGCAGAATCCAGGTTCATGAGCGTCAGCACAGCATGGTCGGTATGGTGAGTCAGCAACTTTCCCTGTTTGGCCAGTCGGGAACCATAGATACTATGGGGTTCGAAGATGATGATAGTGAGATAGGCACACACACTGACGATCATCAATGGCATGAACAAACTATAGCCGCCTGTCAGTTCGGCTATCAGGAAGATGCCTGTCAACGGTGCATGCATCACCCCCGACATCACACCAGCCATTCCGAGCAGGGCAAAGTTCTTCTCTGGCACATAGACACCTATCTGATGGATATTCCACAGACGAGAGAAGAGGAACCCCGTAAAGCAGCCGATAAACAGCGACGGTGCGAAGGTACCGCCACAGCCTCCACCGCCATTGGTCGCAGAGGTTGCCATCACTTTCGTAAACAGCACCAGAGCGATATAAGGTATCAGCATATAGCCGAGACCAGAGAAGAGCGAGTTGTTCAGAATCTGGTTCCAGTCGGCTTCTGTCCGTCCGTTCAGCAGCAGGTTGATACTGCTATAGCCTTCACCATAAAGGGCGGGAAAGAGGAAGATGAGCAGACTGAGCACCGTTCCGCCAATCGCCAACTTGATATGCGGATGATCCTTGAAACGTGCGAACACATCTTCACAAACACCCATCATACGAATAAAATAGAGAGAGACAAGACCACAGACAATGCCTAATAAGACACAAGCCGGGATACGCTGCACAGACCACTCGCTGTCGAGATGGAAGGTAAAGAGCGCGGCATCCCCGCTGAAGATATAGGTAAAACAGGTGGCTGTCACGCACGACACCAGGATGGGCAGCAAGGCCGACATCGTCATGTCGATCATCAAGACCTCCAGTGTAAACACCAGTCCGGCAATCGGCGCCTTGAAGATACCCGCAATGGCACCCGCCGCACCACAGCCTACCAGCGTCATTAACATCTTACGGTCCAGATGGAATATCTGTCCCAGATTAGAACCGATGGCAGAGCCCGTCAATACGATAGGCGCCTCGGCTCCCACAGAACCGCCAAAGCCGATGGTGATGGCTGAGGCAATGACTGACGACCAGCAGTTATGCGACTTCAGTCTCGACTTGTTCGACGAGATGGCATACAGGATACGCGTGATTCCGTGCGAGATATTATCCTTCACGACATATCTCACAAAGAGCGATGTCAGATAGATACCCACTACAGGATATACCAGATAGAGCCAGTTGGCACCAGTACGGTCAAACGAGCTGGTAAGCAGGATGACGATCTGGTTAATGATCCAGTGCAGGAAAAAGGCAGCGACAGCAGCAAAAAAGCCCACTATCAGTGCGAGGATGATCATGAACATCCGCTCACTGATATGTTCCTTCTGCCACTCATGCAGTTGATGGAGCAATGTCGGTTTTTCCGAAATGGCTGCTTCCATGAGTTATTTCCTGATAATCGTTACTTCGCCGTTTTCCTTCAGTTTGATAATGCTCGACGGGGTGTGGGGCTTATGCTCCTGCCTACGGCTCCAACATACATAGTCCACAGCATCGAGGATGCGCTGGTCGATGTCACAGTAGTTCTGTGCAGCAGGCTCACCGCTGATATTGGCCGATGTCGAGACGATGGCTTTCTGAAAGCGATAGCAGAGTTCCTTCGAGAAAGGCTCGTTGGTGATACGCACACCCAAGCTTCCGTCTTCAGCTATCAGGTTTGCTGCCAAGTTGATGGCACCGTCGAGGATCAGGGTCGTCGGTTTGGCATCTCCCTCCTTCAGACTGTCGATCAACTGCCAGGCCACATCAGGCACATTCCTGAAATAGCGCTGCAGGCGGGCATCACTGTCCACCAGACAGATCAGCGCCTTGGAGTCGTCACGCTGCTTGATTTCATACACCCGCTTAACGGCCTCCGCATTCGTAGCGTCACAGCCGATTCCCCAGACGGTATCCGTAGGATAGAGTATCACCCCACCCTTCCGCATCGTCTCGACGGCCTGACGTATATCTTCTTCTCTTGTCATTAGAATTCACTTGTAAAATGGAACTTGATATGCTTGAAGTCTTCCTGAGCCATCGACAACACATAGCCCGAGTCGGCGAGGAACACGTCGCGCCCCTCCTTGTCTTTGGCCATATACTGGTACTTGCGCTTCTTGAAGTTCTCCAGTTCTGCGTCGTCATCACTCTCTATCCAACAAGCCTTGTAGAGATGGACGGGCTCCCAACGGCACTTGGCGTTGTATTCGTTCTCCAGACGATACTGTATCACCTCGAACTGCAGCTGACCTACGGTGCCGATAATCTTACGGTTGTTAAACTGATTGACGAATAACTGGGCCACACCCTCGTCCATCAGCTGGTCGATACCCTTCTGCAACTGCTTGGCTTTCATCGGGTCGTCGTTCTCGATATACTTGAACAGTTCTGGCGAGAAAGATGGCAGTCCGCGGAAATGCAGAGGTTCACCCTCAGTGAGTGTGTCGCCGATCTTAAAGACGCCACCCGTATCTGGCAGACCTACGATATCACCTGGCCAGGCTTCGTCGATGGTCGATTTTCGCTGCGCCATAAACTGTGTAGGCGAGGTAAAACGCATGGTCTTACCCTGACGCACATGCAGATAAGGCTGATTGCGGCGGAACTGTCCGCTACATACCTTACAGAAGGCGATACACGAGCGATGGTTGGGGTCGATGTTGGCTGTAATCTTGAAGATAAAGCCAGTAAATTTCTTCTCCTCGGGCTCCACCTCGCGCTCCTCAGCCTTCGTCGGACGCGGACTGGGGGCTATCTCCACGAAGCAGTTCAGCAGTTCCTGGACACCGAAATTATTCAGGGCCGAGCCAAAGAATACGGGTGCCACCTCTGCCGAGCGATAGGTCTCCACGTCGAATTCCGGATAGACGCCATCTACGAGTTCCAGGTCTTCGCGCAACTTGGCAGCATTGTCCTCACCTACTCTCTGGTCGAGTTCCTCGCTGTCGATATCCACCTCCACTTTGTCTGTAACGCGCTGTTTGTCAGGTGTAAAGAGGTCGAGTTTCTGTTCGTAGATATTATAGACGCCCTTGAACTTTGCTCCTTGGTTGATAGGCCAACTCAGGGGGCGCACCTTGATCTCGAGTTCCTGTTCCAGTTCGTCGAGCAGGTCAAAGGGGTCACGTCCCTCACGGTCCATCTTATTGATGAAGATGATGACGGGCGTCTTTCTCATGCGGCAGACGGTCATCAGTTTGCGTGTCTGCGTCTCTACACCCTTGGCACCATCTACCACGATAATAGCCGAGTCAACGGCTGTGAGCGTACGGAAGGTATCTTCTGCGAAGTCCTGGTGACCTGGGGTATCGAGAATGTTTACCTTGTATTCTATATTGGAGCCGTCGGGGGTATAGTCGAACTCCATGACAGAGGTCGATACCGAGATACCGCGCTGCTTCTCGATGTCCATCCAGTCGGATGTGGCAGTCTTCTTGATCTTATTGTTCTTGACAGCACCTGCCACCTGTATCTGTCCGCCAAACAGCAGGAACTTCTCTGTCAGTGTTGTCTTACCCGCATCCGGGTGCGATATAATCGCAAATGTTCGTCTTCTTTCTATCTCCTGATTCATAAACAATCTTTGTTAATCCGTGCCTAAAAGATTAATCTTTGCCTAAAAGTTTAATGCACTCAGCAAGACTATCCTCCCAATAAGGAATCTCGATGCCATACGTCTGCTTGATCTTCGTCTTGTCGAGCACACTGTAGTGAGGGCGATTGGCTGGCGTAGGATACTCCTCCGTATGCAAGGGGCGCACCCTGCAGTCCTTGATACCAGCAATACGGTGGATGGCCTTCGTAAAGTCATACCACGAGATAACACCCTCATTACTAAAGTGGTACACACCAGGAGCTACACCCTGTTTGATCGCCTCAAAGATAGCCACAGCCAAGTCGCGCGCATAAGTAGGCGTACCAATCTGGTCGAAGATGACACCCAGTTCAGGGCGCTCTTTCCCCAGACGTATCATCGTCTTGACAAAGTTATTGCCGAAGGTCGAATAGAGCCAGGCAGTACGGATAATCATCGTGCGCTTGCAGAATTTCGTCACACCCAACTCACCAGCCAACTTCGTCGAGCCATACACACTGTCAGGACAAGGCGTATCTGTCTCCACATAAGGTGTGTGCTTCGTGCCGTTGAACACATAGTCAGTTGATATCTGGATCATCCATCCCCCACGCTTCTCAACGGCAGCAGCCAGATAGGCGGGTGCCACCGTGTTCAGTGTCGTGCAGAGTTCCTTATTACTCTCAGCCTTATCTACAGCCGTATAGGCGGCACAGTTCACGATACCGTCGATCTCATGATCGCTCACGAATGTCTCCACAGCAGCCTGGTCGGTGATGTCGAGTTCAGCCACATCCGTATTAAAATAGGTATGCTGGGGATTCTCCTTCTCCAGCAGTTGCATCTCGTTTCCTAATTGGCCATTGCAGCCCGTTATCAATATATTCATATTATTCAAATTTCAATCCTTCCTCCTTATCCTTCTTGTAATAGTCAGAGAGCATGCCGATAAAGGTACTGATTTCCTTCACAGCATGCTGCGTGTCGGGCGAGATATCCTTCTTCTGCAGACGGAGTATCATCACCCCATACAACGAGTTAAAACAGGTCTCAATCTCGTTTTCCTCCTTGTTCGCCCCACGATTACGCAGTTCCACGATAAACGGCAGCACCTTATAGTACTCCGTGTTGTAAAAGGGGAACTTGGGCGACTGCAGCAACTGCTGGTGCAGTTCAATCAGCATCTGCATCGTCACCTTGTTTATCTGCAGATGTCCCTTCTCCCTGCAGCCTTCCTGATTCATCATCCTGATCAGGTTGCCAAACCAGTCGGTCTCCTCTTCCTTCTGCTCGTCCGAGAAATCGAAACGCTCCACATACTCACGCTTGATCCTCGACAGCGAACAGTCGAAGGCACGTATCGTGTCCTCTATCTGCCACATATACAGCAGATATTCGGCAATATTCTTCTTTCTTAACTCTTGTGCTACAAACATAATCTAAAATCTCAGCAAATTGGTTGTTGTGCCCAACAACATGATAACCGATCCGACTATCACGGCCACACCGATAATCTGATTGATAATCTTGATACCGTTAGTATCAAACTTCGTACGGATCTTATCCACCAGCCAGGTCAGCCCCCACCACCAGAGCAAGGCACCGCCCACAATACTGGCAAAACCTACCAGCATCTCGAAAGGATGGTTGGGCAGCACAAACGCAAACTGGGCATACATCGCCAGGAACAGGAAGATGATCAGCGGGTTGGAGAACGTCACCAGAAAGGCCGTCCACGCATTATACCAGATGGTTCCCTTCTGCTGGCCCGACTGGTGCATCTTCCGCGTAGGGTCGGAACGGTAGGTATAGAGACCAAAGCCGAGCAGCATCACGCTACCCACCAGCTGCAGATAGAAACGATTCTGTGTATTGGTGATAAAATCCATGACAAACGACATACCGAAGCCTGCAAAGCCAGCATAGATGATATCACTCACCGCAGCCCCCAGACCGGTAGCCATACCATACCAGCGACCCTTGTTAAGTGTACGCTGTACACAAAGGATACCGACTGGCCCCATCGGAGCACTGGCTATCACCCCGATCATCATCCCCTTGAAGATGAAATCCAATATATTAATAGGTACATGAAATGGCATAACGGGTGCAAAGGTACAAAAAATATTCGGAAAGAATGGTTAATTTCCGTAAAAAAGGGTGGTAAATGGAGGTTTTTTACTAAATTTGTGCCGAATTTGCAAAATCAAACATAAAACTATAATGATGAACGAACAGAACGCAGGAATCAAGCCTTACGTTATAGGCTTGGACTTAGGAGGAACAAACTCCGTCTTCGGCATTGTAGATGCACGTGGTGAAATCAAAGCAACAACAGCCATCAAGACTGGCGGCTACGAAAAGGTTGAAGACTATGTAGATGCTTGTGTAGAGGCTCTGCAGGTCATCATCGACCAAGTAGGCGGCATCGAAAAGATCAAGTCTATGGGCATTGGTGCACCTAACGGCAACTACTACAATGGCACCATCGAGTTTGCACCCAATCTGCATTGGGCACACGACGGCATCGTTCCCCTGGCAAAACTTTTCAGTGAAAGACTGAACAACATCCCCGTTGCACTCACCAACGACGCTAACGCAGCCGCTATCGGCGAGATGGTCTATGGCGTGGCTCGCGGCATGAAGAACTTCATCGTCATTACCCTTGGCACTGGCGTAGGTTCAGGTATCGTTGTCAATGGTCAGCTGCTTTACGGACACGACGGCTTTGCAGGAGAACTAGGACACGTCACGATGGTACGCGGCGAAGAAGGCCGTCTCTGCGGATGTGGACGTACTGGCTGTCTGGAGAGCTACTGCTCGGCTACTGGTGTGGCCCGCACGGCTCGCGAACTGCTCCTCAAGACCGACCGTCCCAGCCTGCTGCGCGAGTTGGATCCTGAGAAGATTACCTCGCTCGATGTGTCGATTGCAGCTGGTAAGGGCGACGAACTCGCCAAGGAGATCTACGATTTCACGGGTAAGATGCTTGGTGAGGCCTGTGCCGACTTCGCAGCTTTCTCGTCACCCGAGGCCTTCATCTTCTTCGGTGGTATGGTAAAGGCTGGAGAACTGATTATGAAGCCTATCCGCGAGTCCTACGAAGCCCACGTCCTGAAGATCTTCAAGGGCAAGGCTCAGTTCCTCGTCAGCGGACTCGACGGCGCCAGCGCTGCCGTCCTCGGTGCTTCTGCCATCGGTTGGGAAATCTAGTAAGGCCAATATCAGGGGGAGAGAGCTTTTCGCTCTTCCTTACCCCGTTTGCCCCATGCTCGAGCAGGATTTCATTGAAGTCCTGCTCTTTTTTTTCGAGACCAGCCCCATAGCCCCATTAGAGGTTATTCGAGTTATAACTTATTCACTTTTCCACTTTTGACATTTAGCATTTTCACATATTCAGTATTCAGTTATTCAGTTTTTATAGGTGGTAAGGTACGAATAAAGGTTTAAAATTAACATATTATATATTACTATATATATAATATATATATTATATATATAGTAAACTTTCTATTCTCATGATAGGTTGTCTCATAAAAAAACTGAATACTGAATAACTGAATACACGTCATGTACATTTTAAGCAGCGTGCTTTTTTGCGTGCTTTTTTGGCGAAATAATTTGGAGGTACTTTGAAATTTTTGTACCTTTGCATTGTCAACGAAAAAAGACGAAAATTGCGGCCAAACTAGGGAACAAAAATTACCTTGCGCGCGGGCACTTGCAACCTAAGGAAATCGCAAATTGGAGTCGAATCCGCGACATGAGAAAATATTTAACTTTTCGATTAAGCGAATGCCATCAGGCTAGCATGAATGGCTGAGCGTGAGAAAAGTCAAATGAAGTTTAACAATCTATTAATCTTTAAAATTAAAATCTTATCATGGCATTAAAAGTTAAAGCAGTCGAACGACGAGTCGGAATTTGACGATGGCAAGAAGCATCGTTGGGCGTTCCGCGCTGACGGCACCTACACCTTCTATGATAAGGTGGATGGTGAATGGAAAGCCACTGATGACGTCATGAATGACTATATCCTTGACGGCACCTTGCTTTGTACCCGCTGGAAGGCCAATGGCACTGGGAAAGAGGAAAACCGCGAGTGGTGGGAGATTGAGTCCGTCAATAACGGGGCTATGAAGTGGAAGGCTCTGCGTTTGCGCGACGACGGCACAACCTATACCGCCAATTACGAACTGGTAAAGGTAAAGTAGGCGCTACACTACTTTTCATTCGATTCAAAAAAAAACGCTCTGGAGGTTTCTCCAGGGCGTTTCCTTTTAATATTGTTCCAATTATAAATGAACTATTTGTTGTTACCCAGATCGAGGTCAACAAAAATCGGATTGAGTTCAAACGTCCAGTCTGCAGGGCTGCTGACATTGACATAAGAAGTAAACGGAGTATAAGCTTTGTTAATGCATACATACTCATCAGCCCAAAGAGTACCAACAGGCACACAAACCTTCTGAGGTGCAGATCCCTTGATAGCAGTCAGGTCATAAGCATTTTTTGCATCTCCATTAGGAACAACCTTCACAGGAATAGCATTGATAGTTTTATACTTTGGCTCGCCATTTGCAAGGGCAGGGATAGTAATCTCCTGAGGATCAGCATCGGCCAATCCGGTATTTGTCATAGCAGGGAGAGTAACCTTCACGTCATCGATAGTGATGTCAAGCTCACCACCATGTGCCAAAACATTAATCTTAATGACGCCATTACCCATAATCTGCGCATCGAAGACAACATCGTTGTAGTCGAAGTCGTTGGCACCCATATCCTCACAGAAGATACGACCCTCAGCCATCACATTGTTTGATGTGTTTTCAGCCTCAGCAAGTCTCATCACCCAATAAGAACCGTTATCCATCTTAAAGCCTAACAATGGCTCTGTAAAGTACTTCTTATAAGGTTTCTTATGATAAGTTCTTTGGATTTCAATGGTATAATTGTAGCTATATTCGCTACCATCAATTTCCAAACGGAACAGCTTTCCATTTGCAGGATCATTTGCATTTTTTTCATTATAATAAGGCTCGCCACCCATATCTTTCATCAGGGTAGTACCTTGAGCTGCACTATAAACATTAGAGAAGAAATAAGTCTTTTCAACTGTCACGAAATCATCATTATTTTTACCTTTTGTGAAATTAGTAACATATTGCCATTCCTTGTCTTTTGAACTCCACGCCTGTAAACTCAATGATTGCTTTTTATTATTTTTGTCATTTTTAGGCTGCTCTACATGCTGGATGAAGTAGTTGTTAAAATCAAAACCATCTAATACATAACCTTTTTTTGCAGCGATAGCAGCTTCTGCATCATTGGCATTCCAACCTTCCTTATTCGCAGAACCGCCCCAAAGATTTTCAGGGATGATCCAAAGGTCAGTCTCTGAAACAGAGGCCGTACGGGTACGTGATACAGAACCAGTAGTTCTCTCGAATCCCCATGCATTATTAGAAGCGATAGTTCCAAACTCCTTAGTGAAAGCGTCACTATAAGTCTTTTTCAACTGTGCAATTTTCTGTTCCTGCTGATTTTGCTGAACAGTACCTGCGTCATAAAGGTCAGATCCCTTTGAGCAACTCGTAAAAACCGAAGTAACGGCTAAGCCCAATACTCCCAGAATAACATGCTTTTTCATATTCACAAGAAATTAATTGTTATAAGTTTATCAATTGATTAATATTTCGCTGCAAAGTTATGAATAAAAAGTCACAAATGTTACTAAACGCCCAACAATTTTGTATTCTTTAACAATCTGGAGAAAAGAGACACGTCATCAGAGTGTCGAACTTAGGATCGACATCAGACATATTCTTCTGATAAACAGAGTATTATTGCGGTGATTATTCGAGGGCGTCAATGGGGAGATCGGCATTCTTGCGGTAAGCCAGACCTGTGACAACACAGCAGAGGTCGCCATGCTGATTGGTGACACGCACATCGACGTAGGGTATCTTGTGATGGTTATACACCTCTGTGGCCTCAGCAATCAGGGTATCGCCTACTCGAGCGCTCTTGAGGAACACGATGTTGTTCTCCAGGCCGAAGGTGAGCATGCCACGACTGTTCATCACGGCAGCCAGTGCGATATCTGCCAACGTGAAGTAGGCACCGCCCTGACAGACGCCCCCTGCGTTAAGATGGTGTTCAGTGACGAGCATCTCTGCCCGGGCATAGCCTTCGCGCACCTCTTTTAATATGCAACCATTATCGGCTGCGAAACGGTCGCCCTGTGTTAAAAAGTCTTTTAAAGTCATCGTTTACTGATAAATCGTCGGCAAAAATACACTTTTTCTTTCAATTTATCAAAAAAGTTGCCTCAAAATTTGCAAGAAAGAAGAATTATGCCTAACTTTGCCCCCGAAAACAAGAAAACGAAAAGATGAACAACAGGATGTTTAACATTTGGTGGTGGTGGTGCTCGAGATATGAAATGTCGCGAGGCTGATTGCCGTATCTGTTATCATCAGGATATACCAGAGGCTTGTCGCGACAGCGGCGAGCCTCTTTTTTGATGTTTAATCACACAAAAACAAGAATATAAAAATGAAAGAAAACTATTTTGTAGATGAGAGAGGGTTTTACGGAGAGTTTGGCGGTGCCTACGTGCCGGAGATACTCTACAAGTGCGTTCACGACCTGCAGGACGCCTATCTGCCGATTATCGAATCCTCGGAGTTCAAGCAGGCTTACCACGCGCTGCTGAAAGACTATGTAGGCAGGCCTTCACCACTCTATTATGCCCAGCGCATGAGTGAGAAGTACGGCTGCCAGCTATACCTGAAGCGTGAGGACCTGAACCACACGGGAGCCCACAAGATCAACAACACGATCGGCCAGATACTGCTGGCCAAGAAGATGGGCAAGACACGCATCATCGCTGAGACGGGCGCAGGTCAGCACGGTGTGGCGACAGCAACGGTCTGTGCGCTGATGAACATGAAGTGCGAGGTGTTTATGGGTGCTACCGACGTGGAGCGCCAGCACACGAATGTGGAGCGCATGAAGATGCTTGGCGCAGAGGTGCACCCCGTACGCACGGGTAACATGACACTATCCGACGCCTGTTCGGAGGCCATCCGCGACTGGTGCTGCCATCCTGCCGACACCTTCTACATCGTAGGTTCGACGATGGGACCGCACCCCTACCCTGACCTCGTGGCCCGCATGCAGAGCGTGATCTCGGAGGAGATTAAGTGGCAACTCGAGGAGAAGATCGGACGCGACTATCCCGACTATCTCATCGCCTGTATCGGCGGTGGCTCTAACGCTGCTGGCACCATCTACCACTATGTGAACGACGAGCGCGTGAAGATCGTGCTGGCAGAGGCTGGCGGACACGGCTGGGAGACAGACCACACGGCTGCCACCATCCACAAGGGTACGACTGGCATTCTGCACGGTGCGAAGATGCTCGTGATGCAGAATGAGGACGGACAGATACAGGAGGCCTTCACCATCTCGGCCGGACTCGACTACCCAGGCGTGGGTCCCATGCACTGCAACATGGCCAAGAAAGGGCGTACGCAGGTATTGAGCATCAATGACGACGAGGCCATCTACGGCGGCTACGAACTGACACGCATGGAGGGCATCATACCCGCCATCGAGAGTGCCCACGCCATCGCTGCCCTGAAGAAGCTGACATTCAAGCCCGACGACGTGGTCGTGCTGACGGTCTCTGGGCGTGGCGACAAGGATGTAGAGACCTATCTGAACAACAAGGCGATGGCCAAGGAATATGGGAATTTCTGATTTTTTTGGCACAGATTTCACGGATTAACACGGATTAATACAGACAAACGATGAAGACATTCAACTATACAACAACCAGCAAGACGATTCTGGCAGACCTCTATACCCCAGTGGGCGTGTATATGCGACTGAGGGACATCTACCCGCAAAGTGCGCTGATGGAGAGCTCGGACTATCACGACTCGAACAACTCGCGCTCGTTTATCGGCATCGCCCCCATCGCCAGCGTCGCCATCGGACACGGACAGGCAACCATCAGTTTTCCAGACGGCACGACAGAGAGCCACGAGGTGAACAAGGCCTACCAGACGGACAAGGCCATCCACGCACTCATAGACCGCATCAAGGTGGAGGGCGAACACAGCGACGTATGCGGACTCTACGGCTACACCTCGTTCAACGCCGTGCGCTACTTCGAGGATATCAACGTGAAGGACGAGACGCAGGCAAAGAACGATGCCCCCGACATGCTATATTTATTTTATAAGGTGGTGATCGTGTTCGACCACTTCAATAATCAGCTGACAGTGGTGACGCTCGAATCGGAGACATCGCAAAACGGAGAGGCCATCATCGACGCGGCTCTGAGGTCGATGAACAAGGCCAACGTGAAGGCCTACGACTTCCACCCCGTGGGCGACGTATCGAGCACACTGACTGACGAGGAGCACAAAGCCAACATCCGCAAGGGCATCCAGCACTGTCTGCGAGGCGACGTGTTTCAGATTGTGCTCAGCCGCCGCTTCATCCAGAAGTATGAGGGCGACGACTTCAAGCTCTACCGTGCCCTGCGCAGCATCAACCCGAGTCCCTACCTCTTCTATTTCGACTTCGGCGGGTTCCGCATCTTCGGATCATCACCTGAAACCCATTGCCGCATCACCCCACTCACCTCTCACCACTCACCACTCACCACTTATCGCGCCTACATCGACCCGATAGCAGGCACGACCAAGCGAACGGGCGACGCAGAGGCCGACCGTCAGGGAGCCGAGTATCTGCGCAACGACCCCAAGGAGAATGCTGAGCACGTGATGCTGGTGGACCTGGCACGCAACGACCTGTCGCGCAACTGTCACGACGTGAAAGTGGACTTCTATAAAGACCTGCAATACTATTCGCACGTGATCCATCTCGTCAGTCGCGTCAGTGGTGAACTCGACGAGGGTGCCGACCCCATCAAGGCCTTTATCGACACCTTCCCCGCAGGCACACTATCGGGTGCTCCGAAGGTCAGGGCCATGCAGCTGATCTCAGAGTACGAACCTCACAACCGTGGTGCCTACGGCGGCTGTATCGGCTATATCGGGCTCGACGGCAGTCTGAACCAGGCCATCACCATCCGCACATTCGTCAGTCGTAACGGTGAACTGTGGTTCCAGGCAGGCGGCGGCATCGTGGCCAAGAGCAATGAGGAATACGAGTTGCAGGAGGTGAACAACAAACTGGGCGCTCTGAGACGGGCGATCATGATGGCAGAGAAGATGTAACAAATGGCACCAATTAACACGATTTTAGTATGAAAATAGCAATAATTGACAATTACGACTCGTTTACTTATAATCTGAGTCATTTGGTAAAAACGCTGGGTGCCGATGTGACGGTCTATCGAAACGACCAGTTCGAACTCCCGCAGTTAGAGGCCTTCTCGAAAATCATCCTCTCGCCAGGACCAGGCATCCCGTCGGAAGCAGGACTATTGCTCGACGTGATCCGCACCTATGCAGGCAAGAAGCCCATCCTTGGCGTCTGTCTGGGTCATCAGGCCATCGGCGAGGTGTTTGGCGGGAAGTTGGAGAACCTCAGCGACGTGTTCCACGGAGTAGCCACAGAGGGTACGCAGTTTGGCAACGACGAGATCTTCTCAGGACTGCCCAAGCGCATCACAATGGGACGCTATCACTCGTGGGTGGTATCGAAGGAAGGGTTCCCCGACTGTCTGGAGATCACAGCAGAGAGCGACGAGGGACAGATCATGGCGCTACGCCACAAGACGATGAACATCCGCGGTATCCAATTCCATCCGGAAAGTGTGCTGACTCCCGACGGGCGCAAGATGCTGCAGAACTGGATGTTCTTGTGAACAATGTAAAAATGTAAAAATTAGAAAATGTAAAAATTGGGAAACGTAAAAAGACTAAACTTATGGCGCAGACAATGAAAGACATCCTGAACAGGATGCTGAACCACGAGGAACTGACTCGTGAAGAAATGAAGAATATCCTGCTGGGAATCACAAGAAGTGAATATCCCACAGAACAGATAACAGCCCTGCTGACAGCGCTGCAGATGCGTGGTGTGAGTGTCGATGAACTGCTCGGCTTCCGCGACGGTATTCTGGAAACAGGTGTGCCCGCCATCCTGAATGCAGACCGCTATATCGATGTGGTAGGCACAGGCGGCGACCGCAAGAACACGTTTAACATCTCGACGACGAGTTGCTTTGTCATCGCAGGTGCAGGCTATAAGGTGGCCAAGCACGGCAACTATGCTGCCACATCGGTATCAGGCGCCTCGAACGTCATCCAGCATCACGGCATCAAGTTTACTGACGATATCGACCGTCTGAACCGCTCGCTCGACGAAGCCGGCATCGTGTATCTCCACGCCCAACTCTTCGCCAAGGCCATGAAGTTCGTAGGTCCCATCCGCAAGGCCTTGCAGTTCCCTACGATCTTCAACCTGCTGGGTCCGCTGGTGAACCCCAGTCAGCCGAAGTGCCAGTTGCTTGGCG
>JAEEGF010549367.1_pt1 | contig 34286 bp, 34 predicted proteins | sample 9134171 | NCBI WGS metagenome assembly JAEEGF01 (sample SAMN16246542, study PRJNA631951) | gut metagenome | biome: gut microbiome; feature: rumen; material: AP-attached | host: Bos | place: Iran: Karaj | collected 2018-10
TACTTTTCCCTACAATCGATGAAATGAAAGTTCATACATTTGAATCCCTAAATGGTGATTTTGCAAGCAAAGTGGCTGCTGGTGATTTTGTTGTGGCTGATGAAAATTTTGGCTGCGGCTCCTCTAGAGAGCAGGCTCCAGCTGTACTAAAGGCACTAGGAGTGAAGGCTGTAGTTGCTAAATCCTTTGCCAGAATCTTTTTTAGAAATGCAATCAACATCGGACTTCCTGTAATAGTATGTAAGGATACAGATGCTTTTGCTGATGGGGATGAGATGGATATAGATATGGAAAAGGGTCAGGTTATTTGCGGCGGTAAAGCCTATACTTGTACCAAGCTGCCAGCTAAAATGCAGGAGATTTTAAATCAGGGCGGACTTATAGCGTCTTTAGAAAAAGAGGTTTAATGATATGGGAATGACAATGGCTGAAAAGATTATCGCTGCAGCAGCAGGAAAAGAAAGCTGCAAGGCTGGTGATATCGAAACTGTAACTTTAGATAGATTGATGTCAAATGATGGAACAACACATTTGACTATAGATATGTACAATGGCTTAAAGAATAAAAGAATTGCAGACGTTAATAAGCTGGTATGGATTATCGACCACAATATTCCAGCGGATTCTCCAAAGACTGCCGCAAGTCATAAAAAGATGAGAGATTTTGCAAAGGATAATGGCATTCTTCTATATGAAGGGGAAGGTGTGTGTCATCAGGTAATGATGGAAAACCACGTAAGACCTGGGGAACTTATCTTCGGCGCAGATTCTCATACTTGCGCTTATGGAGCCCTTGGGGCATTTGGAACAGGGGTAGGGTGCACAGATTATTTGTATGCAATGGTGACAGGTACCTCTTGGCTTTTAGTTCCAGAGACTATTAGATTTAATCTTCATGGGAAGCTAAGAAAAGGCGTATATGCCCGTGATTTGATTCTTACTATTATCGGTCGCATTTCTGCCAATGGAGCGAATTATAAGGCTATGGAGTTTGCAGGAGATGGACTAAAGGGCCTTTCTATGGCAGACAGAATAGCTATATGTAATCTTTGCGTGGAGGCAGGGGCTAAAACTGCTCTTATGGAAGTGGACGATGTGGCTATGGATTATCTTAAGGACCATGGCAGACAGCCAAAGGCTTTATACAAATCAGATGAGGATGCAGTATTTTCAGAAGTATTTGATATTGATTTAGACGAAATAGAACCTGTGGTAGCAAAGCCTCACTTCGTAGATACGGTAGTGCCAGCTAAGAAATGTGAAGGAACAAAAATCGATGAAGCCTTCTTAGGAAGCTGTAACAACGGAAGAATCGAAGATTTACGTGTTGGAGCTGCCATAATAAAAGGGAAGCATGTGGCTGACAAGGTGCGTTTTTTAGTGGTGCCAGCCAGTCGAGCTGTATACAAGCAGGCTCTAAAGGAAGGACTACTTGATATATTTATGGAAGCAGGAGCGATGGTAATGAATCCTAACTGTTCGGTGTGCTGGGGCGCCTGTCAGGGTGTCATAGGAGAAGGAGAGACTCTCATATCTACAGGCACTAGAAACTTTAAAGGACGTGCAGGTCACAAGGATTCATTTGTATATTTAGCAAGTGCTGCAACAGTAACAGCATCGGCAATTAAGGGGTATATTACTACAGCAGACTAGGAGAAGCATATGAGCAAGATATGGAAGTTAGATAATGACATTGATACAGATATTATTTTGCCGACAGAGTATTTGGCGCTAAAGACTGTAGAGGATATGAAGCCCTATGCATTTAGTCCTCTGCGTCCAGACTTGGCAGGAAAGATTCAACCAGGAGACATGATTGTCGCAGGCCATAACTTTGGCTGTGGGTCATCTAGAGAGCAGGCACCAGAGGTGGTAAAGGCTCTTGGTATTTCTTGCATTGTAGCAAAAAGCTTTGCCAGAATCTTTTTTAGAAATGCCATTAATAATGGACTCCTTCTTATTGAACAGCCTAATTTATATGATGAGGTAAATGAAGGGGATGAAGCCCAGGTTATCCCAGGTAAGGAAATCATCGTAAACGGCAAAAGCTATCCTATAGCAAGCCTGCCAGAAAATCTTACTGAGATTTTAGAAGCGGGCGGTTTAGTAAAGGCAATGAGAAAGCGCAACGGTTTGGATTAGTGGGAGAAGATATGGGACATACTTTAGTTGAAAAGATAATAGGAAAAAAGGTTGGCCATCAGGTTAATCCTGGGGATATTGTCACTGTAGATGTGGACTGGTGCATGATTGACGATATTATGGTGCCATTTGCGGTGCAAAAGTTTCAGGAGATGGGTTTTTCTAAGGTGGCAAATCCTGACAGCGTGGTACTTATCTATGATCATTTTTTACCTGCCACACAGGTGGATGATACCAGACATTTTAGAGTGGGGGATGAATTTGCCGAAAAGTACGGCATAAAACATGTCCACAGAACAGATGGAATATGCCATCAGCTTATGACTGAGGCTGGCTATGTAAAGCCAGGTGACATTGCCTTTGGTACAGATAGTCACACTGTTACCTATGGATGTGTAGGAGCATTTTCTACAGGTATCGGATATACGGAGATGGCAGGAATACTTGGTACCGGCCAGCTTTGGATTCGTGTGCCTGAATCTATAAAGGTTGAAATCGATGGCACACTGCCAGGAAATGTTACTTCAAAGGATATCATTCTTAAAATAATAGGACTTCTTACAGCTTCAGGCGCCACATATCAGTCTATTGAATTTACAGGTAGCACTGTGGATGCTATGAGTGTGGCCAGCCGAATGACCATGTCAAATATGTCGGTTGAAGCAGGGGCAAAATGTGGACTATTTGTTCCAGATGAAAAGACCTGCGATTATTGCAAGATTCCATATGATGAAACAATTAAAGAGCTTCGTCCAGATGACGACGCTAAGTACTCTCAGGTGATTAGATTAAGGGCAGAGGATATTGTTCCTGTGTGCGCATGTCCATCCCTTGTGGATAACATTAAGCCTGGATCAGACCTTAAGGGTACAAAGATAGACCAGGTTTTCCTTGGCTCATGTACAAATGGAAGATTAGAAGATTTGCGTGCAGCAGCCCTAATCTTAAAGGGCAAGCATGTGCATCCATATGTAAAGATGATTGTTACTCCTGCCAGCCGAAAAGTTTATAGAGAGGCTCTACACGACGGCACTATTGAGATACTTTCTGATGCAGGATGTATTATAACAACACCTGGATGCGGTCTGTGTTGTGGAAGAGGTGGCGGAATCCTTTCGGATGGAGAAACAGTGGTGGCCACTAACAATAGAAATTTCCTAGGACGAATGGGAACAAGCAAGGTAAACATTTACCTTGCAAGTCCAATAACTGCAGCAAAGAGTGCTATTGCAGGAGAGATTGTATAGCTTCCTGATTAAGGTCTTCACCTATAACGATAAATACTTCTTGGCCAACAGCCATAGGTGTCAGTTCAAAGTCTGCTTTTGTAGCGTTGAATTGATACCAGGTATCCTGGTCTTTAAAGAAGCCTTTGGCTCTAAGGATTTTGCCACAGGCAGGATTTGACATAAGTCTATCTATTTTTTCTTTAAGACCATCCTTTTTCATAGGCAGCTCTAAAAAGTAAACTGTTTTATAACCACTGTTATCAGTGGTTATTTTTTTTACGTAGGATCTAGATGCATAGCTGCTGTTTGATATTGTTTCAAAATCTGATGCAGTAAGATCTTCCCAGTTTTTATCAAAAATGAGCTTTTCCACATCCATGTTTAGCTTTGCCTTTTCACAGGCGCTTTTTAGGTGATTTATAGTGGCTTTTTTATGTGCCTCATCTGTCAGCTGGCTGCGGCTAAACACAATGATGCCAGCGTTTGCAATCTGTGAAGCCAAAAAGAAATCTGAATCATCAGAGAGGCTATCCTCTAAATTGGCATCCACAATGGTAATTACGTTACCGATTTCATACCATCTGTCTAAAGGTTCATCTCTGAGAGAGTCGAAGAATTCGTCCACATCAAAAATACCAGAAGGTTCAATGATGACTCTGTCGTAGCCGCTCATTCCCATGGCAATAAGCTTTGTTTTGAAACGTCTTTTGTGGCAGTCAGCGTCGCAACCCCCAGCCACCATTTCTAGCTCGCATTTTTCGCCGCGTAAATCATTAAGTAAAAGCATGTCTACGTTTACAGCACCATAATCGTTTTCAAGGATACCTATGCGCTGGCCCTTATCAATATAATATTTTGCATATTTTTTTAGGAATGTAGTCTTGCCACTTCCCAAAAATCCTGTAATCAAATCTACTTTTATCATGTGACAATTCTATCATAAAATACAATAATTAATACACATTTGTTTGCTATTATTACGGTGAGTGCTATAATCGATAATATTATTTTTAATGTTAAGGAGTATAAAAAGTAATGGGTATCGTAGTACTTGGAGCTGTATTTATTGATATTAAAGGACATTCAACATCTAGCTACATTCCTGCTGGAAGAAATGTAGGTACAGTTGAAGAGGTTCATGGTGGTGTAAGCCGAAATGTTGTTGAGGATATTGCAAACGTAGAGCTTAGACCTACTTTTGTCAGCCTAGTAGATGACAGTGGAATCGGCACAGGAGTCCTTGATAAGCTTAAAAATCACAAGGTTGATACTAGATTTGTTCGTCGTACACCAGACGGAATGGGAAAGTGGCTTGCAGTTTTTGATAATCACGGAGATGTGGTTGCATCTATTTCAAAGCGCCCAGACCTTTCTGCTATAAATGACATTTTAGATGAAGAGGGCGATGAGATTTTTAAGGATGCAGATAGCATTGCTCTTGAGATTGATATGGAAAAGGACACTATCAAAAGAGTGTTTAAATATGCTGAAAAGTATAACCTTAAGGTATATGCAGCAGTATCAAACATGAGCATTGCTGTAGAACGTCGTGATTTCCTTAAGAATGTAGAGTGCTTTGTATGTAATCAGCAGGAAGCTGGCATTCTTTTCATGGATGATTATTCAGAAAAGACTCCAGAAGAGATGGAAGAAATACTTGTAAAAAAAGTTCAGGGGGCGCAGATTAAAAAGATGATTGTCACACTTGGTGGCAAAGGTGCTGTATACGCTGACTTAGAGGGAAATACAGGATTTGTTCCAGCTAGAAAGGTAGATGTAAAGGACACTACAGGTGCAGGTGATTCTTTCTTTGCTGGTGTTACTATTGGACTTACTTATGGCAAAACTATGGCCGAGGCTTGCGAGATTGGTTCTACCCTGGCAGCTTCAGTTATTGTTACATCTGACAATGTATGCCCAAGATTTTTACCAAGTGAGTTTGGTATAGAAATTGAAGATTAATAATTAAACGGGGTGAGGGATGGATAAAGGCTTTATACGTAGAATAATTGCATCTATTTATATTTTGGCCGTTTTCTTTATTGAGCTATTGGGGTTTGCCTATTCTAATCAGGAAACGGGCACTTACAAAGAGAACTTTGTGTTCTATGATGAAGGATGGAAGATTGATGATGTTTCAGTAAAACTTCCATATGAATCAGCTGAAATGTTTACTTTAAGCAATGTGCTTCCTCAAGTATATGGAGATCAATTCTTAATTATCAATTGTTTCTATGACAGTTGTGTGGCTTACGTTGATGGTAAAGAGATTTATCGTTCCCTAGATAACAGACTTTTTAACGCAGTTTCTAATGTAGGTAAAAAAGAAATACATATCCAGATGAAAGAAGAGTATTCTGGCAAAAGGATAGATGTAGAACTGAAATTACAGGATTCTTTATACGGAGCGGAAGTATATGATTCTGTAATTTCAACCAGGTCTGGTTATGGAATATATATCCTAAAGAAACAATGGCTTCAATTATCAGTGGCTGTATTTTTATTCCTTGGCGGATTATGTGAAGTGTTAATTGGAGGATACTTTATTTTCAAAAGGTCCCAAATCCTTAGAAAACTATCCTTTGAAGCATTGGTATATGCAGGAATATTTGCAATTATATCCAGTGTTTGGCTTATATGCCAATCTAGACTTTTATATACAATCTTTGGCAATGGAACAGGATTTGCAATTTTAGAAATCGTGGTATTTCTCATGATGCCGTTGGCATTTTTCGAGCTTGTTAGGGCGGCTAACTTTAGGGTTAGTGACACTGACAATGCAGTTGATGGAATACTTGCCATTGGAATTCTGTTTTTGTTTATACTTTGCCTTTCGGGACTGCTTGACTGGGGTCAGGTTGTCATAATGGGGCATTTTATCGATTTGGTTGTGGTATGTATTACCGCATATTATTCATATACCAGCTTGAAAGAAGCTAAAAGACATTCAGAACGAAGGCTGATTGCTCTTGGTAATATTGGTTTTTTAACTGTGTGCCTTATAGGTCTTGCTATGTACATTAATGATGTAGATAGCAATTATAATATTATTATTGTTTTAGGACTTATTATTTATATATCTACCCAGGTGGGGCTTATATATAAACGCATTGGACTTAAGGTGGAGGAAGAAGCAGAATTTGTACAGGCTAAGGAATTGGCATATACAGACGAGCTTACTCATCTTACAAATAGAAGATACTTCTACGAGGAACTTAAGGCTATAGAGGATAGACAGCTACCGAAGGACACCACTGTTGTTTATGTTGACGTAAATAGGCTTAAATATTTTAATGATAACTACGGTCATGATGCAGGAGATGAGCTTTTAATTGCTACAGCAGATTGCTTGAAGGCAGCTTTTGAAGACAGTGCTACAGCAGTAATCAGTAGAATTGGTGGCGACGAATTCATAATAATGCTGATGGCTTCGGAGACGGAACTAAAACGAAGACTAAACAAGTTTTATCATTTGTCTTCAAGCTGGAAGGGAAAATTTGTAGACGGCTTCACAGCATCTATAGGTGTAGCGTCTATTAGAGATTATCCAGATGCGTCTTGTGAAGACTTATGCAAATATGCCGACGATAAAATGCTTTCAGATAAGGCTAAATTTTATTCAAGAACTGATTTCGAAAGACGAAAGAATTAATTGAAGTTTTGCCCTATTATGATAGAATTATTTTGACTATAAAAATTGATGGGCAGCGGAATAATGTTTGAAAATGAAACTATAAAATACAGACAGATGTATTTTGATATGGAAGGAACAATTAGACAGGAAAAATATGTTATAAATCGAGAGATGACTGCTCAGGAACAGGAGCAGTATGAGACTCTTGTGGCTGATTCCAACCAGATGACTATTTTTGATTATATGAAATCATGAGATTTGAGACCTTGGAATAACCAAGGTCTTTTTTGAATAATCCTCTTAGAAAGGTATTTGTATGATAAATAAAACTATTGGTGAATTTACAGAACTTCTTGCTGCTAAAACTTCAGTACCAGGCGGTGGCGGCGCAAGCGCTTTGATTGGCAGTATTGGAATAGCCCTTGGCTCTATGGTGGGCCAGTTTACTCTTGGGAAAAAGAAATATGCTGATTTTGAGGATGACATCAAATCACTTATGGCTAAGGCTGATGACATTAGAATTGCCTTAAATGCATGTATAGACGAGGATGCTATAGCTTTTGAACCATTATCAAAGGCCTATGGTATGCCAAAGGATGCTCCTGATAGGGATGAAATAATGGAAAAATGCTTAAGGGATGCAGCAGCAGTTCCTTTTAAGATTTTACAGTTGGCTTGTGAGGCTGTGGACTTGCAAAAAGGATTCTTGGATAAGGGCTCTAGTCTCATGATTACAGATGCAGGCACTGGAGCAGCAGCGCTTCAGGCTGCAATAAAAGGTGCATCTTTAAATGTAAAGATAAATACAAAATTTATGAAAGATAGACAGTATGCAGCTGAATTAAATGATAAAGTAGATGAGCTGGTAGATGACTATTTACTTAAAGCGGAAACCATTTATTGGGAAGCAGCTCATGTTGTATCTGTGGAGGACTAATGGCTAGATTATTAAAGGGAAAAGATGTTGTTGAAGCATTAAATGAAAAGCTTATAGCAGAGGTTAATGAATTAAAAGAAAAAGGAATTAATCCAACTCTTGCAATACTACGTGTTGGAGAAAGACCTGATGATTTATCATACGAACGAGGCGCCATTAAAAGATGTGAGCTGATAGGTGTTACTGTTAAAGTGGTGGCGCTGCCTATAGATGTTAGTGAACAAGAATTTTTTGATATATTAGAAAAGTTAAATGAGGATATAAGTATACACGGCATACTGATGTTTAGGCCTTTGCCAAAACATATTGATGGTGAAAAGGCCAGAAAGATGTTAAAAGCCTCAAAGGATGTTGACGGTTGTACAGACCTTTCACTGGCTGGTGTATTTACTAACACAAATTTAGGATTTGCTCCATGTACAGCTGAAGCAGCTATGGAGATTTTAAAGTATTATAATATTCCAATTTCTGGTAAAAAGGTGGCTGTAGTTGGACGTTCACTTGTAATTGGACGTCCTGTTGCAATGCTTTTAATGCATGAAAATGCCACTGTTACCATTTGCCATACTAAAACAAAAGATGTTCCATCCATCACGAAAAATGCGGATATAGTAGTGGTGGCATCAGGACAGATGGAAAGCGTTGGAGCTGATTATTTAAAGGAAGGTCAGACTGTTATTGATGTAGGCATTAGCTGGAACAATCAAAAGGGTAAGCTTTGTGGCGACGTTAAATTTGATGAGGTTGAAGATTTGGTAGATGCCATCACACCTGTTCCTGGTGGTGTGGGCGGAGTTACTACCAGTATCCTTGTAAAACACGTTGTTGAAGCTGCTAAAAGACAATCTTAAGTTTTTGTATCAAAAGTCCGATTAATTAGGTAAAATACTAACAAGGACATCAGGGAGAGAGATTATGACTATTGAACAGCTGGAGGCTGGCCAGGAGGTTACTTTAGAGGTTCTAATTGGCGGCACCTCATTCGAATTGAAAACACAGGTTGTTGGTACAAATAATGGCACGGGAGCGCTTATAAAGCCATATGTGTACAATAATCAGGTTGTGGATTTTATGAGTGGCAGTCCACAAAGTATGTCATTTAGTTTGCATTGCATAGATCCAAACACAGGCGGAAGAGTGGTTTGGAAAAATGTTTCTGTTAATGTAGTGAATTTTAGGGGCGTTGATTATTACGCTATTGATGCCAAGGTCTTTGGCAAAATAGCAGCATCCTCAGAGCGAAGAGAGGATGTTAGAGTAGAGGTAAATAAAACTGGCATGGCTTCCATGGAAGGTGGTAGACATTTTCCAGTTTCCATTCTCAATGTTAGCGACAGCGGCGTTTCATTTGTTGGAAATGCAAATAGAGTTACTATAGGCGATGTTGTAGAAATTAATTTTGATGATAGAGCCCATAATTCAGACTTTAGTCTGGATGTGACTGTTAGAATAGTACGAGCAGAAGCTGAAGAAAAAGGTATTTTGTATGCCGGCACAATAATCGAACGAGACAACAAGTTACTTGCTTATCTTTGCTTTAAGGGGATGGACTTTAAAAACTATGGGAGATGAAAAATTACGCAAAGAACTATTTTACATGGTTCGACTTACTTCTAAATATGATTTTTCAAATATAGATGTTGTTGAAGAAATTCTGAGGCTGGAAAATGAAAGACAAATACTAGACTCAGTCTTTGGTAAGCGCTTTAAAACACGTATCTTTGACATTGCCACAGGCCAAAATGCAGATGATAAATGTGTTATCTGTGGGCAGCTAGCAAATAATCATGTTATATGCGACCACTGTATGACCACCATTGGAGACAGTGGTTACGGCAAGAAAGAAGTAGAAAGCAAACAGGATAAAAAAAGAGTCAGCTTACACATTAATCCCAAGCTTGTTTTTCAATACATAGCTGTATTTTGTTTGACTTTGATTTTACTTGTTCAAATTTGGGTTTTATCTTTATGGATTTCAATTCCAACTAGAAATCAAGTGGTGGAGGCTAAGGTTTCTGATTATGATCCTGTAGAGATTACTTCAATTGAAGATGGTCTAAAGGAAGTTAAAAAGGATTTTCCTGAGGAAGATGGATACACAGTTTATTTCTCCCAGGAGAGAGAGGAATTTGTTGGAAGATTTCTTTTAGACAAGGGCCAGTGCTGTCTTGAGGTAGAGGAAGGTCTTACCAACGAAGAAAGATACGATTACTTCTTTACAGAAGAGGTATATGTGTACTATATTTCTTACAAAGATGATTCATCAGCAAAACAGGGGATTGCTGAGGTTAATAAGGACGGAGCTATTATAGTTCTAGGTTCCTTTAATGATGGTAGGAGAACCGATTCCTACTATAAATTTAGGTAGTATAGGTAATAGGGGTATTTATTAATGAGGCTTAGACCTGAAGAAGAAAGACGGCTAAACATCCTGCTGGAGCCATTAAAGCAAGATGTAAACGTTCAGCGGATGAGGGATTTTATTCAGCATGGAAATATTTCAACATATGAACATGTTGAAAGTGTTACCAGACTTAGCTTTTGGTTAAATAAAAGGTTGCATCTTGGAGCAGATGAAAGAGTGCTTATTGTTGGCGCTTTTTTACATGACTTTTATCTTTACGACTGGCACTTAACTGATGAGGGACATGGGCTTCATGGCTTTTCTCATTCAACAACAGCAAGGGATAATGCCATTAAGCACTTTGGCATTTCAAAGCCTACCCAGTCGGTAATAGAAAGCCATATGTGGCCTTTAAATCTTACGAAGATTCCACGAAACAGAGAGGCCTGGATAGTTTGTTTGGCTGACAAGTATATATCTGCTAAAGAAACTTTATTCTGTAGAGCTTAGGGCAGAAATTAAATATAAAATTAAGTTTTTAAGAGGCGTTGTAAATACTTGCAATGCCTCTTTTATAATGTTATAACTGTATTAGTGGGACTAGAACAGTTATTTATTGTTCCAGAAAGGAAGAATGCTATGAAAAAGAAAATTGTAGCTATTGTTTTAGCTGCTGTAATTGCGGCGGCTGCCATTGTTTCCTGGAGGCTGGGTGTCTTTGACAGAACAGTTTCTAATTCTGATGATTCATCAGAAATCTATGTCATGTCTTTATCCCAAATCATGGGTTCTGGTAGTAGCTATTCCCCTGATGTTTTCATGGGTGTAGTAGAAGGTCAGGAATCTACCAGCATTACCAAAAGTACAGACAGAGAATTAAATCAGATATTTGTTGCCGAGGGAGATTCTATCGAAGAAGGTTCTCCATTATTTTCATATAAAACAGATAGCTTAGAGGCTGACATTGTTCAGCTTGGTTTTGATATTGAAGGATATAACCTTACAATCCAGGACTACAACAGAGAGATTACAAAGCTTGAGGCCGACTTGGCAAAAATCAAGGGCCAGACTGAAGAAGATAAGACCAATAGAGAAGATATCCAAAATCAGATAAATGGTCTTCATACAGATATTGCTATCACTACTAATTCTATTGAGCAGACAAAGGCTAAAATAGAAGAAAATAAAAAGCAGATTGGAAATTCTACAGTGAAGTCGCCAGTTTCTGGAACTATAACAAAGATTGCTGACGATACTAATCCATACACAACAGATGGCTCTTTCATAACAATCCTTGCTTCAAAGGAAATGCGAGTAAAGGGCCAGATTAATGAGCAGAATGTTTGGGCTATCAATGTGGACGAACCAGTTACCCTTCGTTCTCGTGTGGATCATGAAAAGACATGGACAGGTGTAATCACAAAGATTGATACTGAGTCAAAGCAGGAAGATAACAATAATGGTTATTCTGATAGTTCATCAGACAGCTCTTCTACAAAGTATCCTTTCTATATCACCTTAGATAACAGCGAAGGTCTTATGATGGGACAGCATTTGTATATCGAGCTTGGCCAGACAGCTGGTGAGGAGATGGATTTTTCAAATGGAACCTATCTATATGATTACTACATTGCCTATGATGAAAATGGCGACCCATTTGTTTGGGTAGACAAGAGAGGAAAGCTTGCAAAACAGCCAATTACTCTTGGAGAATACTTCGATGAGCAGATGGTTTATAGCGTATCTGGAATCGACAAAGATACTTTGATTGCTTATCCAATGGAAGACTATAGTGAAGGTATGAAAACAGTTTCTGGAGAATAATTATGATAGTTAGACTTAACAATATTTTTAAAGTATATGGAGAGTCTGGCACAGAGACTTCTGTACCTGCTCTCAACGATGTAAGCCTTACTGTTGATAAGGGGGAGTATGTAGCCATAATGGGGCCATCAGGCTCTGGCAAAAGTACTCTTATGAATGTAATAGGATGCCTGGATAAACCAACTTCAGGAGAATATTTCTTCGAAGACAAGGATGTGCTTAAGCTAAAGGACAGACAAATGTCTGACCTTAGACTTCATTCGATAGGTTTTGTTTTCCAAAGCTTTTATCTTATGAATGAGGAGAATGCCATTGAAAATGTGGCACTTCCTTTAAGCTATGCTGGAGTTCCTAAAAAGGAAAGAGAAAGAAGAGCTATTGAAGCTCTTACTCGTGTAGGTCTTGCAGATAGAGTAAAGTTTAGACCAGATCAGTTGTCAGGTGGACAAAAGCAGCGTGTGGCTATTGCTCGTGCCATTGTAAATAATCCAAAGGTACTTTTAGCTGACGAGCCTACAGGTGCCCTTGATCAAAAATCTGGTGCTGCCATTATGGAGCTGTTTCAAAAGCTAAATGATGAAGGCACAACTATTATTATGATCACTCACGATTCTGGCATTGCCAGTCATGCAAAAAAGACTTATAGAATAGTGGACGGTCGTCTGTATTCTGGTCTACAGCAGGAGGCGTCAGATGAAGAAGCTTAAACCTATTATAATTACAATCGTAATCCTTGGCCTTATCATAGGCGGCTTATTTGGTTATTACAAATACAACCAAGGCAAAAAGGTGGCCCAGGTAGTATCCATGAATAATGAAGGCATGGATGGATATTGGGGTGATAACATTCAAAGTTATGGCAATGTTACATCAGATAAAGCTCAGAGTGCATATCTTGCATCTGGTACAGAGATTATCAGTGTAAATGTTGCGGAAGGTGACCATGTGGAAGAGGGAGATGTTCTTATGGTTGTTAAAAAGAACTCTCAGGACATCAATGGTAAAACACTTCAGTTGCAAAAGGCTGAACAGGCTCTTAAGGTTCAGCAGATAAAGATGGATAGACTTCTTAACACCAAGCCTATTCCTGAGTATATGGGACAGCAGGAGGTGTATAGAGACAGGTCTTATCTTTCTCAGAGAGAGTATAAGTTAAAGGCTGATGATACTGTTCCAGGCGTTGGCTCCTATAAACAGGGGGATGCTTTAGTAATCGAATATTTTAGTTCAACTGGAGAAAAAACATCCACATTATATGCTAAGTCCACAGTGGGCGATTATTATGATGAGACATTAGATGATGATAAAGAGAAGATTCAGGCTATAAAGGATTATATTAAAACTCAACAAGAGAACTCTGATACCTCTAATATAGAAGTGAAAGATGAAACCGAAAGCTATAGCTGGCTTGAATCAATCCTGTATTGGGACTTTGAAAACAACAAAATAGTTGGTGAAGACATCTATGATATTGAAGGCAAGCTTATCAAAAATGGAAAGCCTGTAGGTCCTACTCCTTCAGAACTTCAGAATATGATTAACGAGCAGACTGTTTCATTAAAGAGACAGGATTTAGAGTATCGCAAGCTTTTAAACGAGCTTGATGTTATGAAAAATACTACAGATAATGGCGAGATATTAGCAAAGGTATCTGGAACAGTTTCTAAATGTCAAAGCAAGGATAACTATAATAATACTCAGCCATTTATGGTGGTTTCTGCTACAGATGAATATTATATTTCTGGCTCCATAGGCGAGTTCTATTTAAATAGCGTAAATGTAGGGGATACCGTAACTATCTCATCTTGGGAAAGCGGTGCCACAGCTGATGCTGTAATTACGTCCATTAGTGATACACCTAGCACAGACTCTAATTTCTATGGAGGTAATGGCAATTCTAACAGCAGTAACTATGAGTTTAAGGCTAGCTTTGATAGAAGCAGCGGCATTGAAATTGGTGCACCAGTTGATATTCAGATTACTCCAGCAGGACAGGAGCAGGGCGGATTTTATATTCCAACCATGTACATTAGAAAGGATGCCTCTGGCAGCTACGTCATGAAGATGAATGAAAATAATGTGCTTGAAAGAGTTCCTGTAAAGGTTGGTAAGTCTTTGTGGGGATACATGTCTGAAGTCAAAGAGGGCGTAACTATGGACGACTATTTAGCATTCCCTTATGGAAATGGTTCCATGGAAGGTGTGAAGTGCGAAATAGTTGATTATATAGAATAGTGAGGAGGACCTATGTTAGAGAATTTGAGATTAGCCTTTAGAGGCATCTGGACACATAAGCTTAGGTCATTTCTGACTATGCTTGGTATTATTATTGGTATTGCTGCCATTATTGCAATCGTATCTACCATCGAAGGTACAAACCAGCAGATTAAGGAAAATCTTATTGGTTCAGGTTCTAACACTGTAGATATTCAGCTTTATCAGAACGATTGGCCTATGGATTTAAGCTACAGCGAGGTGCCTTATGGGGTTAATCAGGTATCAGCTGAAGAGCTGGATGCAATTAGAGCTATCGATGAGGTAAAGGCTGCCAGCAAATATACCAGCCGTTCTATTTATGATGGTGTGTATTATGGAAATGCTGCCATGAATGGCGGATACGTTTTAGGTGTGGAAAGTGATTATTTCACCACTGCAAGCCTTACAGTAAAGGAAGGCCGTTTATTTACTGCAGATGAGGCCGCTAGCTTTAAAAAGGTTTGTGTTGTGGATGAGCCTATTGTTTCTGACTTGCTTCAGAATGAGGATCCTTTAGGAAAGGTTCTAGAGATTGGTTCAGATTCCTTTGTTATAGTAGGAGTTGTAAGAAGTCGTTCTACCTTTGAGCCTGTTATAAAAACCAGAGCCGATTATGACACATACAATCAAGAAGAATCTGGCACAGTATATATACCTTTAAATGACTGGCCTATTAGCTATCGCTATGACGAGCCTGAAAACGTCCTTGTAAAAGCTGCATCTACAGATGATATGACAGCAGCTGGTAAAAAGACAGCTGATTTAATGAATGGATATATCAGTCCAACTGATGATTCAATTAAATATCAGTCAAAGGATTTGTTAGAGCAGGCTCAGCAGTTGCAGCAGCTTTCTTCTTCAACCAATTCTATGTTAATATGGATAGCAGCTATTTCTCTTTTAGTTGGTGGTATCGGCGTTATGAATATCATGCTGGTATCAGTAACTGAAAGAACAGCTGAGATTGGATTGAAGAAAGCTATTGGTGCTAGAAAAGGAAAGATTATGTGGCAGTTTTTAACTGAGGCTGCAGTGCTTACATCCTTAGGTGGACTACTTGGAGTTGTAAGTGGTATAGGACTAGCACAAATCATATCAATTATGAGTGGAACACCAGTTGCTATTTCTTGGCCAGCAGCAATCATCGCTGTAGTTTTCTCGATGGTTATTGGTATCGTATTTGGTATTTTACCTAGCCATCAGGCTGCAAATCTTAATCCAATTGATGCGCTAAGAAGTAATTAAGTTGGAGGATTTATGGCAAAATTTATTTCATGGAATGTTAATGGCTTACGTGCAGTTATAGGTAAAAACTTCTGGGATACCTTTGATGAATTAGATGCAGATATTTTCTGCCTGCAGGAGATTAAGCTTTCAGAGGGACAGTTAGACTGTGAAAAGGAAGGCTATCATATTTACTGGAACTACGCTGAAAAGAAGGGATATTCTGGCACAGCTATTTTTACAAAGAAAGAGCCTATATCTGTTAGCTATGGCATTGGCATAGAGGAGCACGACCATGAGGGACGTGTAATTACTCTAGAATTTGAGGATTACTATTTCATCACCTGTTACACTCCAAACTCACAAAATGAGCTTACACGACTTGATTATCGTATGACCTGGGAGGATGATTTCAGAGCATACATGTGTGAGCTTAACAAGAAAAAGGGTGTTATTCTCTGTGGCGATTTAAATGTTGCCCATGAGGAAATTGATCTTAAGAATCCAAAGACTAACAGAAAGAATGCAGGTTTCACTGATGAGGAGAGAGGCAAGATGACTGAGCTTCTTGCAGCAGGCTTCATCGATAGCTTTAGATATTTCTATCCTGATATGACAGACATCTATTCTTGGTGGTCATACCGTTTCAAGGCAAGAGAGAAGAACGCTGGATGGCGTATCGATTACTTTATTGTTTCTGAAGACATTAAGGATAGGATGAAAGACGCCAAAATTCATACGGACATATTTGGTTCTGACCATTGTCCTGTTGAATTAGATTTTGAATAATTTTTAATGATTTATAGCCCGTCAAATGACGGGCTATTTTTTGTACCGCAAATAATATTTACCGTAATACGATAAAAAGTTGTTGCATTTTAATATGAATAATGTTATACCATAGATATAATAATTAGAGTATAAACTAAGAGAGGGAATGATTATGGAATTAAAAGCATTGGAAAGATGGTTAAAGGTTATTTTATTTGGTGTAGCTATTTGTGGATTGGTTTTATATTTTGTTTTGTTTCCAGCATTGGGGGAAAGCATAGCATACAACAATCCGGATTATAGTCATTGTTACTGGCCTTGGTTAATCTTTTTATTGGTTAGTGCAATTCCTTGTTATGCAGTATTAGTTATTGGATGGAAGATAGCTACTAATATTGGTAATAACAAATCTTTTTCTTTGGCAAATGTGGAAGCATTCAAGCAGATTTCATGGCTTGCAGCTGGAGATACAGCTTATTTCTTCCTTGGAAATGTAGTTTTACTTCTTTTAAACATGAGCCATCCTGGAGTAACGCTTTGCTCCTTGATAGTTGTCTTTATTGGAGTATCAATTAGTGTGGCAGCGGCTGTTTTATCAAGACTTGTGAAAAATGCAGCTGATCTTCAAGAAGAAAGTGATTTAACTATTTAGGAGGAAGTTATGGAAGGTGTAATTATTTTTAACATAGATGTGATGCTTGCCAAGCGGAAGATGTCTGTTACAGAGCTGGCAGAGAAGGTAGGAATTACTGTAGCGAATATGTCAGTTTTAAAAACTGGCAAAGCCAAGGCACTAAAGGTATCAACTCTAGCAAAGTTGTGTGAGGCGCTAGATTGTCAGCCTGGTGATATTTTAGAATATGTTCCAATTGAGGGGGAAGAATAATGGATAAAAACATGATGAATAAAAAAAGGGGTATCATACTAATTATTTTTATTTGCATCGTAGCTGTTGCTTTTTATTTCGTTGCAAGACCATCCAAAGAAGATATCATTACTAGGTTTGTTGAAAACAATGAAACACAGTTAAGAGACATAGCTAATCAACAACTAAATGGTGATTATTCTGTTGTATCATTTGAAGATGTAACAGTGGATGGTGTATTTAGAAACAATAAAGGCGATGCGATTGTGCAATTTTTCTATTCTGGTGAAGGCATTGCTCCAGCAGGCAAGTATTACGGATTCTATTATTCGCCATCAGAAACACCAGCGGCATATCAAAATGTAAATGCCAAGCTTGTAGATGATAATGGTACATTCAGATGGCGTGAAAGTGGCGATAATGGCGGACTAACTAAGAAAATCAGTAATGGATGGTACTACTATGAAGCTTGGTTCTAGGCAAAAGTATTGTAGAAAAATAATGCTTCATATAACGTTTTATGTGGTATTATAAAGAAAAGTGTTTGGAGGTGTGCTCAAATGAAAGAGAATAAAGAAGGTACATTTGTTGTACATGTAAATAAATGTGAGAACGATACTTGGCAGGGCCAGGTTACATGGGCTGACAGGGATGAGAAGATTAGCTTCCGCTCAGCTATGGAGCTCATGTCCATCATCGATGCGGCACTTAACGCAGAAGAAGAGTAAATAATAAGACCTAGGCAAATGCCTAGGTCATTTTTTTATTTCTGATTTTCCTGCATCTTCATGGCTCTTACCTTTAGTGGAAGGCCAAAGAGTGTGATGAAGCCTTCAGCGTCGTGGTGGTCATAAAGGTCACCTGTTGTGAAGCTTGCCAGTGATTCAGAGTAGAGTGAGTATGGAGAAGTAGTACCTGCTTTAATGATGTTGCCCTTGTAGAGCTTGAACTTTACTTCGCCAGTAACATATTCCTGTGTTGATTTTACGAAAGCCTGTACAGCGTCGCAAAGTGGTGTAAACCATTTTCCTTCGTAACAAATCTGTGCCAGCTTGTTACCCATATCTTTTTTAACTTCCATTGTCGCGCGGTCCAGGATAAGTTCCTCAAGCTGAGCGTGTGCTTCCATAAGAATTGTTCCACCTGGTGTCTCGTATACGCCTCTCGACTTCATACCAACTACACGGTTTTCTACTATATCTACAATACCAATCCCATTTCTACCACCAATGACATTTAATTCCTTGATGATATCTGATACCTTCATTTTCTTTCCATTTACGCTGGTTGGAACACCCTTTTCAAAAGTCATTGTTACATATTCTGGTGTGTCAGGAGCCTTTTCAGGAGGAGTAGTAAGCACCAGAAGATGATCGTAGTTTGGCTCTACAGATGGATCTTCAAGCTCAAGTCCCTCGTGGCTAATGTGCCAAAGGTTTCTGTCACGGCTGTATGACTGGTCCACATTAAATGGAAGGTCGATGCCATGTGCCTTACAGTAGTCGATTTCTTCCTGACGAGACTGCATGTTCCACTTATCATTTCTCCAGGCAGCAATGATTTTGATGTCTGGAGCTAATGCCTTGATGCCAAGCTCGAAACGAATCTGGTCATTTCCTTTTCCTGTTGCTCCATGGCAGATTGCAGTAGCACCTTCTTTTCTGGCTACCTCTACAAGCTTTGCAGCAATACCAGGACGTGCCATAGATGTACCAAGCAAGTATTTGTTTTCGTATACAGCTCCTGCCTGGACGCATGGAACAATATAGTTATCACAGAAGTCATCGATGATATCTTCAATATAAAGCTTTGATGCGCCAGATGCTAAAGCTCTTTCTTCCAGACCGTCTAATTCTTCGGCCTGTCCGCAGTCGATGCAGCAACAGATAACTTCATATCCGAAATTTTCCTTTAGCCATGGAATAATGGCGGTGGTGTCCAATCCACCAGAGTAAGCAAGTACAACTTTTTCTGCCATAGTTTTTTCTCCTTATATATGATGTATAAAAATCTCCCTTAAAGCACTTGGGGCTTTGTTGATACATACTTTACTACATTAAAGTTTTAAAATCAAGTGTAAATATATGCATAATATACGCATAAAAAATAATATTTGTTAAAATTGTACTTGAATAGCCGATATTATAGATGTATATTTATGCATATTTAATTTATAAAATAACGCTGTAGCACTTTACTTCGCGAAAGCGTTGTACTAGAATATAGAAAAATAAAAAATAGGAAAAAGGAAGAAGGCTATGATTAAGGTAGGAATTATTGGTGCAACCGGTTATGCTGGAGCTGAAATAGTAAAGCTATTGTATTCTCACCCTGAGGCTCAGGTGGTTTGGTACGGAAGCCGTTCATATGTAGATGAAAAATTCGCTTCTATATATAAGAACATGTTTCAGCTGGTGGAAGATAAATGCTTAGATGACAATTTGCCTGAATTAGCTGAGCAGGTGGATGTTATTTTTACTGCTACACCTCAGGGATATTTAGCAGGGGTCCTTACAGAAGAGATACTTAATAAATGTAAGGTTATTGATTTATCAGCGGATTATCGTATTAAAGATGTTGCCACTTACGAAAAATGGTATGGGATTAAACATTTAAGTCCGCAGTTTATTGATGAAGCGGTGTACGGTCTTTGTGAAATCAATAGAGAAAAGACTAGGGATGCAAGACTTGTTGCAAATCCAGGATGCTACACAACCTGTTCGATACTTACCGCATATCCGTTAGTTAAGGCAGGCCTTATTGATCCTGCAACCCTAATTATTGATGCCAAATCAGGCACCTCTGGTGCAGGAAGAGGCGCAAAGCTTCCAAATCTATTCTGCGAGGTTAATGAAAACATTAAGGCCTACGGTGTTACTAATCATCGCCACACACCTGAGATAGAGGAGCAGCTAGGCTATGCCTGTGGGCAGGAAGTAGTGCTCAATTTCACCCCACACCTAGTTCCTATGAATAGAGGTATTTTGGTAACAGAGTATGCAAGTCTTGTTAAGAAAGATGGGGTTCTTCCTACAAAAGAAGAAGTCATGAAGGCATATCATGATGCATATGATGACGAGTTTTTTGTAAGAGTTTTAGACTATGGCACATGCCCAGAGACCAAATGGGTGGAAGGCAGCAACTTTGTGGACGTCAGTTGCATCATAGATGAAAGAACGGGACGCGTAATAATGATGGGGGCTCTTGATAATCTTGTTAAGGGAGCTGCCGGCCAAGCAATTCAAAACATGAATATTTTATTTGGTTTAGACGAAAAGATGGGACTTGATTTTGCTCCAACTTTTCCATAGGAGGACAGCAGTGATGGATTTTAAAATTAGAACTATGGAAGAAACTGATTACGAAAAAGTCTATGACCTTTGGACTACGATTCATGGCTTTGCCATGCGTTCCTTGGATGATTCTAAGGAGGGCGTGAGCAGAGTGCTTAAAAGAAACCAGGGCCTTTCTGTTTTAGCAGAAGCAGACGGTAAAGTGGTGGGTTCTATTTTGGTAGGCCATGATGGAAGACGAGCATGCTTTTACCATGTATGCGTAAAGGAAGAATATCGTAAACACGGTATTGGAAAAGCCATGGCAACTGAAGCCATGATGCGACTAAAGGCTGAGGGAATTAATAAAGTACAGCTTGTAGCTTTTAAGGATAATGCCTTGGGAAATGGCTTTTGGCAAGCTGAACAGTGGATTATGCGAGACGATTTAAACGTATATGATTTCGTTTTAAATGAAGAAAATATAACAGCTTTCAATGCATAAATTAGGAGAAGAAAATGAAAAGTATAAATGGAGGCATTACAGCAGTAAAGGGATTTAAGGCTGCAAGCACTGCTGCAGGAATTAAATATCAGGGCCGCACAGACATGGCCATGGTTTATTCTGAAGTTCCTTGCGTTTCGGCAGGTACGTTCACTTCAAATGTGGTAAAGGCTGCTTGCGTTCAGTGGGATATGAATATCGTAAAATCGGATAAGCCCCTTCAGGCTGTTGTTATCAATTCTGGAATAGCTAACGCTTGCACAGGCAAGGAAGGCTTTGATGCTTGTGAAGCTACAGCAAAGGCAGTTGAGGCATCACTATCGGTTCCCTTTGATACTGTGGCAGTTGCATCTACTGGCGTAATTGGTATGCAGCTTCCAGTGGACAAGCTGGTGGCTGGAGTAGAGGCTATGGTGCCAAAGCTAGATGGTGCAATTGATGCTGGAACTGAAGCGTCCAAAGCCATTATGACTACAGACACTGTTAATAAGGAGATGGCTGTCACTGCTAAAATAGGTGAAAAAACAGTAACAATTGGTGGCATGAGCAAGGGCTCTGGAATGATTCATCCTAACATGTGCACCATGCTTGCATTTATTGGAACTGACGTAGCTATAGAAAAGGAGCTATTGCAGGAGGCTGTCAGCGATGTTGTTTCTGACACTTTTAATATGATTACTGTAGATGGAGATACCTCTACAAATGATACACTCCTTTGCATGGCAAACGGCATGGCAGAAAATGAAAAGATTGTCTGCAAGGATGCTGATTATGAGACATTCAAAGAAGCGCTCTATTTTGTATGCGAAGGCCTTGCAAAAACTATGGCATCCGATGGAGAAGGAGCCAGCAAATTATTCGAAGCTACTATCGTTAATGCGAAGTCAAAGGAAGATGCTAAAACCTTAGCCCGTGCTATTGTTGGTTCAAATCTTTCAAAGGCAGCAATCTTTGGATGCGATGCAAACTTTGGTAGATTCCTTTGCGCTATGGGTTATTCTGGTGCTGACTTTGATCAAAACGATGTGGAGCTTTTCTTTAAAAGTGTAAATGGTGAGCTTAAAGTCTTCGATAAGGGAACCCCTATTGTGTTTGATGAGGATGAAGCACTAAAGATAATGAAGGCAGATACAGTCACAGTTTATGTTGACATGCATGAAGGAGATGCTTCTGCTACAGCCTGGGGTTGTGACCTTACATACGACTACGTAAAAATCAATGCGGACTATAGATCATAGGAGGGGATAGTTATGGATAGCAGTATGCAACCAATTTTGGATAAAGCACAGGTCTTGATTGAGGCTCTGCCTTATATTCAAAGGTTTAACCGTAAGATTATGATAGTTAAATATGGCGGCAGTGCCATGGTGGATGAGGAGCTTAAAAAGCAGGTAATTCAGGATGTTACTTTGCTTAAGCTGGTTGGTTTTAAGCCTATTATCGTTCACGGTGGTGGCAAGGAAATCAGTAAGTGGGTGGAGAAAAATGGTATCAAGCCAGAGTTTGTTAATGGCCTTAGAAAAACCGATGAAGCCACCATGGAAATTGCAGAGATGGTTTTAAATAAGGTAAACAAGTCTCTGGTTCAAAATGTTCAGTCCCTTGGTGTAAATGCTGTAGGAGTTTCCGGCAAAGATGGTGGCCTATTAAAGGTAGAAAAGAAGCTTTCAGATGGCAAGGACATTGGATTTGTTGGAGAAATAACAGAGGTAAATCCTAAGATTTTGGAGGACCTTTTGGAAAAGGATTTCTTGCCAATTGTTTGCCCAATCGGAATGGATGAAAATTTTGTCACCTATAATATCAATGCAGATGATGCTGCCTGTGCTATTGCAAAGGCGTTAAATGCAGAGAAGCTGGCCTTTTTAACTGACATTGAGGGGGTATACAAAGATAAGGATGATCCTGATACCCTTATTTCAGAAATGACAGTGGACGAAGCACGAAGCCTAATAGGGGATGGATTTATCGGAGGAGGCATGCTTCCAAAGCTTACTAATTGTATTGATGCTATCGAGCAGGGAGTAAATAGGGTCCATATTTTGGACGGACGTATTGCCCACTGTCTGTTACTGGAGTTCTTCACTAACAAAGGAATTGGCACAGCTATTATAGGAAACAAGGATACGAGGTATTTCAATGAATAAGAAGCAAATAATTGATACAGCAGAAGAGAATCTATTTCATGTTTATAATCGTTTTCCAGTAATTTTTGATTATGGCAGGGGAGTATTTTTATATGACAACGATGATGAGGAGTATCTGGATTTCGCATCAGGAATAGGAGTAATGGCCTTCGGTTATGGCAATGAGGACTATGAGCAGGCCCTTATTTCACAGGTTAAGCGAATCACTCACACATCAAATCTATACTACAATCAGCCTTCTATAGAGGCGGCTAAAAAGCTGTGTGAAGCATCTGGCATGGACAAGGTATTCTTTACAAATTCCGGAGCAGAGGCAATCGAGGGAGCCTTAAAGACTGCTAAAAAGTATGCATATACTTTAAAGGGACCAGGAGAATATGAAATCATTGCTATGGAAAACTCCTTCCATGGAAGAACTGTCGGTTCCCTTTCTGTAACTGGTACGGAACATTATAGAGAGCCTTTTTATCCACTTATGTCTGGTGTAAAGTTTGCTACCTTTAATGATTTTGGAAGTGTTCTATCAAAGCTTTCAGAAAAGACCTGTGCAATTATTTTAGAGACTGTGCAGGGAGAGGGAGGACTTTATCCAGTAGAGCAGGAATTTCTTACTAAAGTGAGAGAGCTTTGTGATGAAAAAGGAATTCTTTTGATTTTAGATGAAATTCAGTGCGGAATGGGTAGAACTGGGGCCATGTTTGCCTATGAAAAATATGGGGTCAAGCCAGATATTTTAACCTGTGCCAAGGCCTTAGGAAACGGCGTTCCAGTAGGAGCATTTGCTGTAACAAATAAGGTGGCGGAGCTTTCATTAATGCCAGGGGACCACGGTACTACTTATGGCGGAAATCCGTTATGTACTGCAGCTGTGTCCCAGGTATTTGACATGTTTGAGGATTATAATCTTTTAGAGCATGTTAATGAAATAACACCATATTTAGAGCAAACCTTAGATAGATTTGTAGAAAAATATGATTTTATTACTGCAAGAAGAGGCTTAGGTTTGATGCAAGGCCTTGTTGTTACAGTTCCAGTTAAAGAAGTGGTAACAAAAGCACTTTTAGAGGAACATTTAGTAATTCTTTCAGCTGGAAAGGATGTTATCCGCCTCCTTCCACCTCTTGTAATTACTGAAAAAGATGTGGATTTATTCAAAGAAAAAATCGAAAAAGTTTTTGACACATTTTTGTAAAAACCTTGTAATATATAAAAATTTTCGCTACAATAAGCAAGACGACATATAGGCTCCTGTATCTAATTAGGAGTATGAAAAGACTATTATTTATTGCTTGTTGTAGCCTTTTTTTATTTTCAGGTTGCAAAAAAGCATCATATTTTGAATCCACAGAATTAGTTGAGGAAACTACAGAAGAGCAAAGTGCTAAGGAGGCTGTTGAACAGCTATTGCCTGAGACTATATTTGTTCAGGTGGCTGGTGCAGTGGACGCCCCTGGGGTATATGAGCTCAAAAGTGGTTCTAGAGTTTATCAGGCTATTGAAGCTGCTGGCGGTCTTTTAAAAGAAGCGGATGATAGCGATATTAACCAAGCAATGATTCTTGAGGATGGTCAAAAGCTTTATATTTATACAGCTGAAGAATTAGAAGAAATTGCAAAGCAGGAAGCTGCTAATTTGGAGGCTTCAGCTGATGATGGATTAATCAATATAAATGTGGCTACGGCTGCAGATCTTAGAACCTTGCCAGGAATTGGTGAAACAAAAGCAAATCAAATCATAGCTTATCGAGAGGCTAACGGAGAGTTTTCATCAATAGAGGATATAAAAAATGTATCTGGCATTGGTGATGGCATTTTCAATCAAATAAATTCACTTATAAAAGTACACTAAAAAAATAACAGGTTAGAGGATAATTATGGCTAAAAAAGTTTTGGTTGTTGATGATGAAAAGCTTATTGTAAAGGGAATCAGATTTTCTTTAGAGCAGGATGGCATGGAAGTGGATTGTGCCTATGATGGACAGGAGGCTTTGGACCTTGCTACTGCAAATTCATACGATATGATTCTTTTAGACGTAATGCTTCCAAAGCTTGATGGTTTTGAAGTATGTCAAAGCATCAGAGAGTTTTCAAATGTGCCTATCGTTATGCTAACAGCTAAGGGCGATGACATGGATAAAATCCTGGGTCTTGAATATGGCGCTGACGATTATATTACAAAGCCTTTCAACATTCTTGAGGTAAAGGCCAGAATTAAAGCCATTATGAGAAGAGCCTCAATGGGCCAGCCAATCGTTTCTGACCACAGAGCAGAGGAAAACATCATTGAAAATGGTGATTTAGTATTAGATAAGAGCAATCGACGCTTAACTATTCTTGGAGTAGAGTATAATCTTACTTCCAAGGAGTTTGAGATGCTTCTTTTACTTGTAACAAACCCTAAGAAGGTTTTCTCTAGAGAGGATTTGTTACATACAATATGGGGAGAAGATTATCCTGGAGACGAGAGAACTGTTGACGTACACGTTCGTCGTCTGAGAGAAAAAATAGAGCCAAATCCAAAGGAACCAAAGTACGTTCGTACAAAATGGGGCGTTGGTTACTATTATATGTAAAGGTAGTTTAATGAAGAAGAAAGTTAGCTTTTCAATTTTTACCGGCATCGGTTTTAAAATTTCAATGATTATTCTTTGTGTAGGCATCATTCCACTCTTGGTTTGTGTGCCTATTTCTTTGCGTACCTATGAATCAGTATCGATTCATACTGACGCCACAAACCTTATGGCACAGGCAATGCAATACACAAACCAGATTGTTACAAGTGGATATGTTACAGGGGAGGATAATGACCTTTTAGACACAGAGCTTAAGTCTATAGCAGATAGCTATAACGGCAGAATCCTTGTGATTAATTCGGCACTAAAGATTGTTAAGGATTCCTTTTCTGCAGATATTGGAAAAACTGTTATCTGGAACAACATCATATTAAGCATGCAGGGGGAATCATTGTATTACTACGACAAGCAGACTAATTACTTGATAGTTACAGTTCCTCTTAACAATTCTGAGAATGAGACAGTAGGTGTTCTTGTTATCAATAAATCCATGGATTACATTGATCAAAACAAAGACATATTTGGTTCCTACTGCTTGATTGGAATTATTATAATTGGCGCATTAACCTTGATTGTTGCTGTTGTCAGCCAGATTTATTTTTCTAGACCAATGAAGCGTTTGGCCAACAGTCTTGATGCGATTATTAGAGAATATACAAATAGTCTTCCAGAGATAAAAGGCTTTAAAGAGCTTAAGGACATCTCTTCAAAGTTTAATGAGGTAATCAGCAAGCTTCAAGCCATCGATGAGTCTAGACAGGAATTCGTTTCAAATGTGTCACATGAGCTTAAAACACCATTGACTTCTATGAAGGTTTTAGCAGATTCTCTTAACGGAGCTGAGGACGTTCCAGTGGAAATGTACAAAGAATTCATGCTAGATATCGGTGATGAGATTGATAGAGAAACAAAGATCATCAACGACCTGCTTAGCTTAGTTCGAATGGATAAAAGTGGAGCCCATCTTAATGTGGCTCCTGTTAATATCAATGAGCTGATTGAACACATTTTAAAGAGGCTTAAACCAATTGCTGAAAAGGCAAATATCGAGGTTGTATACGAGTCATTTAGACCTGTTGTAGCAGAGGTAGATGAAGTTAAATTCACACTTGTTGTTACTAATCTTGTGGAGAATGCCATTAAATACAACGATGAAGGGGGATGGGTTCATATTTCCCTTAACTCGGATCATCAGTTCTTTTATATCAAAGTACAGGACAATGGTCTTGGAATTCCAGAGGAGTCTGTGGAGCATATTTTTGAAAGATTTTACCGTGCCGACAAATCTCATTCTAGAGAAATCGGTGGTACAGGACTGGGACTTGCCATCACTAAAAGTGCTATTGCCATGCACAATGGTGAGATTAAGGTTCGCTCAAAACAGGGCGAAGGCTCTACCTTTGATGTCCGCATTCCTCTGAATTATATTGAAAAGGAGGTGCACTAATTATGAGACGTCTTTTTAGTTTTCTTTTAGTACTTGTATTATCCTTTTCATTGATGGGCTGTGAGAATAGCTCTTCAAAAACTGGCTACAAAATTTATTATCTAAATACTGATAAAGCTGGTATCGCTCCAGTTAGTTATCAATTTGCTGAAAACGACACCAAAGGAAGAGTGGAAGAAGCCTTAGCAAAGCTTCAGGAAAAATCAGATGATATTGAATATATGAACACTATTCCTTCAGGCGTAAAGGTAAAAAGCTGGGAGCTTAACAATGGAAGCCTGTCTTTATATTTGGTGGGCGACTACGAGGCTCTTGATATTTATACAGAGATTCTGGTTCGCGCAGCTATCGTAAAGACGTTAGTGCAGATAAAAGGTGTAGATTCTGTTTCCTTTATAGTAAACGATTCTCCATTAGTTGATTCTTCTGGAGAAGCAGTGGGACTCATGACAGCTGATACATTTATAGAGGACTTTGGACAGGAGACGGATTCACTTCTTTCCACAGAACTTACCTTGTATTTTGCCAGCGCAAACGGAATGGCTACTGTATCGGAGACCAGACAGGTTTATTACAGTAGAAATGTTTCTATTGAAAAGCTGGTTATAGACCAGCTCCTTAAGGGCCCTGATTCAGACGAATTGCTTCAGGCCATCCCTACAGGCACCAAGCTTAACTCTATTTCCGTTTCGGAAAACGGAGTATGTATTGTTAATTTTGATGCCACAATCGAGTCGGCTATCACAGGTGTAACAGAAAATGTTACCGTATATTCCATAGTTAACTCATTGACTGAGCTTGATAATATTAAGCAGGTTCAGATACTCGTTAATGGCGAGACTCCTCATATTTCTAACGTAGATACTGATTTGTCAGTTGCGATTTCTAGAAATGAAAACATTATTAATGCTACCTTAGAAGAGGAAGAAGAGGAAGAAATCTACATCGAGGAAGAGGATGTAGTTGTTGATTAGGAGGAAAGATGTTTCAAGGTCGAAGACTTTGTAAGATTTCCTTGCTAGTAGTTTTTATCATAGCTTTAAGTGCATATAGCCCCAAAGATTTCTTGGGGCTATATGATAAAGCCTTGGCGGTGGAGAGAAATCTTTATGATGGTATGGCTCTTTCTACTACAGGCACAGTTTCTCGCAAGGAAATTAAAAACGGTAAATGTATTTACCAAATTCGCGATACCGATAATCTTATTTCTTTTATTATCAAATCTGATTCAGATAATATCCCTACTTATTCAAAAGTTTCTGTTTCTGGTTATGTTAGGCTTTTTTCTGTTGCTAGAAATGAAGGCGCTTTTAGTGAAAAGGATTACTATAATTCCATGGATTTATACTATGAAATTTCTAATCCAAAGTTTAATTCTATCAAGACAAATTGGTTCACTAAAGGTGATTTCTTTTTCAAATTAAATAAGTCCATGGCTCGGGTGTTTGAAGATAATCTACCAGGGGAGGAGTCAGGCTTTTTAAGCAGTATTGTTATTGGAAACAAAGGCAATCTCCTAGGAGACTTAAAGGATTTATTTACACTAGTTGGAGTGGCTCATATATTGGCTGTATCAGGTCTACATGTATCTGTCATTTGCATGGCATTTTACAAGTTTCTTAGGAAACGGTCTTTAAGCTTTTTAGCCAGCGGTATTTTAGCTGGAACGGTTGCTATATGCTATGGACTATTAACAGGCGGTAGCATTTCTTCTATAAGGGCTATCGGAATGTTTTTGATTAGCTTATTAGCAGATATTTTAGGAGAAGCTTATGATGCTTTAACGGCTCTTTCTTTTATGGCCATTTTACTTTTACTTGATAACCCGCTGTACGTCACTAATGGCAGCTTTATATTTACATTTTCTGCAATACTTGTTATTAATTTTGTTGCTTTGCCTATCAGCAGTAGATATATCGTATTTACGAATCAAAGACAAAAAAGCCTCAAATCCGACGAAGGCTTTGGAAAGGAAATAAAAAAGCCTCTTTTGCGTAGGATAGAAGAATACGTTGTATCGAGCCTTATATTTTCACTTTGTATATACGTAGGAATGCTTCCGATTGTTACAAACATGTACTATCAGACTCCGGTGCTTTCTATTTTCTTGAACTTGTTTATCCTACCTTTGATGCCAGTTCTTTTAGGGCTTGGACTTTTAGCAGGAATAATCGGTCTTTTTTATATGCCATTAGCTGTAGCCCTGCTTAGTATTTGCCACGTTTTTATATATTTATTTGAGCTTATTGCAAACCTGTTCTCTAAGGTGCCATTTTCAAATGTGATTGTTGGGCATCGAAGTATAACGTGTATGGCGGTCTATTATTTGGTGCTGCTTATATTAATTCATATTGTTCATTTCAAAAAACTGCTGTGGGTTATTGTGGCAATTTCTATGACCTGTGCCACATGGTTTATACCAGCTTTTCATTCCTTTGAAATAGACATTCTTGATGTAGGCCAAGGAGATGGCATTTTTATTGATTCTGGTGATGGCGTCACATTTTTTATTGATGGAGGAAGCACCAGCTCAGATGCTGTTGGCAAATATACTTTACTGCCTTTTTTGAAATATAAAGGAGCGTCTTCTATTGATTACTGGTTTGTTAGCCATACTGATTTAGATCATGTGTCAGGCCTGATTGAATTGTTGGAATCTGGATACGCTATCCATAGTATTGTTTTTTCTGCAGATATTCCTGATGGAGAGACACTTGCGCAGATTCTTTCATTGGCAAAGGAAAATAACACTAATGTGCTTTACATGAAACAGGGGGATTCCTGTGGCACAAAGCATCTAAAGCTTAAATGTGTTTATCCATTTGCTGGCGCCACTTCTGATGATATAAATGCCTTGTCTTTATCTCTATTACTTGAGTTTGACAAAAACAAAGACGGCACACCGGAATTTACGGGCTTTTTCGGCGGCGACCTTGGAGCCAATCAGGAAAGGTTGATTGCATCCTCTGGCCTCATAGGTCACGTCAACCTTCTTAAAGTCAGTCACCATGGCAGTCGCTTTAGCTCCGACAGCGAGTTTCTTGAGGCCTTGTCTCCAGACATAGCCGTTATCAGTTGCGCCAAGAAAAACATGTACGGCCATCCATCTGCTGAAGCCATCGAACGCCTCGAGGCTGAAACAAATAACATATATTACACCATGAATTCAGGCAGAATCCGTTTTTCAAATGATGGCGTGGATTTATTTATAAAAGATTCCAGGTAATCTTATTGATTACTACAGCTTAAGAAATACATGGTTTATCTATGCAGCAGTCCAGATGGCGGCGACTACTGCGTAAAATTCGAATATAAACCAATGCAGTAGATATTATATAGCTAGCTACTGCTTGAGGATGATATCGTAACTGATGCAGTAGAGTTTATTAGTATTACTACTGCACGAATATAGAACTGACAGCGATGCTGTAGTCGTCTCTAGATATCCTACAGCATAATTAGAAAAAAAGAAAATCCTGCAGTATCGGGAATCGGGTAGCCTACTGCGCAAGTGAAAATAGAAGATATATGCCGTATTTAATTAGGATTATGAGAGGAAATTGATGAAAACAAATGAATTAAACAAAGAAATGCAGCTTATTAAGAACCAAAAGGTATATTTATTAGAGCAACTTAAGAAGTATGATGATATAAATGAATATTCCTTAGTAGTAAGAAAATCTGATAAATGGTTTCAGTATTATTGTAGGAAGAATGATGGAACACTTGATTATATTGCATCTAAGGACAGAAACTTTGCAGCTAGACTAGCTCAAAAGGAGTACTATGAGAAACTATTAAAAAATATTCAACTACAAGAAAAAACCATATATCATTTTCTTGATAAGTATAATGAATGCTTTAGAAATGATTTGCTTAATAGTTTGTCTGGCGGAAGAAAAATGTTGATAACCCCAATAGAGAAGACTGATGATGAATTTATATTTGCATGGAAAGAAAAGTATTCTGGCGGTAATAATACAATAGAATTCGGCACTCCTTATGAGACTAATAATGGCGAACTAGTTAGATCCAAGTCTGAAAAGATAATGGCGGATTTATTTCATCAGTATGAAATTGTCTACGCATATGAGCCAGAAGTGATTCTTTATAATGGTCAAAAGGCTTTCCCAGATTTTGTGCTTCTAAATATACGAGAAAGAAAAACTTACTATTGGGAACATTTTGGATTGGCGTCAGATGCTTTGTATTCAGAAAAAAACCTTGAAAAACTTGCTAAATATGAAAAATCGAAAATTGTGCTAGGAGACAATTTGATAATATCAACAGAATCAAATGGAGTAAGTCTAGATGTTAATTTGATTAAGCAAAAAATAGAAAAACATCTTTTATAATGTTTAATAACTATAGTTTTACTCTATCAAAAATAAGTTGTATTATCTGATTATAGGGATGTTGTTATTATTGTTTGGTTGTTGATGGAGGTATTGTCATGAATATGGCTGTAGAAAGTCTTAATTGAAATGCAGCTCCAATAACCGGCTTAGATGTTAATCACTCTAAAAAAGGAGCGTTTGCCGAAGAATTACAGGAATCTTCAATCGATACAATTATTAAAGAAATACATGATAAATTTGGTATAGATGTTGGTAAATCTGGGCAAAGATACTCTATGCAGTATAAAGTTGTTGCTCATAATCCGCTGAGACTTTTTATTTTATAGAAAAAGATGCGATAAAGTATTAGAATACATTAATGGTGCTTATGCAACAGGAAGGGGAATATATGCATGAATAAAAGATATAAGAGAAGAAGACATAGAAGGATTAGTATTATTTTAATAGTGACTGCAATATTGCTGTTGGCTGGATGTGGGATTTTTTATTTTATAAACAAGGGGCAGTCATACAATGAAAATGTAGAGTCGGCCAAGGATAAGATAATTGAAAACGACATGACTGTGGATAATAACAATAACTTATCTTCAGAAAAAACATCCCTTGATGATTCAATTATTACATTTGCTGATTTAGCAAAATATAGTTTTAGTTTTAGTAGTGGCGCTGGTGGATGGTCTGATGATTTTAACATTGAAAAGGATGGCTATTTTCATGGAAATTATCATGATTCTGACATGGGAGATGTTGGCGATGATTATCCAAATGGTACATTTTATTATTGTGAATACGAGGGGCATTTTGAAAATATTCAAAAGGTAGACGAATTTACTTATAAAATGCAGATGAAGGATATCAAAGTAATCAATAATGAAGGCGAATATATTTCTGATGGAACAAAATATGTTCCACTTGTTCCGTATGCACTACATAATGCTGGTGAGGTTGATATCTATATGCCTGGCAAGTCAGTTTCAGAATTGGATGAAGAACTTCAGATGTGGCTATCTATTACTTTTCAGAATCAGCAGGATAGATTAGATAATTTGGCGCTTGTAAATGTAAATGAAAATCAGGGTATTACAAGTTATGAGAGAATGCCTGCGAAAGAAGAAGCGGAAAGCATCTATAATAATACAAAAGAAAGCTATGATTATTATGGTGACATTATTTCAGAAGCTGCTACAACTGCAGACATGGTAGTTGCTACTTCAAATCAAATAGGAGTTAGTGATACAAGTCTTAATAATATTTGGCGTTTGGTGAAGTACAATACAGATGAAGAAACATTCCAAAAGGCTCTTGAGGAGCAAAGACAATGGCTTAAGGATAGAGACGCTAAAGCCCAAAAGGCTGCAGATGAATATAATGGAGGAAGTTTTGCTACTGTTGCTTACAATGACACCTATGCAACCATGACGCTAGAACGCTGCAAAGAACTTCTTAAATATTTGGACTAGGATGATAAGCGAATCATTCTTGTGAAAACCGTTATTTTGTGGTAAGATATGCATCGTAAAAAGCTATGACAGAAACAGTAGTATTTGCGGAAGCTAAGAGAGAGGACGCCTAGGCTGGAAGCGTCTAGTGGAAGCTTATATGAACACCATTCTCGAGCTGAACGTAGAAGCACATTTTGTGCGAAGCGTCTCCGGGTAGTTCCGTTAAAGACAAAATGAGTGAAACGCTAAGGTGGAACCGTGCAATGCACCCTTAGGAATGGCCTTATAGGCTATTCTTAAGGGTTTTTTTAATATGGTAAAGGAGTAGAAAAATGGTTAATTTTAAAGAAGATGCAGAGTTAAATATGCTCAATCACTCATGTGCTCACATGATGGCGCAGGCTGTAAAGCACCTTTATCCAAACGCTAAGTTTTGGGTTGGTCCAGTAGTAGAGGAGGGCTTCTACTATGATATGGACCTTGGTGATGTAATGCTTACAGACGAAGACATTGCTAAAATCGAAAAAGAAATGAAGAAGGTAGCAAAGTCTGGTTGCAAGATTTACAGAAGAGAAATCTCTAAGGCTGAGGCACTTGAGATGTTCAAGGATGACCCATACAAGATTGATCTTATTAACAATATGGATGAGGAAACTCAGACAATTTCATGCTACGACCAGGGAGATTTTACAGATCTTTGCCGTGGACCACACGTAGACAATGTTAAGCTTTGCCGTTACTTCAAGCTTGTTAAGCACTCAGGTGCTTATTGGAAGGGTGATGCTAATAATCAGGTACTTAACCGTGTATACGGTGTTTGCTTCCCTACACAGGAGCAGCTTGATGAGCACCTTGCACTTCTTGAGGAGGCAAAGGAGCGTGACCACAGAAAGATTGGTAAGGACATGCAGCTTTTCATGTCTGACGATTTAATTGGTAAGGGACTTCCAATGTACCTTCCAAATGGTTACACAATCTGGACAGAGCTTGAAAACTACATCCGTAACAAGGAGCGTAAGCTTGGTTACCTTCATGTTATGACACCTTGCGTTGGTACAGTTCAGCTTTACCAGACATCTGGTCACTGGGATCACTACAAGGAGAACATGTTCCCAGCTATGGAAGTTGAGGGAGAGAACTTCGTTCTTCGTCCTATGAACTGCCCACACCACATGAGAATTTTTGCAAACCGTCCACATTCATACAAGGAGCTTCCAATTCGTATCGCTGAAATCGCACACGACTTCCGTTTCGAGTCTTCAGGAACTCTTAAGGGTATTGAAAGAGGACGTCACTTCTGCCAGAACGATTCACATA
>JAEEGF012174388.1_pt1 | contig 34284 bp, 30 predicted proteins | sample 9134171 | NCBI WGS metagenome assembly JAEEGF01 (sample SAMN16246542, study PRJNA631951) | gut metagenome | biome: gut microbiome; feature: rumen; material: AP-attached | host: Bos | place: Iran: Karaj | collected 2018-10
GGCTGCTCTGCGAAGCGGTGTGAGCCAGGGCGTGATGAAGGCCTGCTGGGATGCAGCTGGCGAGGTGATCAAGGCTTGGGCTACGGAAGGCCACTCGGTGGCTCTGCCCGGACTGGGTACCATGCGCTTCGGACTGCGAAGCAAGGCTGTGGAGAAGGTGGAGGACGTGAAGACCAGTCTGATTGAGAGCCGCCGCATCATCTTCACCCCGAGCGTCGACCTGAAGGACGAGCTGGCCAACACCAGCATCCAGATTACCTGCATCGACCGCAACGGTGACATCGTGAAGCGCGTGACCAGTACCAGTGGCGACGTGGAGGACCCTGATGCCTCCCCTAGCCCCTCCGAAGGAGGGGGAAGTAATCCTACTCCTTCAACCAACAATGGTGATGAGCCAGGCGAAGGCGACTAAGTCTAATTGATAATTATGAAGAAGAATCGACTGATTGAGATTGTGGTGAAGATGATAGTAGCCGCACTCACCGCCTTCCTGACGGCACTCACCACTACGAGTTGCATGGGGCGCGGACCGTTTTGAAAGTGAAGATTGAAAGTGAGAAAAATGAAGAGAGACATCGTTTGATGCGATGCCTCTCTTCTACTTATGTCTTTGTTCGCGACTTCTCACAAAAAAAGACATTGCCTTTCGGCGATGTCTTTGGGGTGCCCGGTGGGACTCGAACCCACGACATTCAGAACCACAATCTGACGCTCTAACCAACTGAACTACGGGCACCATGAAAGGAAACAATGCATTACCTTTTTGGTTTTGCGGGTGCAAAGGTACTCACATTTTTCGGAATAACCAAATTATTTGGGCGTTTTTTTTGCAAAAAGCATTGTTTTCCCAATTTTTTTACTACCTTTGCAACTATATGAACAGGTTGTTATATCACTTGGTGGCTTTCTTGGTGGTGGCGGTGTGGGGCACTACGTTCGTCTTCACTAAGTTGCTGCTGATAGCCGGACTGACACCAGCGCAGATTTTTGTGCTGCGTTTTGTGGTGGCTTACATCCTGCTGCTTGCCTATTCCGCAACGCGCCATTCGTTCCGCTTGCTGTCGTCGTCGTGGAAGGACGAGCTGCTGATGGTAGGACTGGGTGTGACCGGCGGCTCGCTGTATTTTCTGACTGAGAATAGTGCTATGAACTATACCACCACGACCAACACGTCGCTGATAGTATGCCTCTGCCCGTTGTTTGCAGCGCTGCTGATAGCTATGTTCTATCGTTCGGAACGGCTGCACGGACTGCAGATAGTGGGAACGGTGATGGCGGCTGTGGGTGTCGTCGTCGTGGTGCTGAACGGCCATTTCGTGCTCCATCTGTCGCCTCTAGGCGATACGCTGGCCTTTGTCGCCTGCCTCTGTTGGGCGCTATATTCGTTGCTGCTCATACCTGTTAATAAGCGCTATAGCACCTTATTTATTACGCGTAAGGTGTTCTTCTATGGCTTGCTGTCGATGATTCCCTATTTCCTGATATGGCCCGAGCGACCGTCGCTGAGCTTGCTGCTGCGTCCAGACATTCTGATGAACTTGTTGTTTCTGAGTTGTGTGGCCTCCATGCTTTGCTATCTGTTGTGGAATTGGGCTATCAAGAAGCTGGGTGCTGTGGTGGCTACCAACTATGTCTATTTCAATCCGGTAGTCACCGTGGTTTTTGCCTGGATAATCCTGTCGGAGCGCATCACCATCTTTTTCATCATCGGCACGCTGCTTATCCTGGTGGGCATGTTTCTTTGCAACAGAGTCAGGAAATAAAAGCACAACGCTTAGGTCTTGAGGAACCTAAGCGTGCGCGTTATCGTAAATTGATGGAAGAGTGATTACTTCTTGGTAGAATCGGTAGCAGCAGGAGCAGCGGCAGGAGCGGCTGCATCGTTCTGCTGGCTGGCACCGAAACCAGGCAGATTGTTAGGATTGGTGATGGGGTTCTCGATGTTCTCCATCACTGAAGTGTCGACAGATGCGGTGGGAGCAACCCATGCGCATACGACGCTGATAACCACCATAGCAGCAGCAAGACCCCAGGTTGCCTTCTCGATGAAGTCGGTAGTCTTGCGAACACCACCAATCTGATTGTACTGAGCGAAGCTTGAAGACAAGCCACCACCCTTAGACTCTTGAATCAGCACGATACCGATCATCAGCACGGCTGCAATCACGATAAGAATTACAAATAATGTGTAAAGTCCCATGTTTGTTTTACTTTTTGTTTTTGTTGTTATTATTGTTTATTATTAATTTTTCTAAGAATCGCAACTGGTCGGCAAAGTAGACATTCTTGTTGGGGAACCGTTCGGCCAGTCGCCCAATGATGTCGTAAGCCTTCTGATAGCGTCCCTGCTTGATGTAAATGCGGGCCAGCGTCTCAGTAAAGTATTCCTCGTCGCCATCTTCTGTCTCGCTTTCGCTTTCCTGTGGCTCAACAGGCAGGTCGAGCATGATACGGCCTTGCTCTTGTTGCAGGAAGGTGTCGATAAGGTCCTGACCTTTCATCTGAGGTGCCTCAGTAGTGGTCTCGCCCTCTTTCTCCGTTGCCAGCAGATAGGCTACATAGTCGACAGCAGCGTCGGCAGGTGTAGGTTTGCGCGTCGGCTTCTCCTCGTTTTCTTCCTGCGGAATGGAGTCGAGGAAGGTGTCGATGAGGTCGATGGTGCGACTGCCTTGTCCGCTGGCCGTTTGTTCCTTGCTCTTAGCAGGCTGCTGGCGCAACTGATAGTGGGCCGCCTCGACCATCTGGAAGATGACCTTGCGGTCGGTGATGTAAACTGCGGCACGTCGTAACTCCTCATCGAAGGCAGGATCGTGGAGCAGATACAGGTTCTGCAGCATCAGCAGACGCACGGTCTGGAAATACGGATGCAACGCCAACGTGGAGCGCAACTCGTAGAGTGTATCGCGGTCCATCAGTTCGGGGTGGTTGATAAGTTCCGTTATTTCCATTCTTTTCTTTCTATTATCTTTGTTCCATCACCAGTTGGCAACGGTAGCATTGAATATCTGATCAGCAATATCCTTCACCATTTCGCCTACCAGTTCTTCTTGTACGGCACTCAGCGGTTGCGTGTTGTCGAACGAACGCTGAGCCGTAAACTGGCGCTCGAAGTCTTCATCGTGCTTCAGGTTGTTTGTAAACCTGACGTTCACCGTCATCGAGAGCTCGGTCTGCGATGAATAGCCATCGGCACTTACCTGTTTGTTGCGCTGCGAGTATTGCGTGATTTCACCCTCTATCTTCAGGTCGCCGTTACGCTTAACCTGCGAGAGTCGGGTACCACGTGTAAACTGATCCTTCAGCTCGTTGTTGAACATAGGAGCCATAGGTCCCCACACGTAGTTGGAACGAATGGGGAAATCCACAATCTGGATGGTCTTGATCTTCGTGTAGTCGATGCTGGAACCATTGAACTTATAGCTCACGGAACAAGCGCTGACCACCAACAGCCAACAGCTAAAGGCTAACAGCTTATATTTCGTCTTATTTGTCCAATCCATACTGCTTCAGTCTTCTATAGAGTGTACGATCACTGATTCCTAATTCCTGGGCGGCCTTCTTACGATTGCCACCATTGCGGGTGAGCGCCTTCTCCAGAGCCTGTCGACTCCAGTCGCTGACGTTCAGGTTTTCAGGCTCGGGTTCCACATATTCTTCAGCTTCGGCATCCTCGGCAGAGGCAAGAGGGGAGATATGGGAAGTGAGAGGTGAGAGATTAGTAGGAGCCAGCTGAGTAGTCGGCAACGGTGTCGATGCCGGAGCTGCTGTGCCCACCTTGACATCCTCTATCTGCTTCTTCATCGAAGTCATCTCACGGCGCATATCGTTCACATTGGAACGCAGTTCGAAGAGAATCTTGTAGAGTATCTCGCGCTCGTTCTCGAACGAGTGGTCACCCTCCCGATGGATAGTCGCCAACTGCGTTGTCTCTTGGTCCTGTGGAATGAACTGTGAGAGAATGGAAGGGGTAATCATACGATCGGCACTGAGGATGGAGAGCTGCTCGGTAATGCTCTTCAGCTGGCGGATATTGCCTGGCCACTTGTAGCGCATAAGCATCTGCTTGGCTTCCTCAGTCAGTACCACCTTCTCCATACGGTATTTCTCGGCCATCTGCATGGCAAAGAGGCGGAACAAGAGTATGATATCCTCGCCTCGATCACGTAGGGCAGGCATCTGTATCTGCACCTGATTGAGACGATAGTAGAGGTCTTCGCGGAAACGGCCTTCGCTGATGGCTTTCTGAATGTTGACATTGGTGGCAGCTACAATGCGGACGTCTGTCTTGCGAATATCAGTACCACCTACGGGAATATACTCGCCATTCTCCAGCACACGCAGCAGTCGGGCTTGTGTAGCCAAAGGCAGCTCGCCAACCTCGTCGAGGAACAGCGTTCCCTTGTTGGCAACACCAAAATAGCCCTGAGAGTCGTTGATGGCACCTGTAAACGAACCCTTCACATGTCCGAAGAGCTCGGAATCGATAGTACCCTCAGGAATGGCACCGCAGTTGATGGCGAAATACTTTTCGCGACGGCGGGGCGAGTTGTCGTGAATCAGGCGCGGAAGGATATCCTTACCAACACCGCTCTCACCGATAATCAGCACACTAAGGTCAATGGGCGCAACTTTGAGAGCTACGTCCAGCGCGTTATTCAAAGCCTCGCAGTTGCCTACGATGTTGTAACGCTGTTTGATGTTCTGAAGTTCGGTCGTCTTCATTCAGCCGTTTTTAGCCAATTTGGCCGCAAAGGTACAAAGAAAATCTGACATAATGGCACACTTTTGGCAGAAATTAACTATCTGTCGGTGTTTTCTTGCTAAACTGGTCCTTCGGGCGAATGGCAAAGCGGGCTTTATCGCCATCTTCGCGCTTCTCGTGGAAGAGTTTTGGCAGCGGATTCTGAAGCGGCTCGTCATAGTTCTTGCGATTGCGGAAAACGTCGATAGCTGTATAGATGGCCTGACGCATAGAGTTGGCATCGGCCTTGCCTTGTCCGGCAATATCGAAAGCGGTACCATGATCGGGTGATGTACGAACGATAGGCAGACCTGCGGTATAGTTGACACCACTCTCCAAAGCGATGGTCTTGAAGGGGGCCAGTCCCTGATCATGATACATAGACAGTATGCCATCAAAGCGATCATAGGTGCCAGAGCCGAAGAAACCGTCAGCAGCATAGGGACCAAAGGCTTGGATGCCTTGAGATGCCAACTCGTCGATAGCGGGTTTGATAATCTCCTTTTCCTCAGAACCCAGCAGACCATCGTCGCCAGCATGCGGGTTGAGCGATAGAATGGCAATGCGAGGATTAGAGATGCGGAAATCGCGCTTCAGGGCACGATGGAAAATGGTTGCCTTCTCGATGATGGCCTCCTTGGTGATGGCTTTTGCCACATCCTTGATAGCCAGATGGGTGGTAACCAAAGCTACACGGAGCGTCTCGTTCATCAGAATCATCAGCGCCTTGTTGCCGTCGCCTACACTGGTCTCGATATACTCGGTATGACCAGGAAAATGGAAACCAGGACTCTGAATGGTTGCCTTGTTGATAGGTGCCGTCACCAGAACATCGTACAGCTCCTTGCGGAAGTCAGTCATGGCTCTGTCTAAAGCTTTGAAGGCTGCTTGTCCGGCTTCAGCAGAAGGCTGTCCGAAATCTACTTTTACTTCTTCGTCGAAGCATGTCAACAGGTTGATGTGCCCGTCGCGAGCTTCCTCGGCATTGTTGATAATGGAGAAATTGGTCTCCAGATTGAGTGCCTTCTTATGGTAGGCAGCAACCTTGGGCGAGCCATAGATGATAGGTGTGCAAAGTTCGAGCATTCCGGGCTCTTCGAAAGCCTTGAGAATGACTTCGTAGCCGACACCATTGGTATCTCCGTGCGTGATAGCCACGCGAATTTTTCTTTCTTGTTCCATATTGTTATTGTCGATATTTCGTTATTTCGATGTTTCTTGTTGTTTGGCTGTTGACAAAAGACCACAGGCCGCAAAGATATCTTGACCTCGTGAGGCACGGATGGTTGTCGTGATGCCGTGATGGGTGAGATAGTCGCGCAGAGCCTCCATGCGTGACTCGACGGAACCAGGCAGGTCGACATTCGGAATCTCGTGGAAACGAATCAGATTGACTCTACACTCCAGACCTTCCAACAGCTTGACGATTTCTCTGCCATAGAGTGGAGAATCGTTTAGTCCGCCAAAGCAGATGTATTCGAACGAACAACGGCGCTGATGGGTGAAATCGTATTGCTTCAACAGGGCAATGGTTTCAGCCAGAGGCATCGCTTTCTCGGCAGGCATCAGTTGCTGACGCTGTTCGTGCAGAGGCGAGTGCATGGATATGGCTACGTGGCAATCGCTCTCATCGAGGAATCGCTTCAGCTTGTTCTTGACACCCACGCTGCTCACCGTAATACGCTTTGGACTCCAGGCAAAGCCCCAGTCGGAAGTCAGTATTTCGCAGGCCTTTAAGACGGCGTCGAGATTGTCCATAGGTTCGCCTTGCCCCATAAACACGATGTTGGTCAGGCGGTCGACTTCAGGCAGAGCATAGATTTGATTCAGTATGTCGGCGGGTGTCAGATTGCCTTGCCATCCTTGCTTACCCGTCTGACAGAACAGACAATTCATCTTGCAGCCTACCTGGCAGGAGACGCATAATGTTGCTCGCTCCTTATCAGGAATGAAAACCGTTTCAACAAACAATTGGCTGTTAGCTGTTAGCTCTTCGCCGTTAGCTGTCTCTACTGGAAAGAGGTACTTGATAGTGCCATCCTTAGAGCGCTGGCAATCGATAGGCGCCAGAGCACCGACCTCGTATTCTGCATTGAGCCGTTCGCGGTTCTGTTTCGAGATGTTTGTCATCTCGTCGATGCTCTTGACGTGCTTTTCGTAGAGCCACTGAGCCATCTGCCTGGCTGTGAAAGCAGGCATACCTAAACTACCGACAACAGCCTTGAGCTCTGTCAGTGTTCGTCCCAAAAGTCGTTTCTTTTGTGGAATCATGGGTGCAAAGGTACGAATATTTTGCGATTTATTGCATTAAAATCATATTTTCTTAACTCTTAACTCTTAATTCTTAATTAAATTTCGTATCTTTGCAGCTAAAATTAACGACAATAGAAACATGATACAAAAAACAGATTGCTTTTTGGCCTGTCCTGATGAGCAGATATCTGCTGCTTTATCCAGTCAGTTGGAAAAGAGTACGTCGGTGAGAGGTATTTACGCGCTTCAAGATATTCCGTTGCAAAGTTGCAACTTCCTGATGCATGTGGCCGAGAAAGCCACTGCCGACTATGTGCTGCTTCAGCTGAAACCTGTGGCACTCACATTAGGTGCTGGTGCCTTAGAGCGCATGATGGTTGCGGCTAACGATACAGGTGCAGCGATGGTGTATGCTGACAGGTATGAAGTGAAAGGTGGCGTCGTAGAGCGTCATCCGGTCATTGATTATCAGGAAGGCTCGCTGCGCGATGATTTTGATTTCGGATCGCTTGTGTTGGTTCGTACCTCGCTATTACATAAATATGCTACAAGCGATCGTGATGCCGATTATAAGTATGCTGGGTTCTATGATTTCCGTTTGTTTCTGAGTAGAGAGGGGCAATTGTTCCATCTGAATGAATTCCTCTATACTGAGGAAGAACGTGACTTGCGTGCGTCTGGCGAAAAGCAGTTCGACTATGTGAATCCTGCCAATCGTGAGGTACAGATAGAAATGGAACAGGCCTGTACGGCTCATCTTCGCGAGGTGGGGGCACTGGTGGATACCACTCAATATCAGGAGGTGGATTATAATGAACAGCTCTTCGATGTAGAGGCCTCTGTTGTTATCCCCGTTTTTAATCGTGCGAAGACTATCAAGGATGCTGTGGAGAGTGCATTGTCGCAGAAAGCATCATTTAAGTATAATGTCATTGTGGTGGATAACCACTCCACAGACGGCACCTCGGATATCCTGTCCAGTCTGTCGATATGCCATAGCGACAAACTGCACGTCATCGTTCCTGAAAGAACAGACCTTGGTATTGGCGGTTGCTGGAACGAGGCTATTTATAGCGAGTATTGTGGACGCTTTGCCGTTCAGTTGGACAGCGATGACCTCTATTCGTCGCCTAAGACACTACAGACCGTTGTGGATGCTTTCTATAAACAGAAGGCTGCGATGGTGATAGGCTCTTATCGCATGTGCGACTTCGAGCTGAATACGCTGCCACCAGGACTGATTGCTCACAAGGAATGGACAGACGAGAACGGACCTAACAATGCGTTGCGTATCAATGGTTTAGGCGCTCCGCGTGCCTTCTTCACACCGTTACTGCGAAGCATTGGTTTCCCCAACACATCTTACGGCGAGGACTATGCCTTGGGGCTTCAGTTCTCACGTCATTATCGGATAGGACGCATCTTTACAGAATTGTATCTTTGTCGTCGTTGGGGTGGCAATTCTGATGCCGCTCTTTCTGTGGATAAGATCAATGCCAACAATCTGTATAAAGACCGACTGCGCACGATGGAGCTGAAGGCTCGCCAACGAGTGCAGCAGGGTAGGGCCGATGCTACTACAGAATCACCTATCATACGATTCTTCTATCGTCAGTTGCAGACATGGGGTGATGTTCGTCAACGCTATCGTGACTTGCAACAGGTTGAAACACGTGAGCTAGTGACAGATACTATTACACTACTGGCTCAGTGGAATCCCGCTCGTATAGGTTCTACGGGTGCTAAAATCGATGCTAAGTCAATTGCCGAGCGTCCTTGCTTCCTATGTGCCAAGAATCGTCCGCAGGAGCAGATGCATCGTGTGATTGACGGGAAGTATGAGCTGCTGGTCAATCCATTCCCCATTCTGCCTGTCCACTTTACACTGCCGACCTTGAAACATCAGCCCCAGCGCATCTTGTCGATGTATGACGAGATGCTCAAGGTTGCTGCAGACAATACAGACGTTACCTTATTATATAATGGTCCACGTTGCGGCGCCTCAGCCCCTGATCATGCTCATCTGCAGACGGTCAGTACAGGCTATCTGCCCTTGCAACAATCTTGGCAACGCTTGAGTCGTAATCTGACAGAAGTTATCAAGGATGATGAGGATAATGGCATCTGGCAGGTGACAGATTATCCTGCTGCTGCCTTTGTGATTCGTAGTCATAGCCAGAGTGTGGGTGAGCGTTTGTTCCGTAGGCTTTATGACTCCTTGCCACCTGCAGATGAAGAGCCAATGATGAATGTTATCGTATGGAATGCAGGTGACGCTGTGCTCAGTGTGGTACTGCCTCGTAGGAAACACCGTCCTGACTGCTATACGGCGACAGGCGATGCACAGTATATAATCAGTCCTGGAGCTGTTGATATGGGTGGACTTATCATCACACCTCGTGAACAGGATTTCCGTAGAGTGACACCAGAACTCATCCTCAACATCTATCGTGAACTGTCGCTGACACCCGAGCAGATGCAAGAGGTGGCTGAACGGGTGAAGAGCCAGAAGTATAAGGTTGAAAGTGTCAAGATGAAGGAACAGCCTAACGTCAGTGTAGGTATTGTCAGCGGTCAGAAGATACAGTTTGCACTTAATGCACCCTATACCGCTAAAGGTGAAACGATAGAGGGCAAGCAGACGGTGGAATTTTCAGAAGGTGGCATCCTGTGGAATGGCAACCAGTATCGTGAACTCACTTTCAACCCTTCGAGTGCTGAGGCTTCGTTCTCGTTGTTTGATGTGACCATTGGCGTTAATTTCCATTGGGAACGCAAGGAGACGCAGGTATTCTTAGGTACTTTACGATTGGTGGTGGAGTCGGATCAGATAACGGCTATCAATGAGTTGCCTGTAGAAAAATATCTGGCTTCTGTCATTTCCAGCGAGATGAAAGCAACGGCAGGTTTGGAACTGTTAAAGGCTCATGCTGTCATCAGCCGTTCGTGGCTCTTGGCGCAGATGAGGCGCAGAGAGGAGAACAAGGAACAGAAGAACGGCTTCTTCTCGTTTATCAAGAAAGACGATGAGCTGATTCGCTGGTACGATCGTGAGGACCATACTATCTTTGATGTTTGTGCCGACGACCACTGTCAGCGCTACCAGGGTATCACGAAACAAACGAGTAAGAACGTAGAACAGGCACTGAAGGCTACGCGAGGACAGATACTCTGTTATGGCGATGAGATTTGCGATGCCCGCTTCTCGAAGTGTTGTGGCGGGGTAACAGAAGAGTTCCAATATTGTTGGGAAGACACGCCGAAACCTTATCTTGTCAGCGTAGGGGATCCCTTCTGTAACACCAACGATAAGGAAGTACTCTCGCAGGTGCTTAACGACTACGATCAGGAAACCAACGATTTCTATCGCTGGACGGTAGAATATACAACGGATGAGCTGTCTACTCTCGTCAACGAAAAGCTGAAGGACGATTTCGGAACTATTACTGATCTCATCCCCATGGAGCGTGGTAAGAGCGGACGTATTTGGAAGTTGAAGATTGTGGGTTCGAAGAAAACCTTTACCATTGGTAAGGAACTGGAGATTCGCCGTGCCCTTAGCGAGAGTCATCTATATAGTTCTGCCTTCGATGTGGAGAAAACAGAAAAGGGATTCCGTCTGACAGGTAAAGGTTGGGGACATGGTGTAGGACTCTGTCAGATTGGTGCTGCCGTTATGGGACAGAAAGGTTACACCTACGAAGAAATACTCCTGCACTATTATCGTAATGCTGAGATTAAACGAATATATTAACGAAATATTAAAAAGATGAAAACAAGAAATCCATGGACTTGGGTGCCTACCCTCTACTTTGCTGAGGGCGTACCTTATGTGGCTGTGATGACCATTTCGCTTATCATGTATAAACGTCTGGGACTTTCAAACACAGATATCACGCTTTATACATCCTGGCTTTATCTGCCTTGGGTTATCAAACCCCTTTGGAGCCCATTTGTAGATATGCTACGCACCAAGCGATGGTGGATTATTGCCATGCAGATTCTGATAGCTGCAGCTTTGGCCGGTGTGGCCTTTACGATTCCAGGACCTTGGTGGTTGCAGGGGTCGCTATGCTTTTTTTGGCTGATGGCCTTTAGCAGTGCTACTCATGACATTGCTGCTGATGGCTTTTATATGCTGGGACTTGACCAGCACCAGCAGGCTTATTTTGTGGGCATTCGTTCCACGTTCTATCGTATTGCCACCATTTTCTCTTCTGGTTTGTTGGTAGGTTTGGCTGGAGCTCTTCAAGTACTTACACGCAATATCCGCTATTCGTGGAGTCTCGTGTTCTATTTGATGGCAGGACTCTTTATCGCCTTGTGGCTCTACCATAATTGGGCATTGCCTAAACCATCGGAAGATGGCGAGAAGATGCAGAAGACCGTCAGTGGTATTCTCAATGAGTTTAAGCAAACGCTGGTTACCTTTTTCCAAAAGCCTCAGGTGTGGGCTGGTATCTGTTTTATGTTGTTCTATCGTATGCCAGAAGGACTGTTGGCGAAGATCAGTGCTCTTTTCCTGGTAGATGCTGGTCATAACGGCGGATTAGGTTTGAGTGATGGGGAATATGGCTTGGTTCAAGGCACTGTAGGTGTTATAGGTCTGACATTAGGAGGTATTCTAGGTGGTATTTGTGCTAGTCGTGATGGACTCAAACGATGGCTGTGGCCTATGGTACTGGCTATCACGCTGCCCGATTTGGTTTACGTCTATCTTTCGTATGTTCTCCCAAGCAGCTTGTTGATTATTAACATTTGTGTCTTTATCGAGCAGTTTGGTTATGGTTTTGGCTTCTCAGCCTATATGCTATACCTTATTTATTATAGTCAGGGCGAACACAAGACATCACACTATGCACTCTGCACAGCTTTCATGGCATTGTCCATGATGATTCCAGGACTCTTTGCAGGCGCTCTTCAGGAGGCTGTTGGCTATCAGGCATTCTTCCTCATTGTGGTTGCTGCTTGTTCGCTGACCTATTTTGTTACCTGGTTCTTGAAGATTGATCCGGAATTTGGTAAGAAAGCAAAGACGGAGTAGACAAGTCATCAGATTGTAATAAAATATTTGAAGCGACAGGGTTTCACAACCGTGTCGCTTCTTACTTTCTAAATGATAGTATTAATAATGGAAAAGAAATCGCTTTGTTCTCTTTTATGTCATAGCATTTATTTGACGTGGTAAAGATAGGTATTATTTTTGAAATGACAATGATTTTCTTCGAAAATTTTTCACATTTGAGGAAAATTTCTATCAAAAATAGGAAAATCCCTACCTCTAAATAGGAAAAATAGTTTGTTTTCCATTCTTTCTTTCCCTACCTTTGCAGTGTGAAATAAAAGTTGAACCATTTAAAAATATACGATTATGAAGAAGCTGTTTACCTACATGACGACAATGACGATAGTCTTGGTTGCCACAATGATGTTCACAGGTTGCGAACGCTGGAACGATTGGGAAGATCGCGAAGAAGCACGCACACTTGATGGTACATGGACTGGTTATATCGATACCTATATGTATGATCGCTTTGGCCTCTCAGGCGATTGCTATCGCACCACCATCTATTTCGAACGCGAGAACAGTTATGGTGGATGGGGCTATGAGGTAGACTACAATATCAATAGCCGTTACAACGACTACTACTATTGTGAATTCCGTTGGGATGTGTACAATGGTGAAATCCGTCTCCGCTACGATGATAGCTGGAATGATGTCTACATCTACGACTATTCACTTAGTGACTACTATTTTTCAGGATACATGGATGATGGATCTTCTCGCGATGTCCGTTTCAACCTGTCCTACGACAGCGGTTTCGAATGGGGTTATTGGACACGAGGCGTAACCCGTGGAACTGGTAACAGCGTGAAGGCTAGTGGTGAGTTTGCAAACATCAAAAAAGAGGCTTCCAATTGAGGAAGCCCCTTTTCATTATATACCTAATCCTCCATCGAAGGACGCTTCTACAGCTTTTGACTGCTGGATGCGCGAGTAGGGAGGTACATCATTGGTTACCCAAATGTTACCACCTATTACAGAGTGATGTCCAATGGTGATACGGCCTAGGATAGAAGCATTGGAGTAGACGGTGACATGGTCTTCAATGATGGGATGACGGGGAATATTCAGCATGTTGCCGTTTTCGTCGTATTTGAAGCTCTTGGCACCCAGTGTAACACCCTGATAAAGTGTTACGTGATTACCAATAATGCTGGTTTCGCCAATCACGACACCTGTACCGTGATCGATAGCAAAATATTCGCCAATCTGAGCACCAGGATGAATGTCAATACCCGTCTTTGAGTGAGCGAGCTCAGTGATGATGCGAGGAATAACGGGCACTTGTAATTGGTGCAATTTGTGGGCAATGCGATAGTGGGTCATCGTGTTAACCACAGGATAACAGAAAATGACCTCACCATAGTTGGGAGCAGCAGGATCGTTGTCGAACATTGCCTGTACATCTGTATAAAGCAAACGCTTAATTTCAGGCAGTTCGCCAATAAAATCCATAGTAAGTCGTTCTGCTTCCTGATATACTTGCTGCTTGGTCTTGATGGCCTCGCAGTCTTCACAGAACTGCAATCCGTGAGCTATCTGCTTTATCAGTAGTCTGAACAGTTCTTCCATGTGTACCCCAATGTAGTAAGAGCGGATAGTCTCATTTGGTTGCCGCTTGTTAAAATAATCAGGGAAGATGATGCTCTTCACCAGATTGACTATTTCTTTCACCTGCTCTACTGAGGGAAGCGGGGCTTCTGTGGCAGGCATCATGCCTACCTCCTGATCAGTCAATTTTGATAGCAAATTGACATTTTTCAGCAATATGTCATTACTTTTCTTTTCCATAACGGAATAAATTATTATGTCAGCGTATGAGTGTCGAAATATTCTTGTACATTCTGTCTGTAGCTGTCGGAGACGGGGATAAACACTGAGCCCATAACGATGCGTTGTCTGTCAACACCGTCAGCCTTTGGCATATGGGCAATGAAGGAACGGTGGGTACGTAGAAATTCTGGCTGAGGCAGATATTGCTCTAGTTTCTTCATGTTCATCAGACTCATGATTTCCTCGCCATTAGCCATATGGATACACACATAATCCTTTACACCTTCAATATAAAGGATGTCGTCCATGTTGACACGTTGCAACTTGTAGTCGCATTTTACATACATAAATCGGTCGCTAGCCGCATTCTGCTGTCTAGTGGCAAAGTCAAACCATTCCAATGCCTTATTAGCAGCTTTCAGGAAATCGTCGTATGAGATGGGTTTCATCAGATAATCCAAAGCTGACACCTTGTATCCTTCTACAGCATATTGTTGGAAAGCTGTAGTGAAGATGATTTTCATGTCGCGAGGCAATATCTTGGCAAACTCAATACCAGAGAGTTCAGGCATCTGTATGTCAAGGAACAGCAGCTGCACAGGCGAATCTCTGATGGCCTTCATGGCTTCCAGGGCTGATCCGAAAGTGCCAATGAGGTGGAGGAATGGAGTTTTTTCTACGTAGCTCTTCAGCAGACCAGCTGCCAATGGCTCGTCGTCTATAATAGCACAATTAATTGTCATAGTTGTGGTTGATTTAAATGAGTTAATACTATTTTTGAATAATATGTTTTGTTGTCTTCACTAACACCCTTCTCCCATGTGTAGCCGTCAGGGTAGGAGAGGTCCAGTCGTCGTTGCACTTGTCTCAATCCGATTCCATGTCCGCTACAGTCGTCACTTGTCTTGGGATGGTTCGAGTTTTGGATGTTGCAGGAAATGGTTCCATTATTCTCCTCAATAGTCACATGTATATACGACTTCTCTGAGGGGCTGACACCATGTTTGAAGGCATTCTCTACTAGCGAGATGAAAAGCATGGGTGCCACCTGCTGTTGCGGATTGCTCACATTGAATTCTGTTTTAATCTCTACAGACTCAGGCAGGCGAAGTTTCATGAGGTTGATATAATTCTGCAGAAATTCCACTTCATCCTTCAGTGGTACTAAGGGCTGCTGGTAATCATACAGAATGTGACGCAACATCTTTGATAACTCTTGGATGGCTTCCTGTGCTTTAGGCGTATCGAATGCTGTCAGTGCATAGATGTTGTTCAGCGTATTTAACAGAAAATGCGGATTAATCTGGCTACGCAAATTAGTTAATTCTGCTTTGGTTCGAGCAGCCTCTGTCTCTTTCAGTTTCTGGTCGGTGGTCACCCATCTCCGTGCCACTGCTAATGCTGTGGCACCAGCAGCAAAGACGCCAAGATTTATACTGTCGCGCACAATGTAGGCGACGGTGCCTATTGTGTCAGTTTCTCTATAGGATGGTACAAATATGGTGTTCGTAAAATGCATCCAATAGTGATTGATGGTGCCCAATATGGTTAAAAGTACCACGTTAATGAGCAGATCGTAACGGTGCTTGCCAGCTACGAATAATTTGGGCGCCAATACCATGTAATTGAGGTAAAATACTATCATCAACAACAGGGGGCTCATGCACGTCATCAGATAGTGCACAAAATTAAAACCCAGCCCTCTCCAATAGGTGAGTGGAGACAGGAAGAGGAATGCCCAGAGGGCCATGTGGCATGCACCGGCCACATGTTTGTTCATGATGAATACTTTACTCATGTCTGATAGCTTCTATAGGATCCATATTTGCTGCTTTCTGAGCAGGAATGTAACCAAATAGTACACCTATGAATACGCAAACCATAAAGGATACATAAATACTCCAAGCAGGTACGCTGGAGGGCATACCAAACGAACCTAGGAAGGCACTAGCTGAACAACCGACGAGAATACCGATCAGTCCGCCTGTGACAGAGATGAGTACTGATTCAATCAAGAATTGTAGTGAGATGACGGGACCAGTAGCACCTACTGCCATACGCAAACCAATCTCCTTGGTACGCTCGGTTACTGACACCAGCATGATGTTCATGATACCAATACCGGCCACCAACAGTGAGAAAGCAGCTGCAACTACAAGGATCAGTGTGACGGTATCCATCGTCGACGACATAGTCTCCATCATTTCTGCTTGTGAACGGATAGTGAAGTCGTCAACAGCATCTCCTTTGAGTTTGTGATTGTCGCGCAGCATCTGAGTCAACTCTTCGATAGCGGCATCAGACAGTTCCTCTGTGAGTGCAGAGCATATGATACTGGAGAAATAAGTCTGGGCATTGATACGCTTCATGACGGTAGTATAGGGGGCAATGATGACATTGTCCTGATCCATACCCCACGAGTTATAGCCTTTCGACTTCAGCACACCAATGATACGCATGGGTATCGACTTAAAACGAATGGTTTTACCGATGGGATCGTGTCCGTTGAACAGTTCTTTTACAATAGTGGCACCAACCACGCATACCTTGGCGGCTTTCTTGATGTCCTCTTCTGTGAAGCAATCTCCTTCTTCAATAGTCCATAAACGAATATCCAGATATTCTATCGATTCGCCATACATCGATGTTGTGGTATTGTTGCTTCCATAGATGGCTTGGCCGGAAGCAGTGACCTCAGGCGATACCTTCGACACAAACTTCTTCTCGCGCATGATGCGTTCGTAGTCTGCTATCTTTAACGTCTGCATGGCAGAAGGATCCTGACGAACACCACCACGCATATCGGCACCAGGACGAATAGTCAGCAGATTGGTACCCATCGTCGATAGCTCCTTACGGATGCTCTCCTTCGAACCCTGTCCAATGGCCATCATGATAATGACAGCTGCCACACCGATGATGATACCCAACATCGAGAGGAACGAGCGCATCTTATTGTTAGCTACGGCCTTGAGGCTAACTTTAAAAAGATTTGTTATATTCATATCTTAATCGTCATTGGGTGCAGGCAACTTGGCCAAAGCCTCTGCTGCCGACTTAATATTAGTATTGATGGTATCCTCGCGTATTTTGCCATCACGCAGATTGATATTACGTGATGCGTATTCAGCAATTTCTGGGTTGTGAGTCACAAAGATGATGGTATGTCCCTGTTTATAGAGCTCCTGGAACAGTACCAGCATCTCAAACGAAGTACGTGTATCCAGGTTACCAGTGGCTTCGTCAGCCAACAGCACAGCGGGTTCGTTTACTAATGCACGGGCAATGGCTACGCGCTGCATCTGTCCACCTGACATCTGATTGGATTTATGCATCAATCGATCGCCAAGTCCTACTGCTTGAAGTGCTTTAATAGCTGCCTTGCGACGCTGACGGGCATCGTACTTTGTATTGTACATCAATGGTAGCTCTACATTCTCTACAGCTGTCGTCTTTGCCAACAGGTTATAGTTTTGGAACACGAAACCTATCTTCTGGTTTCTCAGATGTGCACGCTGTGTCTTCGACATCGAGCTTACTGGCACTCCGTCTAACAGATATTCGCCAGAGGTAGGTGTGTCCAAGCAACCCAATTGATTAAGCAGCGTCGACTTACCAGAACCTGATGTACCCTGAATGGTGACAAACTCGCCCTCATAGATTTTGAACGAGACGCCTCTTAGGGCTTTCACCGTTTCAGAGCCTACCTGAAAGTAGCGCTTTACGTTCTGCAGTTCGATAACAACTTTTCTATTGTCGTCCATTTATTTCTTCTGTTGATTGCCGTTCTGTTGATTCCTATTGTTTCTTGGACGTGGCATGAAGGGGTTCTGAGCCTGTTCGCTCTGTGGCTCATCACCACCGCTCAGCTTGAAGTCTACAAGTACATCTGTACCCTCTTTGATTCCACTGACGATTTCCGTCACCATACCATTGCTGGTCCCCACTTCTACAGCGTGGGCCTTGAAAGTATTACCTTCCAGTGTCCATACCTTTGTAGGCGCTTCTATGTCTTCTATCTGTTGACCCTTCGAGAGCAACGCCTCATTTGGCACGAATCGCAGGGCTTTTGCAGGAGCTGCCAGCACGTCGTTCTTCTCTAGTGTGAAGATGGTAACATTGGCAGTCAGTCCAGGCTTCAATTTCAAGTCTTTGTTGGGAGCGCTGATTACCACTTCATAGGTAACAACGTTACTCTCGGTGGTAGCTTGCTGGCGCACTTGTGTTACTTGTCCCTCAAACTTGTCATCGGGGAAAGCATCTACTGTAAAGCTCACACGCTGTCCTTCTTTTACACCACCAATATCTGCTTCGTCAATATCAGCAATCACACGCATATCAGTCAAGTCTTTTGCGATGGTAAACAGCTCTGGAGTGTTGAACGATGCTGCCACTGTCTGGCCTTCTTCCACGCTCTTCGAGAGAACTACGCCATCGATAGGACTGGTGATGGTGGCATAACCCAAATTGGTTTGAGCCTTCTGAACACTCTCACGACTTGAGTTCACTGTCTGACGGGAACGCTCGAATGATAGCTTAGCATTTTCATATTCATCCGCTGATACGAGACCTTTCTCAAAGAGAGTCTTATACCTATTGAAATTTGCTGTCTCATAGTTCAAAGAACTTTGTGCACTTGACAAGTCTGCCTTTGCACGGTTCAGTTCACTAATCAGGTTTGTCTTATCCAGTTCGGCGATGACCTGTCCTTTTTTGACTACCGAGTTGTAATCTACATAGAGTTTCGAAACGATACCCGACACCTGCGTACCTACAGTCACAGAGGTGACTGGCTCAATAGTACCTGTTGCCGTAATCGACGTACTGATGTTCTGCTTTTCGACTTTGGCTGTTTCAAATTCAGCCTTTTGTTCTTTCTTGCCACCTGAAAACAGCCAGATGACGAGGGCTATCAGGACTACAGCGCCCACACCCATCCATACTTTCTTATTTTTCATATCCTTATAATTTTATTGTTCCGTTTTGATAGAAAGTCAATAGCATTTGTGAAAGAATCGTCATATACTTTGACTGTAACTTGTTTTGTTGGGCGGTGAGCAGTTTGTCCTTACCAGTCAGCAATTCGACAATATTTTTAAGTCCCAGATTAAACTGTTCACTCAGCAGATCGTAACTCTCCTGTTCACTTGCTACAGATGCTGATGCTGAACGGAATTTCTCCTGATTGTTGACGGCATCAAGCCAATAGCCTTCTATTGTTGCATAGAGATCGTCCTCTTCGTCAAGATAAGACATCTGGGCGGTCTCTTGAGCCAGACGGGCTTTGTTTACCTGTGTTTTGGTACTACGTCCGTCAAAGATAGGAATGCTGACGCCAACGCTAGCCGAAAGACCTAACCCATTCTTCATTTGACTACCCCAGCTTCTGCTCGACATTGTGTTGGTTGATGTGTTGACACCACCATTCATCGTGATGGTAGGCAGTTTGCCTGCTTTGGCTATTTTCAAGTTGAGTTTACTGGCCTCAATGTCCAGTTTCGCATTCCTGATTTCCGGACGTTGTAACTTTGCGGCTTCGTAAACAGTAATCATGTCAGGAATCTTAGCCAATGCTTGCTGGTCGGTGGTAGTAGGAATGGCTACATCGAAGTCCTTCTCTTCGGTCAACTCCAACTCCAGTTTCAACTGCTGCTTGTATTTTGCCAACTGTGTTTCTGCTTCCACAACCTTGTATTCGCTAGAAGCACGTTGAGCGCTAAGCTGGGCAACGTCGGCTTTCGACATCTTTCCTACTTCTAGCATCTGCTGGCCGCGCTCTTCATTTTTCTTGCTGGTCTCTAAACTTTGGCGGTTTACCTCGATGGCTTCCGTCATATAGAGAATCTGAATGTAGAGTTGTAGAATGCTTTCTTGAATGGAATTAGCACTTTGGCTGGTGGTGAGTTCAGCCTGTTGTTTTGACAACCTGTTCAGCTTCAAGGTGTTAGTATTCCTGCCACCATTCCATACTGTCCATTGGGCATTGACGTTATACGAACCATTATAATACGACTTGTCCGCACCAGAATCGTCAAAAGGGCTATAGCCCACACCATGCGATGTTGAGGCTGTAAGAGTAGGTAGCAAGGCAGCCTTCGACTGCTTCACATCCTCTTCTGCACTCTGCTCGTGTATTCTAACCATCTTCAGTGGAATGTTGTTCTCCATAGCATATTGAATGCACTCGTCAAGCGTCCATTTTTTCTGGGCACAGACTGTCAGAGCTATCATTGCTATGGTCATCGTCATCAATTTCCTTTTCATATTCTTTTCTCAATCAATGTTTTTTGTTTCTATAAATCATTCGTTTTTGTCGGTGCAAAGGTATAAATTATCGACGAAACTACAAAATCAATTAGACACAAAACCTCTCTTAGTAGAAATAAAACCTTAAAACATCGATAAGATTCTTTGATTTATAGATATTTTAACACGATTATTGCTTTGGAAACTTAAAAAATCCTCAAAGAGTCATTAGAAGACCTTTGAGGATTAGTTGTAAGTGGCTATGTTTTTAACTAGCGCATTTTGTAAGTTACAATAGAGAAGCCAATGACGACTGCCAGCATAATGCCAACCACACTTAAGATAGAAATGGCACTGGGACCTCCATAACGTTGAGATGCCAGCGATGTCCAAGCGATGACAAAAGTGAGGGGCAACATCATGATTCCTAGGATTCGAGTCATTCGGATGACCCAGGTATATTGTCTGGGAGTGCTGACACGAATGGGCATGTTGATGGAGTTGGGGAAATAAGCACCCAGCATCAGACAGAATCCTACTACCGACGTGATGACGCATGGGAAGAGGATGGCGTATTTTGATCCGTATCTGTTAGGTTGACCAGTTGCATCGAAATGGGAGGGAACAATGTCTGGGGCGCTACTCAGAAAGCGCACAATCATTACCCACGTAATAATGAGTAGCAGGACGAACAGCACTTCAAAAATAGTGCCCTCGGTGGTGCGGTAAACTTTAATCTTCTGTTTCTGTTGCATGGTTGTTTCTCTTGTGCGGCAGTCGTTTGGCTTTGCGCAGCGCTTCTGTGATGATCCATTGCAGCTGGCCGTTGGTACTGCGGAACTCGTCAGCAGCCCAGGCCTCTATTGCATTCATCGTTTCAGAGTCGACGCGCAGAATAAAGCTTTTGGTATTCTTTTCTGCCATGGGATTAATGATTCAGCGTTCCAGTGTTGACTACAGGCTGAGCGGAGTCGTCGCCACATAGTACTACGAGCAGATTGCTGACCATAGCAGCCTTCTTGTCGTCATCCAGATCGACGATGTTCTCGTTGGAGAGTTTGTCGAGTGCCATCTTCACCATACTGACGGCACCTTCTACAATCTTTTCGCGAGCGGTAATGATGGCAGAAGCCTGTTGGCGACGCAGCATGACAGCGGCAATCTCAGGAGCATAAGCCAGGTAATTGATGCGAGCCTCGACAACTTCGATGCCTGCTAATGCCAGACGTTCGTCAAGTTTCTCTTCCAATTGCTCGTTGATTTCCTCAGCACTAGAGCGCAGGGTGGGCTCGCCCGACTTGTTATCCTCATCGTCGTAGGCATACTGGCCAGCCACCTGACGGAGGGCTGCATCGCTCTGTACACGTACGAAATTCTCGAGAGCATTCATCAGTCCCTTAGTATCGCTGCCGACAGTGTTGGGATTGGCTGCCATCGTCTGTGAGTCGACTTCGAAGAGAGCCTTGTAGGTGTCCTTTAGTTTCCATACGAGCACGAGACCGATCATAACGGGATTGCCAGTCTTGTCGTTGACCTTGATGGGCTCTGCATCAAGATTGCGTGCACGCAACGATACTTTCTTGGTGCCATAGAAAGGGTTGATCCAGTAGAAACCTGTCTGTGAGAAAGTTCCGCTATACTTACCAAACCAAGTAGTGACGCGAGCTTCATTGGGCTCCAACTGTAGGTGTCCGCACCACATAATGATGTTGACAATAATCATGAGTCCGCAGAATCCCAGCATCCAGCCACCATTATCACCATTGGTAGCGTCGAGCTGAATGATACTGAGTACAATACCCACAATGATAAGAATGGAGACAATCATGTTGACAAACAGCATGAGAAAGCCGTTGAGGACTGTTCCTTTGAAAGCAAATTCTTTATTTTCCATAATCGTAAGTTATTATTAGTTGATTATAATGTGATATCAATTTGATATCGCAAAGATATGTACTTTTTCCGAATTGACAATGGCTGTTCCGGAATTATTAACAATAATTAATGTTGCGGAATAAGAGAAAATGCGTATCTTTGCATCCATACATTATTAATAATATAGAAACAGAATGAAAAAGATATGAAACAGGGAGTTACTACAGACCGCGTGTTCCAGATATTTAAGGAACTGAATCAGATTCCACGTCCGTCACACCACGAAGAGCGTGTGGCTGATTATTTATGCCAGTTTGCCGAAAGGCTACAATTAGAATACGAGCGTGATGCCCATAATTGTGTGGTGATACGTAAGCCTGCAACGCCAGGACATGAAGGAGCAGAACCCGTAGTACTGTTGAACCATATGGATATGGTGTGTGTGGGCATGAACGATGCGCTGAATACGCCTATTGATGCCTACACAGAGAACGGATGGATGAAGGCAAGAGGTACTTCGTTGGGTGCTGATAATGGTATCGGATTAAGTATGGCATTAACCATTCTGGAAAACGACAGCATCGTGCATGGACCACTGGAGGTAATGACTACCACCAACGAGGAAGACGGCATGTCGGGTGCCTCGAACCTGAGTATAGACTTCCTAAAGGGACGCAAGGTTATCAACCTGGATTCGGAGGATTACGATACTATCACAACTGGGGCAGCAGGTGCCTGTTTGCAGTTTCATCGCATTCCATTGCAGCGACAGCCGGTACCAGCAGGCAAGCATCGTTGGTATCGCATCCGTTTCGAAGGTGGTTTGGGCGGTCACTCTGGTGTTGACATCAATAAGGGGAGATGTAGTGCGGTCGTGGCTAGCTGGGCGATTCTGGCTGCTATCTATAACGATTACGACTTCGATGTGGCGAGCATCGAGATAGGCGAGGCGAATGCAAGTATCGCTTCAAAAGCAGAGATTGTGGTTTGCGTGCCATCGGGCGAGGCAGCCGAGTTCGTGAAAGCACAGCAAGAACCTATCAACCAATGGATTAGGGAGGAATATAAGAACGACGCAGGCTTGCAATGTGCAATTGAGAAATGTGAGGCGCAGGAAACGGTGATTAATCGCGAGGCTTTTGAAATGCTGATGGGATGTTTGGAACAGATTCCGCAGGGCGTTGTGAAGATGAGCGAGGTGATGAAGGACACGGTTGAGACATCGAATAATGTGGGACGCATCAGTACTGAAAAGAACGCCCTCTTCATATCGACACATACACGCAGCTTCATAGACGAGGATATGGCAAAGCTGAGCGCTGATATTGCCAAGACGTTTATGGATGCAGGTGCAACCTCGGAAATCATCATGTCGGCACCTGCCTGGCAGGAAAATCAGCAGTCTGACTTCTTACGTCTGACTTCAGACACATTCCAGGATGTGCTGGGTTGGCGTCCAAGAATGGTGGCGATGCACTTTGTGCTGGAAGCAGGATTCTTCGTTCAGAAATTTCCTGGCATAGAAATGGCTAGTATTGGTCCTCGCATTGTTGAACCACACTCTACGAGCGAAAGGGTAGAACTGCAGACGATAGAAGACATCTGGCAGGTGGTGCAAGAACTGCTGAAGCGTATGGCCTAAAACAATTTAAGCCTCGATATGAGGCTTAAAGTTGTTGCAGTCGGGCTATATATTTTCCGATAATATCGAACTCGAGGTTGACCACTGTCCCTACACGAATATCCTGAAAATTGGTATGCTCCATCGTGTAGGGAATGATGGCTACTTGGAAGGTATTGCGTGTGGGATTACATACTGTCAGCGACACACCATTGACGGTGACAGAACCCTTATCGACAGTGAAATAGCCGTGACGGGCCATTTCGAGGTCTTCCTTGTACTCAAAGGTGAAATAGGTGGAACCATTGGCGTCCTCCATTGTTGTGCAACGGGCGGTTTCATCGACATGCCCCTGAACGATGTGTCCGTCCAGACGACCATTCATCAGCATCGAGCGTTCTACGTTTACCTTGTCGCCAACCTGCAGAAGTCCTAGGTTAGAGCGCTCCAGTGTCTCCTTCATAGCTGTGACGACATAGGTGCCATTCTCAATGCGTACCACCGTGAGGCAGACGCCATTATGAGCCACACTTTGGTCGATGCTCAGCTCGTCGACAAACGAACAACGCAGGGTGAAATCAATATTATCGCGATCTTTCTCAATTGCTACAACGGTAGCAAACTCTTCGATGATGCCTGAAAACATAACTCATTAAATATATCTGTTAGTAAATCTGTTTATTTAGAAATGAAAAAGAGGGGCCGCCCAGTGATGTGATGAAAACTCCTTTGTTAAAAGATTTGGGCGCTCTCTGACTTTGTAATCCACCGGCCTTTACGGCTTTCTGCTCGCACAGAACTATGGCCCGCCATTATCAAGAGACGTCAACCCGGTTTTCGATGTAATTTGATGAGTATCCCGATCGAACCAGCACGACCCCCTATGTTTCTGTTGCAAAGATAAGAAAAAAAATTGAGAGTTGGTGCATCAACTCTCAATTATTTTATATTCATCCGTCATTTCTTCTTTTTTCTCAACAATCTTCGCCTTTTCTTCTGCTTTTGTATCCTCGTCGGCTACTGCCTTGACAGGTAACGGCGTGGGGATGAAACGGGCAAACCAGCGATGACGGAAATGCCAGCAAGCATAACCTAAGCCCAACAATAGGAGTATCAGATAGATCCATAAGGCAGTGGGAGACCAAAGGAAATGGCCTGGCACGATGACCTCGATGGAACGGAGGTCGTAAGCATCGGGCGACTCCAAGAGGAAAGCCTTAACCTGGAATTTATATTTGCCTGATGGCAAATTGCTATAAGTAGCCGTACGCGTCTTGTCGGCACTGCGCCAATCGTCGTCGTAGCCTTCCAACATATATTGATAATGTACGCGATGCTGCATCTGATAGTTGAGGGCTGCAAAGCGGAAACTGAAAGCATCGGAACGTGATGGCAGCTTCACTTGTTTGGCTTCTGGCACGTAATAGTTATAGGTGCTGTCCAATCGCGGACTCATCAACTTGCCATTAAGATAGAAATCGGTAAGGTGGAGTCGGAGCAGTGAACCATGTGTCGTCTGCAGTTTCTTGCGGTCGATGGTATAATAGCCGTTGAGGGTGCCAAAGAGAATATTGCCATTGGATAGTGTGATGGCTGCACCTTCCGAACACATGGTTTCGTCGACACCATCCAAATTACTGAAGGTGGTGAAAATCTTCTTTTTGACGTCGAACGAACTGATGATATGATCAGTGGCAAACCAAACGTTGCCTGTTTTGTCGAACGTAATGCTGCGAATCTCTTCAGAGGGCATGCCGTCTTCAATACCATAATTCTCAAACTGCCAAATGCCCTTCTTGTCTTTTTTCGTGGTGCGACTTAGTCCGCCACTGTTAGTGCCAACCCACATAGTACCTTCAGCATCGCGTGCCAGATAGACAATATCGTTGCTCATCAGTCCTTTCTCCATCTGTTCTGGTGCCTGAAGTTGTTCTATGACGATATTCTCGTTGCGAATTTGCATGATAAGTATACCGTCCGTGCTACCAGCCCAAACGGTGCCGTCCTGAGCAAGTGCGATGGTGCGTACTTTCTTGTGGGCATTCTGTGGATAGCGCTTCATCACATTTTTAGAGTGTAAGGCAATGTATTGGCCGTCTTTGTTCTTGCGCAACACGTTGACACCACCGCCATAGGTGGCTACCCAGATGTTTCCATGCTTGTCCTCCACAGCCTGATAGGCTGCGTTGCTATTGATCGAGTAGGGGTTGTTGTCGTCGTGTCGGAAGTTCTGGACGGTATAGGCTCCTCCGCTTGTCGGTGTAATTTTATAGAGTCCATTGTCCTTGTCGCATACCCAGGTGTTGCCTTTAGAATCCATCGACATTCCATAGGGACGACTGATAGGTTGTCCGTTCTGGTCGTGGGTAATCAGGCCTGTCTGGTTCATGTTACCATCGAAGACCATAATCTTGCCTCGCTTGTTGGCCAACATGGTAATGTTGCGCTTAGCATCGTGCACCATACCTCGTATTTCGTTGTCCAACGGCGATTCAGCATTGGGTATTAATAAGGAACGCGTGATGGTGTTCTTCAGCACCTCCAATTTCTCCAATCCTCGCCGGATGGTCGATTCCCATACCACACCATCGTTCATCTCCAGGCGTGCGTTCACCGTATTACAGAGGTTCCATGGGTTGCTGGGGTCGTTATGGAAATACTCCACTTCGTCAGCATCGCGGTTATAGTAGCCGTAGCCGCCGTGATTCATGCGAATCCATACAACGCCTAACGACTCGCCAAACTCAGCACCGCGACTGGTAAACTCAGGTGATGGCACATGCTGGTTGAAAAACTTGACGTCGCCCGTTTCTGGATTCAGACGATAGGCACCGTCGCCTAGATCGGAAAACCAGATGGTACCGTGACTGTCGACGAAGAGACCGGTTATTTCACGTCCAATCTGCTTAATCAACGTGGGTTCTTCGCCATACGAGAACTTCAGAATTTTGCCCGACTTGGTGCCTGCAAAGATGTTGTAGCCGTTTGAGGCCAGACGGGTAATGTGCTCATCGTCGAAGAATCCCTTACGTTCCAGTGCCATATTCGACATGTTGACGCGATGAACACCCTGGTCGGTTCCCACCCAGAGGTCGTTACGATAGCCCTCTACAATGCAGTTGGCTGTCAACTTGCCCGTCATGATAAGGTCGCGCTTCAAGCCGTTCTGGTCCAAATGGAACTTATACAGACCAATGTCCTTGTAGGATACTAACAGGTCGCTGGTAGTCGTAACGTAGGGAACGAAGAAATAGTCGACAGCAAACTCTTCATGTCCTGCAATGCCGTCGAGCGGATCTTCAATACGGTCGGTCTTGCGATTGATATAGAAGATGCGCCCGTCGTACATCTTGAGCCACACGTTCTGGGCTTGGTCGACGGTGACATAGTCTACACGATTGTGCAGGCCGCGCACTCCACTGGCAATACCCGTCTTGTAGTTATAGAAATTGTAGCCGTCGAAACGGGAGATGCCGTTCCACGTGACGATCCACACAAATCCGTAGTCGTCATTATCCATGTGGGCAATAGTGTTGCTGGGCAGCCCGTTTTCTGTTGAATAGTGCGACAACTTTGCCTGCAACAGCTGAGCTCTCGCGCCTTGTGGGACGGAGAGCATCAGCATGACAAGCAGTCTTAGTAATTTAGATCTATAGTTAGTAGTGTTCATTCATTGTTATTTAATACGCGAAGAGAGGATAGTCCTTCATCTTCTCATTGACCTTGGCACGAACGCTGGCAATGACCTGCTCGTCTTCAGGAGCATTGAGCACTTCCTCAATCCATGCTGCAATCTGAACCATCAAATCCTCCTTAGCACCACGTGTGGTGATGGCAGGAGTTCCAAGACGGATACCACTGGTCTGGAAAGCTGAACGGCTGTCGAATGGAACCATGTTCTTGTTGACAGTGATATCAGCAGCAACCAGTGCATTCTCAGCGACCTTACCTGTCAGCTCGGGATACTTAGAACGGAGGTCGACAAGCATAGAGTGGTTGTCGGTACCACCGCTAACGATGGTGAAGCCACGCTTGATGAGTTCCTCTGCGAGAACCTTGGCGTTCTTCTGAACCTGCTTAGCCCACTCCTTGAACTCTGGCTGAAGAGCCTCACCGAAGGCAACAGCCTTTGCTGCGATAACGTGCTCCAGAGGACCGCCCTGCTGGCCTGGGAATACGGCTGAGTTAAGCAACTGGCTCATCTTCTTGACTACACCCTTTGGAGTGGTGTAACCCCAAGGATTGTCGAAGTCTTTACCCATCAGGATGATACCACCACGAGGACCACGAAGGGTCTTGTGGGTTGTAGATGTTACGATGTGAGCATACTTAACAGGATTCTCCAGCAGACCTGCTGCGATGAGTCCTGCAGGGTGAGCCATATCGATCATCAGCAGTGCACCTACCTTGTCGGCAATCTCACGCATGCGCTTGTAATCCCACTCACGGCTGTAAGCACTACCACCACCGATAATCAGCTTTGGCTTGTTCTCGAAGGCCAGACGCTCCATCTCGTCGTAATCCACACGGCCGGTCTCCTTGTTCAGATTGTAGCCTACGGGCTTGTAAAGGATACCGCTGGTGTTTACGAGCGAACCATGAGAGAGGTGACCGCCGTGGTCGAGATTCATACCCATGAAGGTGTCGCCGGGCTTCAGCACTGCCAGAAGCACTGCTGCATTGGCCTGGGCACCAGAGTGAGGCTGAACGTTAGCATACTCAGCACCAAACAGTTTGCAGACACGGTCAATAGCAAGCTGCTCAACCTCGTCAACTACCTGACAGCCACCGTAGTAGCGATGGCCAGGATAGCCCTCAGCATACTTGTTGGTCAGATAACTGCCCATGGCTTCCATCACCTGGTCGCTCACGAAGTTCTCACTGGCAATCAGCTCAATGCCCTTCAACTGGCGCTGATGCTCTTTCTCAATCAACTCAAAGATTGTGTTGTCTCTTTCCATTGTCTTCTATCTAGTTGTTAAATCTATGATTCTTATGGACTGCAAAGATACGAAAAAGTGACAACAATACAAAACAAAATGCCATTTTTTTTGTTTTTAATGTGTCTTTTGGCGTGCGAAAGTGGGGACTCGCTAGCAGAGAGGTTAAGGCTAGCAGGGGGAGAGGTTAAGGCTAGCAGGGAGAGAGGTTAAGGGAAAAAGGGAGAGAAGCGGTATGTAACCATCGTTCGCCTATACGCAAACGATTGTTCGCCTTTACGCAAACAATCGTTCGGCTATACCCAAATTGAAACGTATTTTTGGGCCTTTGTAGGCTATGATGGAGCCCTAAATTTCAGTATAGATATGCTCCTTTCCCATCCGTGTTTTCTGAAGTTTTGGATGATCGCCTTTAGTCCACTCGTTCAGCTGTTTACGCGAAGAATAGAGGGTTAGGCCAGTGAAGCGGGCAAACCTGCCGGCAGTGATAAAACCATTGTTTCTCTGAATGCACTCTCTCATCTTCTGTTCCAGTTTATCCTTGTCGGCCATCATTTCCTGCGTGTCGGTGTTATGATAGCGGCGGAATCCGTCGTGCCATTTCTTCATCGCCTCATTCCAAAGCTTACCTGGATTATACTCCACACCGTCTAATTTTACGTCGCGGTCTTTGACAGCATCTGCATCCGTTACCTGTTTAGTTAGCGACAGCCTTGGTGCAAAAGAGCCGATGGGCGTATCGATGCGATAACCCTCAGCCAGAAACCTTCCTGCAGCTCTGATAAATATGTCGAAGGCACGGCTTAGCTCACCGTATCTCATAGCATAAGTGCGCTCACAGTATTCCTCCAACTGCTTCATTGTCACCTTCATTCCACTCTTGGGGCGCACATACAACAGGTTCTTCCCATCCTCGCCCTTCACTGGCGTCGGGTGCACCTCATACCATATTCCACAATTCTTTCTAGGCATATCTTTTTCGTTCTTATTCTAGTGCAAAGATACATAAAAATAGTGACATTACAAAATATATCCCTCTTTTTTCTGTCTTTTTCTTCACCGAATTGTCTTTATTTTAGGCCGATTTACGTTAATCTTCCCAAATTCGACGCTTGTTCCAATCTTTTTTTGTATCTTTGCCAACAAAAACAAGGAGATGAAGAAGTTATTTGTTACGATGCTAACCATCATGTTCTTTGGAGCAATGGGCTATGCCGCAGATGGAGTTGAGGCTGTTGATTTAGGTCTTAGTGTGAAATGGGCTAACATGAATGTGGGTGCCAAGAAGCCTTCTGGTTATGGCACTTACTTTGCATGGGGTGAGACCAAATCGAAGGATTATTATTCGTGGAAAACCTATACTTGGAGCAAGGGGGATACTCAGTTTCTGACCAAGTATTCGACCATCGATAGGAAGAGCCAGCTGGCTCCAACGGACGATGCTGCTCAAGCCAATTGGGGTGGGGGATGGCGCATGCCTACCATGAAAGAGTTTGAGGAGCTGATAAACCCAGATAACTGTACATGGGAATGGACTTCGCAGGATGGCGTCAACGGCTATAAGGTTACAGGTAAGAAGACAGGCAAATCTATCTTCCTGCCTATCACGGGTTTCCGCTATTATGCTGACACACAGTTCCGTGCTATTAGTGGCATCTACTGGACATCATCCCTCTACACTGCTAATCCTAACAAAGCATGGTGTCTGGAATTCAATTTCAGCAATGTAGAAATACACTACGGCAACCTTACCAGCAATCGCTTCAGTGGTCGCTGTATCCGTGCTGTCCAATAAATATCGTTTATACCAGCTCTACCTTATTAATATCCTGCTCCTTCTCGCAATAGTGGCAGGTCAGAATACCGTCAGCCACGTGGAAGTGGGTGGCCATAGGCTCGTTGTTGGTGATGCACTTGGGATTATTGCATTTCACGATGCCTTTAATCTCACTGGGAGTCTCTACCGTCTTCTTCTCAACAACTTCGTAGTCGCGAATGATGTTGAGGATAACTTTAGGGGCTACGACGGACAGGCGGGAAATCTCGTCGTCAGAGAAAAACTTGTCGCTCACCTTGATAATGCCCTTCATGCCAACTTTCTGAGAAGGGTAGTTATTACCGATGGTAACAGGAGTCTTGAGGTCGAAGAGTCCCAAGAGATTAGCTACCTGATAGGTTTTGGAAGCGGGTATATGATCAATAACGGTGCCTTGTTCGATAGCGGCTACCAGACGTTCTTTCTTGTTCATAAGATAATGGTTTTGTCGTTCTTTACTTGGTCAAGACTAATTCCTAAAACATCACAGAAGATAGCTTCTCGAGCGAAGAGGCCATTGCCAGCCTGCTGGATATAGTAGGCATGTGGGTTCTCGTCGACGTCGTAGGCTATCTCGTTGACACGAGGCAGAGGATGCAGGATCTTCATGTTAGGCTTGGCCAGACGAAGCATGTCGTTGTTCAGAATGTACACATTCTTGACACGCTCATATTCCATCAGATCGCTGAAACGCTCTTTCTGAACACGTGTCATATAAAGAATGTCAGCATCAGCAATCACCTTCTCATTGAAGGCTGTATGCTCCTGATACTGAATGCCGTGCTCTTTGCAGTATATCTTATATTCCTGAGGCATAGCCAGCTCCTTGGGAGCTACAAAATGGAAGGTGGGATTGAAGTGACGCATAGCCATAATCAGCGAGTGGACGGTGCGTCCGTACTTCAGGTCGCCAACCAGATAGATGTTAAGATTATTCAGGGTGCCCTGAGTCTTGTAGATGGAATACAGGTCGAGCATGCACTGCGAAGGATGCTGGTGCGCTCCGTCGCCAGCATTGACAATGGGTACATCGGTCACCTCAGAGGCATATTGGGCAGCTCCTTCTATGAAGTGGCGCATCACAATAACGTCGGCATAGTTGGCCACCATCGAGATGGTGTCTTTCAGCGTTTCACCCTTGGTGCCGCTGGTAATCTTCGGATCGGCAAATCCAATCACTCTGGCACCTAATCGGTTGGCTGCGGTTTCAAAACTTAGTCGTGTGCGAGTGGAGGGCTCGAAGAACAATGTTGCTACAACCTTGCCCTTCAGCAACTCGCGATTGGGGTGCTTTTCAAACTCCTGAGCCATCTCAATCATGTAGAGTATCTTCTCACGAGTGAGGTCGGCAATTGTCACAAAATCATGCTTTTCCATTCTAATAATTTTGATTGATGGCACAAAATTACACATTATTTCTGATTTTCGTGCGATAATTCCAAAGAATTTTGTAATTTTGCACTCAAACTATTAAGAAATTGATGTCATGAGAAAAATATTTGTACGTACTCTGTGGGCTTTGCTGGCTGCTTCAGTGCTGTCGGCAGCGCTGGCATTTACTGCTATCAATCAAGGTTGGATAGGCTACATGCCACCCATTGAGGAGCTGCAAAACCCCATTAACCGATTTGCTACACAAGTGATTTCGGCCGATGGAAAAGTGATGGGTACCTGGAACTATAATCGCGAAAATCGTATTTTGGTTGACTATACGCAGTTGTCACCATCGTTGGTAAAAGCGCTGGTAGCTACAGAGGACGTTCGTTTCTACGACCACTCGGGTATTGACTTCTTTGCACTTGGACGTGCCATCGTGAAACGTGGATTCTTAGGACAGAAAAGTGCCGGTGGTGGCTCTACCATTACCCAGCAGTTGGCTAAGCAGTTGTACTCGGAAACGGCACATAGCGTGTTAGAGCGCCTGTTGCAAAAACCGATAGAATGGGTGATAGCTGTTAAGCTTGAGCGCAATTATACCAAGGATGAGATACTGACCATGTATCTTAATTACTTCGACTTCCTACATAATGCTGTGGGTATCAAGACTGCATCTAATACTTATTTTAGTAAGGAACCCAAAGATTTGACACCTACTGAGGCAGCAGTACTGATAGGCTTGTGCAAGAATCCATCCTATTATAATCCCGTACGACATCCGGATCGTAGTCTTGAACGTCGCAATGTCGTACTCCGTCAGATGGTGAAGGCTGGCTATTTGACTGAGACTGAATATGATAAGTATGCCGCAGAGCCGCTCAACTTACATTTCCATGTGGCTGACCACAAGGATGGTATCGCTGTCTATTTCCGCGATTTCCTTCGTCGTTACATGATGGCCAAGAAACCGGTTCGTTCTGACTATCCGTCGTGGAATCAAGTGAAATACCATATCGACTCAATCAATTGGGAAACAGATCCTTTGTATGGTTGGTGTAATAAGAATCGGAAGAAGAACGGCGATCCGTATAATGTGTATACGGACGGATTGAAGGTATATACCACGATAGACTCGCGAATGCAGGAATATGCAGAGGCTGCAGTTAATGAACATGTGGTGAAATACCTGCAACCAGCCTTCACAAAAGAAAAACGGGGACGTAAGAATGGACCGTTCTCTAATAAGATATCAGCCGAGCAGGTGAATAATATCCTGATGCGATCCGTACGTCAGTGTGAGCGATACCGCCTGATGAAGGCCGATGGTGCGTCGGAGAGCGAGATTATGAAGGCATTCAATACCAAGACGGAAATGTCTGTGTTCACATATCATGGAGAAATAGATACTGTCATGACACCTATGGACTCCATCAAGTATTACAAGACGTTCCTGCGTTGCGGTTTTGTGAGCATGTGTCCACAGAATGGTCATGTGAAAGCTTATGTTGGTGGTCCTGACTTCTCTCACTTTGCTTACGATATGGTGATGGATGGTCGACGGCAGGTGGGCTCTACTATCAAGCCCTTCCTTTATTCGCTGGCTATGGAGAACGGTTTCTCACCTTGCGATTTGGCTCCGAATGTACAGCAGACGTATATGGTGGGAGGACGTCCCTGGACACCGCGTAACGGTAGTAAGGCCCGCTATGGTGACATGGTGACACTGAAATGGGGATTGCAGCAGTCAAACAACTGGATATCTGCGTATCTGATGAGTAAACTCAATCCGCAGGCTTTTGTTACACTGTTGCATGAATATGGTATTCGCAATCCGGAGATTCATCCTTCTATGGCACTTTGTCTTGGACCTTGCGAGATAACGGTGGGTGAAATGGCCAGTGCCTATACGGCTTTCGTAAATCACGGTATTCGTGCTGCTCATACTTTTGTAACCAGAATCGAGGATAACGAGGGTAATATCATTGCCCAGTTCCAACCTAGAATGAACGAGGTGATTAGCGAAGAGAGTGCCCATAGAATGCTGTACATGCTGAAGGCGGTAGTCGATGGCGGTACAGGTTCCCGTTTGCGTTATAAATATGGACTGAAAGGTAGTATCGGTGGTAAGACTGGTACGACGAATAATAATAGCGATGCATGGTTCATGGGTCTGACGCCTACACTGGTGAATGCTATGTGGGTGGGTGGCGACGATCGTGATATCCACTTCGACTCAATGGCAATGGGACAAGGTGCTACGATGGCATTGCCACTCTTTGCACTTTATATGCAACGGGTGTATAAAGACAAGCGACTGGGATATAATGAACAGGCTGTGTTCGATGTGCCTGCCGATTTCAATCCCTGCAGAGGCGATGAGTCGGAACTCAGTGACGTTGAAGAAGGTGAAGAGAACATCGAGGAAATCTTCGAATAATCTCCCTTCTATATATAATATAATAAGGTGTAATAATTTGTATTGTCAACAAAAGCGAAAACTTTTTGTTTTTCTCTAAAAAAGTTGGTAAAATATTTGCAGGTATGGAAAATTCTTCTTACCTTTGCATCCGCTTTCGC
>JAEEGF011813588.1_pt1 | contig 34279 bp, 28 predicted proteins | sample 9134171 | NCBI WGS metagenome assembly JAEEGF01 (sample SAMN16246542, study PRJNA631951) | gut metagenome | biome: gut microbiome; feature: rumen; material: AP-attached | host: Bos | place: Iran: Karaj | collected 2018-10
TTCACTCTATTATCTCCCAATAGCCAAACCTTGTTGAACCGATTCGCCGTATTAACCCTAACTCTTTGAGCCTATTTATATGCTTCTGAACGTTTTTGAGCGAAATTCCTGTAAGGTTAACCAACTCGTTTCTGCTGATATTAGGATCTGCTTGAATATGAGAATATATAGCCTTCGCAGTATCAGACACCCCATTAGGCACCCTATTAGACACCCCTTCGGACACCCCAGTACTATTTGACTTAGGTGAAGGCACAGGTAGTATCAGTTCAACTTCGTCAACATCCAGTTTGTTCAGCAGTTGTGGTTCGCCCCAATTGGTTTCTTTCCATGCAGCGATTATCTTTGGGAATCCGGAACCGACATTCTCACCAAAGCCAATCATACGCAGCATATTCTGAATCTTTGGATTGCGAGCCTTGGAGTTTCCACCTCGATATATTGTCTCTACAGGCAACTTCAACAAGCCAGGATTACGGAAACAGAGCCGGTCGTCATGTTTCTCTATTCTCAGGATACCTGCATCCATCATCAGGTCGCAGTGGATAATCGAGTTCGTGAAAGCTTCACGGACAGCCTCATGCTGTGGTGTGTCATCGTTTCTTTTCCCTCCCTTCTCCAATTTGAACGGTCTCGGCAAGTCAAACTGAACCTTTGGCGATACAATACGGAAGAACTGGTACAAGTTATTCTCCCAAAGTCCGTCGTATGTCAGGCGATCATGATAACGCTCATCACCCACCAAATGACTCATGTCCAGATAGTCCATACGGAAGTTAGCAAATCTGTTTCTAATGGCAAGTCCTTTGCCAAACATCATCAGTCCTGCCAATGTCAGACCCTCTCTACCAGTCTGCCTATCTTCAGTATATCCACCAAGATTTCTGAGGAAAGTCTTGTCATCAACCCTATTCCAGACATGGGTATTATTCTCCAGTCTGAACTCTGTGCGATACTGGCGCAAGGAATCGGGATCAATATCATCCATGCCATAATACTCTATCAGAATGCTATCGTTACCATCAGCATTAGAGTCACGTATCATAGCCTTTACTTGAGCCTCTGTGCAATGATAGTCACCTTCATTGTTACGCCTATATGTACCTTTATATACATTACCATTCAGATAGATGGGTTTTGTTCTCCAGTCAGCCTGAGGAACATGGATGCAGACAATCTGTGCCCTATCCACGTTCACCACCTCCACATCGCTGTCAACGAGAATGTTCTCATTCACCTTGTCGCTGTTGATGGTATTCCAGAAGTCTGTAATAATCTTACTTGGTTCGTCAACACCAATTATCTGGAATCGCTTGCTAACATCTTTCTCCTGCAAGTCTTCATCTACACCAAGCAGAATCAGTCCGCCTATAGTATTAGCAAAAGCCGAATAAGTCGCCCAAACAGACTTTGGCACCTCTGCTTTCGCCCGTTTGCACTCCAAGGTCACTCGCTCACCTTTGTACAATGCTTCTTTTATTGTTTTTTCGTCCATAATCATATTTCGTTTGCAAAGTTAAACAAATCTTTCTGGTTTTATTACTCATTGATTAGAAATCAAGTACCTGTCCCCGTGATTTTTCCCCATCTTGCCGCTCTACTTTGAACGGAAATGTATCCACCTATGGCATAGTAAAGAGCCAGTACTTCCTTGTTTACTAACCGTGCAGCACGATAGCGACTTTCAAGTATCGCCTCCTTAATTGCCCTAACTGCTTCTGCGTATGCTGCTGTTACCTGTTTTTGTTCCATATCTCGTTTCGTTTGCAAAGTTAATCAATTACTATGAAATTACCGATAATTATTAGTCATCATTAGCATCAAATATCTCTGGCGGGAAACTTATTTCGTCTTCAGGGTCATCCTGATATTCATCGTAATGGTCTTGGTAATAAGAAGCCTCGTCAATGGGATTGCTCAATCCTCGCTTTTTGACTTCTTGCATCTGTCTGACAATCGTCTTATGATGAGCCGCCACGTAATCAAACATCTGTTGAGTGGTCGTTAGCTTCTCGTTGCAATACCATTCAAAGTGTCCGCTGATGTCTGGCCAGTCGTTGTGCTTTCTCACTATCAGATTACCTCCAGATTCTCCAACCACCTCGTATTCTTCATTCTCCATTTCATAGCCAGGGGCAATATCAATAGTGTAGAAGTATTTGCCTAAATCCAACGGCCAATCGGCAGACAGAGATTTGGGTTGCCGTTTCTCTGTCTGCCGACTTTCTGGTTGTTGCATCACCGAATTCTTCTCCGTCTTCTTTGTCGTCTCTTTCTTAGGTTCAATCAGCCAAGCATAGCCAATCATGTAGAGGACGAAGAAAAGAACGATGATAACTATATCAGTCTTATGGAACAAACGCGGTTGTTTCACTACCTATATCCTGTGAATATAATCAGCAACTTCCTCATTCCATTTTATTTCTAATTGTCCGTTCTCAATAGAAGGATAGAAATAAATAGAGTCTTTATCTGGTGATAGATGTTTGGCTTCAATTTGATAACTTGAGGTCTCGCCATTATAGGTTATGTTTAATTGCAATATGTTGAATCTGATAGGCTTGCCGTATTTGCATCTACATTTCTCGCTTTTGGCGATGTTTCGATTTACTGTTTTAATTTGAGATTCCATATTAATAAGTAATTTTGTTAGAATAGGGAATGGTAGCAATGATACTACCATTCCCCTGAAAATTAGTCCATCAAGTTTGCAAAGGGCCTTTTACCTGCATGACCGGCTTTAAACTCCGTAATCATTTGGCGTTCCACCTCTCTTGGATCGTCATCTGTTAACGTTTTCCAGCATACGACTAAATCTCTTGAGTCGGCCAACTGCCAAATGTAACGTCCTCCCCAATGGCCTACATTGGCTCCCTGCCCGAAACGTAAATATTGTCCTAAACGTTTATTGAGCGTAGCGGTACTACCTGCTCCACCAGCCTTACCTATGTAAACAACAGGTGTACCTTCCACCCAATTATCTTTCAACTCTGACAAAGACACATTTGGATCTTGGCCTTTAAAGTGCCCTCCTGAACCCTCTGACAAGAACTGTGGCTCCGACTTGCTTTCCCGAAGCACAACATAAACGCCCATCTGTGCAGGAATCCGTGCCCTTGCTCCATCCATCAACTCGCCCACAGTCTTGAATCCCTCGAAGCCTTGGGCCTGAAAAAAAACTCTGTTCATCATTATGCAATATAGTTATATCTTTTTGTTTTCAAATTGCTTACACCACACGATTATATTTATCAAATCATAGACAAGAGAGGTTGTAAGATATGGAGAAACGCCTTCGGTCCTAATTAGTTTTTGAATATTTGCACCATCATAATCGTGAGAGCCTTCAGGAGCAAGAAAAGAAATTGTATAAAAGCCCCCTTTAATATATGCAGGAGTATCATTGGGGAGTGCCTTGCTATATCCAGCGATGTTTGTTTTAGGATTAGGTCCTTTATCATCACTTTCCTTTTTTGCAGGGCTTATTCCTTTTTTCAACAGCAATGGTAAGACATAGTTTTCCATTACATTTCTTACCTTATTAGGTACACTTGTATCTTTCTTTATTTCCTCTCTTCCAAGCTCTGCCATTAAGTAGAGCAAATCAGGGTGTGTGCAGTATTCGCAGACATCTTGAAATTTGTTTTGAACGAAAGACTCTCTTTGCAACTCTATTGATGATTTGTCATCTGTATCTTTTGGTATATGAATGCGAAGATAAGAAACAAATCCTTTTCTCCATTTATCAAGTTGCAGTGTAACATATGGCTTTCGCAATTCACTTATGACATAATCACAGAGCAAATCATCTTTATCAATGTTTATTGCTGTTATTTCCTCACAAGGAACATATATGGCGTGTCCTTTTGTGTCAACTATACTCGGACGTAGTTTTCCTGTTTGTGCAACAAGGATAAAAATACCATTAAGAGTATAGAAATCACCTGTTTCTTCAGAGGTTTCTATGTTTGATAAGTCTATGTCATAGTGAGATGCAGAGTCTTTCAAGTCATAATCATGAATTATTCTGCCTTTAGCGTTCTTTACCTTAGCAGTATCCCATATATCACACAACTCACATAAAACATACCCATCATAAGACGGAATACGTTTTATATATTTGTAGGGAGCCAAAGAATATTCTTTATTCCTGATTTCGTAGTGTCCTGCCACATAAATAAACTCATCAAAATATTCTTGGAGTAAATCCATTTGTTCTTCATCTATCACTATGGGTAGGTTTTCCAAATCAGGGAAAGCGTCACATAAGATAAGATTTGCAACGCTTCTTCCATTAGGGCCAATATCGCTACCACTGTCATAAGTGACATCAACAAACTTCACGATTCCCTTTTGACGATTGACAGTATTTAGGTACAGCAAAGCGATATCTTCATTCGCATTGTCTAACCAGTACGAGGGAATGACTACGACTGTATCAAGCAAATCCCGTTTAACAAGTTCTTGCCTAATATTTCTTGCCTTTTCTTCTGACAAAAACGAGCTTGGCAATGCAAAAACCATGGACATGCCTTTTTCCATTTCTTTATCTATCACATTAAGCAAGGGAGTATAGTCTTTAGTTACAGACATTTCAAGGTGTACCATAGACGTTGTTTTCTTCGCGCCTCTGTTGATGAATAAAGCTTCAATCGCGATGAGGAGATTCTCATTCCCCTTAAACTTCCTGCTAAATTCTGCTATTTTCATATTATTAATTCTTTTTTCAGGTGCAAAGGTAGGAATCATCTGTGCAGTCTTTCTGCATAGACAAATATTTTTTTAAGTTTTCCTCGATTTTTTCCATTATTCGCTGCCTGTACCACTCGGGATAGAGCACTTCAACGTCTGGAACGAAGGAAAAAAGTTGCTGGTCAAGTTCCCTCGTGGGACGAACTTGGATTTCCACTATACAGTTTGATTCGTCAACGACTCTCTGAGATTTGTGTATTGGTTTAGACACAACGTAGGGATAGCGATTGGCAGAGAATCGCAAGCCAATGGTCTCTTTCGCCACATCTTCGCTTGGAATGGTGGCCCCCATGACATCATCGAAATATGTGGAGAAATCTATTTGCTCATTCTTCTTGAAAGGTTTCTCCGAGATCTTGTAACTCTGAATTCTGTCGAGTGCCAGATTGCTGATTTCATTACGTTCATCGTTCAGCCCATAGAGGAACCAACGGCCATTATACTGTTTAACATAATATGGATGGATGGTCATCTGTATCTCTTTTCCTCTGAAAGTCAGATAGACAATTTCCTGTGTCTGATGGTTTATTGTTGCATCAATGATGTCTGCCAAGTGCTCAATACCCTTCAGTTGCTCATTCTGCTCAAAGGACACAAGATGTTTAGCATTTGCCTTCAGACCAAAACGACACTCTAAATTGGATATGACTTCTTCAAGCCAAATGTTTGTGGCAGTACCCCTGAAACGAGCCAACATGTCTATTGTGGACTGTAACTTGTTGAGATCGGCTACTGATAACTCATTATTGTAGATGGAGAAATTTCGGTCGGAATAACGATAGTAACATCTCTTTCCATCGTATGGGTAGGCAATAATGGGGGCATTGAAAGAAACGCGGTCACGCATGTACTTTATATCTTCACGTATTTGGCGAGTGCTTACCCTAGTGCCAAACATGTCAAGTAACTGCTCGTTGACTTCATCCAGCAAATCATCTATCTCATATCTTTTCTGGAAATTTCTAAAACATCTGTCCAGTATCTGATAGCGTAATTGTGCATTCTTGTTTGTAGCCATTGCTGTTGATGCTTATTTCGATGACACCAATAGTTCCTTTACATCCACATCGAGGTGGTGTGCAATCTCATAGAGCTGTTCCACTGATGGCTGCACCTTGTTGGTCATCCAGCGTGAAACGGTACTGATGCTGTGGCCCATCTGCTCTGAGAGCCAGGTGCCTGTTCTTTCTTTCTCGGCCAGTACTATCTTTAGCCTGTTATAGCGTTGTATCTCCATATTGCTTTTAGTTATTCTTGCCCAACATTGAGCGTTCTGTGCGCAAATATAATAAAAATTATCGAGGATAGGATAATTCGTGAAAATAAATTAAGAAAAAGGGTGACTTTTCTTTTGATTGGGCATTATTTCGCCCTGATTCCCGCATACGATTCCACAGAAGGGCCATTTCTCTCGACTTTTCGTAACTTTGGCTTCGCCGATGTTTTTCGCTTTACTCAAGGAAACTCCTGCGTCTCGGAAATGAAAAGAAAAACAAGTTTTCCTTTTGCATTTCTCTCGACTTTTCGTAACTTTGCCAACAAGTTAGCGAAACTCCTACGTCTCGGCAAAAAAAGAAATGAATTTCTTTGTTTTGCTCTCGACTTTTCGTAACTTTGTAAGAAGTCGCAGGATTTCTTTATATAAAGGCAGTTTGGAGAATTGAGGGAAAACGGGGTTACGATTTGGAGACCGTTCTCAATTCTACATTCTGCTACAAATTGCTCTCAAAGAACTCCTGACGTTGAGCCACCAGCCGTTTTATGGCTCACTGTCGGGTGCAAAGTTAGGCATTTCTTCCCTGACGACCAAATATTAATGCCATCTTGAAGCCTTGTTTGCCATATTTCATAAAATGACCCGCTGGCAGTTCTAATGGTATGCACAGCGGGTACTGTTATCGTAAGACGGGCTAACAACCCTTTGTCTTTCTGATTTTCGGTGCAAAGATAGGCTTTTTATTTCAAATAAACAAACTTTTCCCCTAAATATTCATAAAAGAGGGCTGAAAAAAACGTTCAATTCCTTTTTCGTCAAAAAAAGAACTAACTTTGCAGCAAATTAGTAATGAGCGACGATGAGAGAGCGAAAAATTGTAATCTTTATACTCCTTGCCGTGCTGACCTTTGCGGGCTGTACGAAGTCTGATCGCAGCGAGGAGGCGGACAGGGTGACTGACGAACTGAAAGAACTGATGTTCAAGAACCCGGAACGGGCGTTGGCATTGGTTGACAGTGCGGAGCAGGCGGGCGTGTACGCTGCGGCAGATGCCAACCTCTTAAGGGTCAACATTTATTGGAATACAGGGCAGAAGCGGATGGCGGCGTTCTACGGCGAACAGGCCCTGGCCGATACCGGCGTGAAACGCAAAAGCAAGACCTATTATTCGGCCCTCATGGTGATGGTCAAGTGGTACGAGGAAAACGGCGAGTACGGGAAAGCCAACGAAATGGCTGACGAGATATTGGCTGACGTGGAAAGAGACACAAGTCAGGTGGCACAGACGATGCGGAGCAGTGCGCTGACGCGCAAGGCAGAGTGCGAAATACATACGGGACATATCGACGAGGCTGAGCGTCTGTACTTGGAGAGCATCGACCTGCTGATGAAGGGCATGACGCATCCGAAGGGCTACTGGGAGATAGACCCTCTGTTCTATAGCGTTCTGGAAACCTCAGACTTCTACCTTGAGCATGGAAAGCCGGAAAAGGCATTGGACCTGATTGCGAAGGGCGACACGGCGTTGGCCCGGTTGGCGCGCAGCCCCGAGGTGCCGGACAAAGTGCTCCAGTTCCGCCGCAACAACGTGACCATCAGTCAGGCAATGGTCTATGCCGCCAACGGCCAGCGCGACAAAGCCGAGGCCCTTTACCAGAAACACCGCCAGACCGAGGGATTGTCGCATACCGACATTTTCGTCGAAGGCCGCTATCTGGCCATGATCGACCGCTACGACGAGGCCGTCCGTCTCTACCGCCAGTCCGACTCCATCTACCGCGCTGCGGGCGGCCCACTTTCCAGTGCCTACATCAATTCCCGCATGTCGCTCGAATACGACGCGCTGCAAAAGGCCGGGCGCACCGCCGAGGCACTGGCCATGGGAAACCGCATACGCCAGTTGAGCGATTCCGTGCGTTTGCAGGAGCGGCGGGCCGACATGGAGCAGCAGCAGGAAATCAAGCGACAGGAAACCGAAATTATCGACAAGCAACATTCGCTCACCGTCCACCGCATCATTCTCGTTGCCGCCATCCTCGTCTGTCTGCTCATCGCCTGGCTGCTCTGGCACTCCTACAAATATAATAAGGTGTTGACGGCCAAGAACCGCAAACTCTACGAGGAGATAGAGCAACGCCGACAGGAAGAGCAGCAGGAGATGGCACAGTTGCAGGCCGCGCCCGAGGAACAGTTGAACGCCGACCAGCAACTCTTCCGCCGTCTCTGCACACTGATGGACGAGCAGCAGCCCTACACCGACGAGACCCTGAACCGCGACTCGCTGGCACGGTTGCTCGGCACCAACGCGAAGTATTTGGAGCAGGCCATCCGCCAATGCTCGAAAGGCGAGACCCCAGGCGACTTCATCACCCGCTATCGTCTGGAGCACGTCGCCCGTCTGCTGAAGACCACCGACGACCCCATCGCCATCATCGGCGAACTCTCCGGCATCCCCAGCCGCGCCACCCTCGCCCGCCTCTTCCGCAACGCCTACGGCATGTCGCCTTCCGAGTACCGAAAGATATAGTTTTTCCAAAAATTGAGAAAAATCCGCACCAATAACTACAAATTATTCATGAATTCGTGACTCATTTCAGATAAATTTGTAACTTTGCACGCGAAAGGTAAATACAAGAACAGAGATGGAAGCAACGGTTAGAAAAAGACGTACCACCCGCCCCATCAGCCACTATTGGGAGTTGGTGAAGGACATGGAAGACAATCAGATGCTGGAGTTGGCTTCTTTGCTCGTAAACTATGTCCGTATGCACCCCGCCAAAGCCAATGACGATGAGGAGCGTGAACGCGGATTCCGCAACCTCGCCGGGTGCTGGGCCAATGACCAGGGCGACGATGACATGGAAGCCATTATTCGTCAGGGCCGTGAGAGTCGCCGCGGCAATCGCATTGTTCCATCATTTGATGAGTAGCCATGGCAAAGTACATCATAGACACCAACACATGCATCGAGTATTTCAAGCACCGCAACGGAGTACCCGAGAAAATGAACAGCATCAGCCGTGACGACCTTTGTGTCAGTGAGGTAACCATAGCCGAGTTGGTCTATGGAGCCGTACACAGCAAGAGTGTGGAACGTCATCTCAGAGAAGTGCGCGAGCTGCAAAGCGACATTTCTGTAATTCCCATCAGCGATGTTATTGACGACTACGCTGACATCCGCCACGTTTTGACTTCGCAAGGCATAACTGTGGAGGACTTCGACATCCTTATCGGTGCTACCGCCAGACATTATGGCCTCATTGCAGTAACAGACAATTTGAAGCATTTCAATCCAATGCCTGGCGTAGAGGTTGAGAACTGGATTGTGCGGGAATCACAAGACTAACTCCCCACCATAACGTGAAGCGACCGCCGCCGAGACCCCGAAAGGAGCCTCGGCGGCGGTCTTTTTGCTCGTCAGCAGCAGAAATTCCAAATTTGAGACATATTTTTCCGCCAGTGAGACATCGGTCTTGCTGGCGGATTGTAATTTTGCGGCAAATTTCGAAACAATATGGATACATCATTTGTAATAGCAGTTGGCTTGGGCGTCGCCGTCGTGGTGGTGCTGCTGGTCTTGGTGGCCGTCATCGTCTTTCAGCGGTGGCGCATCAGCGACAACAATGCACACCTGAAGTCGTTTCTCGACGAGAACATGGAAATGCGCGACAAGTTGCGCCGGTATGAGAGATAATAGTTTTTTTAGTTTATAAACCCTTTAAACATTATTTATTATGAGAAAGATTTTTGTAATGGCAGCGTTTGTCTGCATCGCTGTAACGGGCGTGAACGCCCAAACGGGAGAGACGGAAAGCAAGAACGAAAAGATGCTTCGCCTGACGAAAGCGGCGGACGAGAACCCTACGGACTGGAATGCTCAGTTGGAGGCGGGACACTTTCTGCTCGACAACCCGTCGCAGGCTGAGAAATACTACGAGCGCGTCTTTCACCTTGCCACGGACTATAACAAGGCAGTCCCCGACTCGGTGATTCGTATGACGGGGTGGACGTTGGCGATGATGTCGATGGCTCCCGAGAAGCAGAACCTGGACCGCGCCTTGTTTTACATAGACGTGATGAGACATGCCGACAAGATGGGCGTGGACATGGGCGAAAGCTTCATCTATTCGTTCGACGTGATAGGCGTGATGTGCGGCATGATGAAAGAAGAGAGTGAAAGGTCGTTGTATTACATGACAGAGCTTCGCAATCATCTGGCCAAGGACAAGAAGCCGGGAATAGAGTGCACGGACATGATGACGGCCATGCTGTACGACGAGCTGATGTCGAAATACAAGGAGATGTTCGGCGACAAGCTCCTGGAACTGACCATCGACGGCAAGAAGTACATCGCGCTTTCCATGAACGAATGGAACATCGAGAAGCCTTTCATGGGATGGAAGAAGGAAGCGGAAGAGGGTCTGTCGCTATACTACTGCTGTGACGACGGCACGGTCATGGATGAACTGCACGGCCAGATGGAGTTCAATTTCTACTACGACAAAGACGGTATGAAGCCGAAGGAGGGGACAAATGCACGGCTGATTACCGTCACGCCCGAGCGCCGCCAGCAGCTGGTCGAGGCATACCGCAAATACATGAAGAAAGCAAAGAAGAACAAGTAATCCGACGGTGATGACCGCCAAGAGCTGAAGTAATCATTATGAACGTGAAATTCAAGATGCCCAAGTTCGGGCGCAAACTGACAGGCAGTGGCATGTTGAGGGAACTGCTGCTGACCACGCTCGGCACCGCAATCGGTGTGGGGCTGACCTTCTTTGTGAACAACATGGTGGAGAAAAACCATCAGCGGGCAGCACAACGCGAGACGGCCATCATGGCGGTGTGCGACATCGATGAGATTGTGCAAGGACTCAAGGACGAGATACAGCTGGAGGACAGCCTGTTCAAGGTGACGATGTATGTCGCGACCCATCAGGAACTGATCGACTCGCTGTCGATGGACACGCTGGATATGGCGTTCAAGTATCTTTACGACGATCCTATGGTGGTGAAGCCGTGGACGGCCGACACGAAGGAGAACGCCTTCAACAGCGGTATCGATGCCCGCATGAACCTGGGGAATAATCAGTTCTACGACAATGTGCAGTCGTGCTACTACGTGCGCCGCTCGCTGATGAAGGTGATGGCGGATGCTCCCATGTTCCGCCGTCCGCTCAGCAAGGATGCATACGAGGACTTTCTGTACGAGTTGCCTCCCGCCGACATCTATAACGACGGCGTTCCGCTCCCCGATGCCCGGCGTCATGTGATGAAGCAGGTTTTCGCACAAAAATCGACAACGCTCTATATCAAGCGCTATTTCCCCCGGAAAAATGCCTATCAGGATGCTGTTACAAAGCTGGAAGGGCTGAACCGCGAGAACAAGCTGCTGATGGACATCACCGACGAGGATATAGAAAAGTATATCAGGCAGAATTCGGAGAATGTATCGCAGCAGGCCATAGCCGACCTAATTATTGGCACATGGCTGTTGAATAAGGATACCATCGCGTTTCATGAGGACAACACCTTCGAAAGGACTTGGGTCGCAGAGTTCCAGGCGGAGATTCAACTCGAGAAGGATCAGAAAGAGGTCTTAGTGTTGGTTCCAACGGCCTTCTGCACGAAAGGGCAGTGGACGCTGAATGGCGACACGCTGACATACGACTGCGATAACAGTAGTGCAGAAATGCTTTCGTTTGACTTTGACACGAGCAATTTCCCGCAGTCGACATTGGAACGCCTGAAAGACAGCCTGGAATTCGATAAAGAAATGATAAGGAGAAGCATCCTGGAAAATTTCCGGCAACAGACCATGAAGTTTGATGAGGTTGTTTCGTTTGACAAGAGCGGCAACACGATGGTGTGGACACATGAGGAATCAACCCCTGCCGGCAACAAACAAACGACTTCTATGCAACTATACAGGAAACCGGAATAAGATGAAGTTATGAGAAAGATTCTATTGGCGGCAGCGGCCTTACCAGCCTTTACCTTCCTGTTTGGGGAAAGGTATCCTGTTTGCCGTCTCATGCTCATATAGTTCACTCTTCTTGTAGATGGAGCGGATGGTGCGGAAGATCAAAGCCTCCGGCAGACCGAACATGTCAGCAATCTCTTCTTTCGTCATCCACACGTCTATCTGCGGCATATTCACTTTGCCGCCCTCCGTCATTCTGATGATTCCTCTTCTCATGGTCATGCTATTTAGATGTTACTGAATGATGCATTAAGTTTGTCGCCTAACATGGTCAGGTCATTGTTCAACTTCTGGGACGTTATCTTCGCATAAATCTGTGTCGTGGTAATGTTTGTATGTCCCAGAACACGGCTGACACTCTCGATGGGCATGCCATTTGTCAAAGCGATTGTGGCAAATGAATGGCGTCCGCAGTGATATGAGGTCAGATATGCCTTTTCCTTGCAATTCGGGCTAATGTGGAACTGTGCAAATCCTGCCCATGATAGGAACAATCCCATCCTTCTCCTTACCCTTGTTCACGTAGAACAAAATCTTGAATGTACTTCTCATTTCTAATTCCTTTTTAACTTCAGGCTGCAAATATAATACCTTTTTCTGAGATGTTTTTTCGGCAATTCATTGCAGATTGTTGAGTCGAAAAACTGTCAGTTTGAACTACGTCATTCTGCCTTTTTCGCGCCTCTGGAATTAGAAAAGTTTAACTGTCAGATAAGGCTCAAAAGGGTTCTTGCTCTGGCAAGCGGCATGGCCGAGTCCGATTTAGAGACCTAACTCTTGCACCAATCCGCATCAAGTTGCCTTTTCCCTTCATCCTTCAATTCTCCATTATTCCCTGTCTTGCCCTTTATTTACGTGCTTTCTGCGTTAATCTTCGAAAATTGCTCGTTTGTTACAGGCTTTTTTCGTAACTTTGCGCTTTGAAACCAAAAAACTACGGAGAGATGATGAAGAAAATGATCTTGACAGCTGCTTTGCTGGCAGCAGCATGGATGCCGACGGGCGCACAGACCTTGGCAAAAGAATATAAGACCGCAAGCGAGGGCAACCCTATCAGCTCTTGCGTGTTTTGCGCCGACCCGACGGCCTTGGTCTACAACGGACGCGTCTATGTCTACGGCAGTAACGACCACCAGCAGTATATCAAAAACGGCAAGAAAGGGAACAACGGCTACGGCGACATCAAGTCGCTGGTGGTGTTCTCGAGCGACGACATGGTGAACTGGACCTTCCACGGCACCATCGACGTGGCGAAGATCTGCTCCTCGTGGGGCTGGCGCTTTGCTGCCTCGTGGGCCCCGTCGGCAGTGTGGCGCACCAACGCCAACGGCAAAGACGAGTTCTTCCTCTACTTCGCCAACAGCGGCGGCAGCGTAGGCGTGCTGAAAGCGCCATCGCCCACCGGCCCTTGGTCGTCGCCGCTGTCGAAACCGATGATTGACAGCGACACGCCCGGCGTGAAGCCCTGCAACTGGATCTTCGACCCCGGGGCAGTCATCGACGAGAATGGCACGGGCTGGATTGCCTTTGGCGGCGGCGACCCGCAGTCCACCGGCTCGAAGCTGTGGCCCGGCAACTCGCGCATCGCGAAGCTGAAGACCTCGATGACGGCGCTCGACGGCAGCGCTGTCAACATGCCCGCTCCCTACCTGTTTGAGGCCAGTGAGCTGAACATCATCGGCGGGCGCTACGTCTATACGTACAACACCTCGTGGTCGGACCGCAACGAATGGAACAGCTATGCGGGGCGCAACGGACAACCAGCGCCGTCGTCGTGCAGCATGTGCTACATGGTCAGCGACACACCGCTCGTGCCCGACTCCTGGGAGTATCGCGGCGAGTATGTGCCCAACGAGGGGAACTTCGGCATGGGATGGGGCAACAACCATACTCACCTGCAGAAGTTCAAGGACAAGTATTACCTGTTCTACCACTCCACGCTGCTGGAGCAGAACATGAAAAACGGTGGTGCGATGAACAGCGATGCCTCCGGCTACCGTTCCATCGGCGTGGACGTGGCAACAGTCAACGAGGACACTCAGACCATCAAGAAGATGACGCTGACAAAGACGGGTGTGAGCAGCAACGGCAACCTAAACCCCTACGTGCTTCAGGAGGCCGAGACCATGGCCACCAGTGGCGGCATCAGCTACGAGAACTTCACGAACATCACGAAGAACACCAGCGTCAGCACCCTGGGCAACGACGTCTCACGCAACCTGCAGGTGAAGATGGCGGCCGGCTCGTGGACACAGCTGCGCCGCGTGGACTTCGGCACGCAGGGCGCCTCAGCGCTGACGGTGCGTGCCAAGGGCGAGGGCACCGTGGAGGTGCGCTTCGGCAGAAAGAATGCCACGGCTGCAGCTACGGTCAACATCTCGTCGAGCGCCATGAGCGACTTCACCGTCGATGTCGACCCCACCGTGTTCAAGGGACTGAAGAACGTCTATCTGGTCGTTACCACCGGCTCCAATGTCTATCTGGATGCCTGGCAGGCCACCGAGGCACAGATGGATGCCATCGACCACATAAAGAATGACAAACCCGCCAGAGCCAGACGCTTCGACCTCTCAGGCCGCCGCCTCACCGACAGCCGCCAGCACCGTGGCATCGTCATCGAGCAATACACCGACGAGAACGGGGTGAAGCACAGCCGCAAAAGGCAGTAGCTCTGCTTGCTTGTAAGGCAAAAACTAAAACACCCGGCCAACACCCCTCCTCTTACAGGGGCGAGGAGGAGCGGCGGAGAGGCTTTGGGATTGCCATGCGAAATGTGCCCGAAAAAGTCCGAAGGCTTCGGACTGTTCGTCCGAAGGCTTCGGACAGTCTGTCCGAAGCCTTCGGACAAAACTAAGCGTCATGAAAAGAACCATGACGTAGTTGTTGGAAAGGACAGGTAGCACCTATTTTTTGTTGCACAGGTACATGCCTGTCAGGATGAGGAGGGTGCCAATGATGAAATAGGCCGTGATCTGCTCTGACAGGATGAGCCAGGCAAAAACAACGGTGACGACAGGATTGAGGTAGACATAGTTGGTGACGGCGACGGCTCCCAGCTTCCTGATGACCCAGTTCCACAACAGGAAACAGGCCATCGACGCCACACAGCCCAGGAACAAGAGGTGGGCCAGCACGTCGTGCCTGAACACCAAAGCCAGCGACGGCATCTCAGGGCGTGCGATGAAATAAGGCACCATGGACAACAGCCCATAAACGAACACCTTGCGGGTGATGAAAACCGTGTCATAACGCTTGACAGCGGGTATCATCAGCAACGAGTAGACGGCCCAGCAGAGACAGGCGGCAAAGGCCAGCGAATCGCCCAAGGGTGAGAGGTGGAGCACGAAGTGCCCATTGAGTACGACGACCACCACCCCCAGGGCTGCCATCAGCGTGCCGGCTATCTGGATGCGGTTGAGCCGCTCAGTGCGATAGAAGATGGCGATGAGCAGGCTGGCGAACAGTGGACAGAGACAGACGATGAGCGAGGTGTTGGTGGTAGTGGTGTAGATCATGGCGCTGTTCTCGGTGAGGAAATACAGCGAGCCGCCCGTCACCCCCAGCCCTATCATCAGCAGCTCGTCACGCCAGGAAGAGGCGAACAGGCGGAAGGGCCGACGCAAGAGCGAATAGCCCAGCAACAGCACGTAGGCCACGATGAAGCGCAGCACAAAAATCTGCGCCGCCGACAGCCCTGCTATCAGCAGCAGTTTGGTGATGACGAATGTGGTGCCCCACACCGTCACCACCAAAAATGCTACAAGATGGTAAATCAGAAGATTCTTATTTGACAAACGTTTCTCACTTCACCATCACCACTCGCCCGTTGACGATGTTCAGACCCTTGCGGGGCGCATGGAGGCGCTGTCCGGAGAGGTTGAAATAGACGGTCTTGGCAGCCTGCTGGCCCACAGCGATGTCGCTGATGCCCGTGCCGAGTTCGGGATTCCCTATCCAGTCGATGTTCGACTTGCGCACCTCGCCGGCACCGTAGTAGATGCTCTGGATGCCCACTTTCGTCCATTCGCTGAACACCTCTGCCTCGTCGTAGAAGTAGATGCTGTGGGAGTTGTCCCACGAGTAGTAGTTGGCGTCCCAGGGCAGTTCCGTAGTGTCCTCGTCAAAGGCGCTGTACATCTCAGCCGTGAAGGTGTAGGGTGCTGTCTCGCCATTTTTCTCTATCCAGACGGTGTAGAACAGCTTCTGCGGATTGAGCGTCTCGCCGTTGCTGCCGACGTTGGGAATGTTGCAGGTGATGTAGTGCGACCATTCTCCGAAGCTGATGCTGAAGATGTCTGGGTCGGCCGGCGTGGCAGCCACCTCGTCGAACTTCGTGATGGTGACATCGGTAAATGTCTGGTAGGGATAGAGCTCGGTGAGCATGGCGTTGAGCACCAATGACTGCGTCGTAGTGAACTGTGCCTTCTCGGCATCGAAGTCGAGCACAGCGTCGACCATGTTGCCGTTTTCATCGACAGCAGTGAAGTAGCAGTCGATGGTAGACATCCAGAAGCTGACGGAGCCCATGAACTGGTTGGCGGGTATGACATACTGCCCTGCCTCGTTCTTGGTGGCCTTCACCCACAGCTGGCTGACGCTGGAGTTGTAGTCGGCAGCGAGGCCCTGAATGTAGGCATCGTTGCCGTCGAAGCCCACCTTCACCCAGAGCGTCAGCTCGGCCGGGTCATAGTAAGGCTTCAGAGAGTTGGCACGGAAGATGTAGGTGTCGGTGACGAGATTCTCAGGAGCTGTCACTGCCGTGGGCACATAGTCTGTGGGATAGACATCGATGCTGTTCAGCTGGGTGTTGGCAGCGATGGTCACCACCACCTTCTTGGCTTCGCCCGTCCATACATTGCCGTCAAACTGGCCGCTGTCGGCGCTGTTGCCATCGTTCCACTTGCCATTGTTGAACACCATCCTCTTGATCACCTTGCCTACGGGAGCCTCGAAGGTGAGGGTGCCGCCATAGACGCGCAGCTGCGGTCCGTTGCTGGTGCTCCAGAAGCGGTTGGGCGTGTTGGTGGTGCTGGGCGAGACGGTCAGCGTCACGTTGTTGGCAGTGAAGGTGCGGTCTTCGGTGATGTCGCCTTCGTGGCCAACGTTGGAGCACGGCTCGTCCTTCATGGCGTTGAAGTCGAAGGTGGCCTTCTCATAAGGCTTGAGGTCGAGCCAGAATATTTCCGACTTGTTCACCTCGCCGCCACCGGCATAGATGGTCTGAATGCCAATCTTGTTCCACGTCTTGTAGTCGGCCTGTCTGAGGATGATGTGCTTCGGGTGGAAGTCGTCGGTATTGGAATAACCGTAGGCAATTTCCGTCATAGGCTCGGTGAGGCATGCATAGTCAGCAGGGTCGAAGGTGACGGGGCTGATGTCCTGCTCCACGTCCTTGAGGAACTGGAAGGTCAGCTTGGCCGATGCCATGGCATTGCCGTTGACATCGGTAGTAGGCACGGTGTACATGGCGATGGGCCCGTCGGTGCCGTCGTAAATCTGCGAGATATTAGGAATGGAGGGTGTGCCAGCCTTCTCTACGACCTTGGTCAGGACCGGATCGTTGTAGACGTCGCCCTTGTAGTTTCTGATGGCCTCACGGATGTAGATCTCGCCGGTGGCCGTCATCTTGCCTGCCTCGGCATCGTAGGTGAACACTACGCCGTCGCTGAGCAGGAAGAACTCGTAGTGGGTATAGTAGTCGGCATCATATCCCCCGAAATACTGGTCGCCGGGGAAGGTGATGGTGTTGCCGTTGAGCGTGCCCTTGATCCATGTCTCAGGCAGGTAGGTGCAGAATCCCTGCAGATAGACGTCGTTGCCGTCGAAGCCGATGTTCAGATAGCCTGAAACGGGGTCGCCAAAGTTGGTCATGGCATTGATGGCCCACTCTTCGGTAACCAAGCCCTCAGGAGCGACGACGGGCTCCGGTCCCTTCGGCTTCTCCTTGGAGAAGACGGGCAGCACCCAGTAGGTGTAGACCGACTCTATCGACTCTGCCGTGGGGCTCTCAGCCAGGATGGCCGTGACGGCTGTGAGCAGGCCGCCGTCGGCATCGTAGTTGAAGACAATGTTGTCGGTGACATTGCCGGTGCGGTCGCCGCCTACCAGATAGTCGAAAGCATCGCCTTGCATGCCGGCCAGCTGTGGATTGTCGAAGACCACCGTGCTGCCGTCGAGACTTCCCTTTATCCACGTCTCGGCGAAGTAATAAGACAAGCCCTGGATGTAGAAGTCGGAGCCGTCGACAGCCACGTTGATGGTCGGCACGTTAGCGGTGTAGTCCTCCCATCCATAACGGCCGTAAACATAAAACGTGCCTTCGGTGGTGTACCATGTCTCCACGGTAGCCGTGGCGGGAGGCGCCACCTGGTCAGCCGCACGCTTAGGCATGTTGGTTGTGGGCTGCGCCATGCGGGCAATGCCCTTGATGGCTGTGCTCGGGCTGTTGACCATGCCCTGCCAAGGCGACGGGGCTTTCTGTGCAAAACTCATCACACCGAACAGTGCCATGAGCATGGTAAGAAAAGTAAATCTTTTCATACGCATAAGTTGTTAGTTTAGTTAATAAAAAAAGATAATGGCCGTTCCCCCTCCCCCATTGGAGGGACGGGGTGGGGCCGCTATTTCACTGTTGTTACTTCCTCACATCGCCCGGCACTATGCCATACTCCTCCTTGAAACACTTGGTGAAGTAGGATGGTGCGGTGAATCCCACGGCGTAGGCCACCTCCGATACGCTCTTGTCGGTGGTGAGCAGCAGCTGGTAGGCTCGCTTCAGCCTTGCCGTGCGCAGCAGCTCTATGGGCGACGAGCCTGTGACGGCCTTCACCTTGCGGTAGAGCTGCACACGGCTCAGGTTCATGTCGTTTGCCAGGTCGTCGACCGACAGCTCGCTGTCCGCCAGCCGTGCCTCTACCGCCTCGCGGAAGCGGTTTAAGAACACGGAGGGCACCGACGATGACGAGGCGGCAGCGCCTTGGTCGTCGGTCGCCGGCTGTTGGGCCGCGGTCTCTGTTCCGTCCGCCTTGTGCTCCGTCGCTTGCCGGCTGGCCTCGGTCGGCGGCTGTTCTTCATTCGCGGCTGTGTCTCTGCTGTCAGCGCTGTCGGTGTTCCCCGTGCTCTCGGCCTTCTCGGTGCTCTCGGTGTTGCCCATGTTCCACAGTGTGTTGACCACGCGCTCACGCTGCATACTGATTTTCCGCAGGTGGTAGAGGTAGAAGAGCACGAAGACCACGACCAGCAGGACGATGATGCCTATGGCGAGCCAGTTGACGACGCGCTGCGAGTCGAGTTCATGCAGATAGCTGTCGGCTTTCTCGTGCAGCTGGTCGAGGCGCAGTGCCTGGTGCATCATCTCCTCGCTCTGCATCTGCAGCACCTTGGCGTTGTCGCGGGTCACCAGCGCCGACATGAGCATCGTCTCCTTCGCGTAGGGCTTGCCCTCAAGGATGTTGACCGCCAAGTCAACAATCTGGTCGCCGTGTGTGGGGTAGATGTAAGAGGCGTCGAGCAGCGAGTCGCGCACCAGCTGTATGCCGCCGTCCTTGCCGGGCAGTCCGTCGATGCCGCAGAACAAAGGCACTGTGGCATTGGCTGCAGTGTCGGCGCCGAGCAGGGCTTTGCGGGCACCCATCGCTGTGCGGTCGTTGGCACCGAAGACGAGGTCAATGGCCCCACCCCGGCCCTCCACTGTGGGAGGGAGAAGGGTCATCCACTGCTTGGTGATGGCATAGGCGGTGGGCTCTGTCCAGTCGCCCTGCAGCGAGGCCACCACCTCAATGCCAGGAGCACTCTTGAGGGCATCCATGAAGCCGTTGTGTCGCTCGATGGCGGGCGACGAGCCTTCCAAGCCCTTGATTTCCAGCACCCGTCCTTTGCTGCCAAGCCGCGTGATGACATATTCGCCCATGGTGCGCCCCATCTCGTAGTTGTCGGCGCTGATGAAGGCTGTGTACTTCTGCGAGTTGGTCTTTCGCTCGAACACGATGACGGGTATTCCTTTGTCGTAGGCGCGGTTGATGGCCGGCGAGATGGTGCGCACCTGGTTGGGTGCCACGATGAGCAGGTCGATGCCGCTCTTCACCAGACTGTCAATCTGTTGCACCTGGCGCTCGTCGCTGTCGTAGGCCGTGGCAAACTTCAGCTCCACGTTGTCGTGGAAATAGGCGCCCATCCTCAGTTCAGCATTCTGCTTGTCGCGCCATATGTCGTCGGAACACTGTGAAACGCCTATGCGGTACTTCATCTTGCCGTCAGAGCATGAGGCAAGGAGCACTGAAATGACTATGAAACAAAAAAGGCTCTTCCGTATCATTGTCTTGCTGCTTCTACCAAAAGATTCTGTCGTATTGTTAGCAATGTTGGGCACAAAGGTACGAATAAGCGAGTGAAACGCAAAAGAAAAACGAGTTTTTTTTTGCTTTCCCGAGCGAAAGTACCTTCGGCGTCAGCCAAAGGTGCAGCACTTTTTTGAGAACGCCAAGGTTTAGGAGCCAAACAGCAGCCTACACGAAATGGTAGTCCAGAAGTCTTTTGGCCTCGTCCTCAAAACGAATCCTCACGGGGTTGACGGCCAGGTGGCTGCGGGCTGTCATCACGTATGGGCGGCAGCTCTCGTCGTAGGCTGTGAAAGCCTGTCCCACCTTTGTTCTGATGTCGTAGATGATGTCACTGGCGCGTCCTGCCCTGGTCTCGCCATGGCGGTTCTTACGGAACAGCAGCTGCTCAAATCGGTTGTATGCCTCCTGGTAGTTGACGTCGTACACCCTGCAATAGAGCCGAATGAACATGGCGCAGTTCCTGCGCAGCTCGATGCAGGTGCTGTCATGCTGCCGGGTGACGTGGTCGATGAGATACATCAGGTAAAACACTGCCGATGGCTGGTGGAGGAACTGCAGCAGGATGGGCTGGCTGTCGTCCTTCTGGGTATAGATGACGAAATGGCCGGTGTTCCCCCTCACCATGCTCAAGTCGGTCATGGGTTTGATGACGATGTCGACCGTTGCCCGCTCTGCCAGGTCGTCCGCCGACATGAGCGAGTCGACGAAATACTGCACGGTGGTCTCGTCGCTGTTGCAGAGGAAGACGCGCAGTGCCTCCAAGGCCTGACGGCCCAGGCGATGGCGAAGATACAGGGCTTCATCATTTCTCGTACCTCGAAACCACAAAGCCCTGTATTTTTATTATTTCACGATTACATTGTCTTTTTTATTCGTTTTTGGTAATTATCCCATCCTCACTTATATGGAACGATATGCCCTCAGGATGCGAAGCGATGTAGTCTATGTAGCCCTTCACATCATCGCGGCTGACATTGCCAACATCCACCTTCTTCCCTCCGATGCTGATGTTGATAGTTAAGTTAACATTTATGCCGTCATATATCTGAAGCTGGTAACCGACATCTGTAGTTCCAGAAGAGATCATTCTGCCCATTGAAAGAGAATGGAGAAAATCGTAATGGTCTTCAGTGGGAACAACATTGTCTTTCGGAATATAACGAATCCTTAAGCCACAATCCAGTCCCCAGGTGAGGTAGCGCACGGTTTTTCTATACCGGTAGGAAAACTCGTTCTCATAAAAGTATTCCTTTGTCCAGTCATTTTCGCCAATCTGGTAAGTGTCCGCTTTGCCCGTACTGTCATAGAACGTAGCTTCCACATCCACGAACTTCAGCAAGTCGGGTGATACTCCTATATAGTAGGGAATGGTTGTGGACCGATTGGATATGACCAAGGAAAAACTCCTTTTTGCCTTATAGCTTATGCTATCCTCATACTCAGCGCTAAGGACAAGGTCGTTCTCGTTTTTCACCACTACATAGTCACCATCATATACCTTCGAGCCAAGGGTATATTTGTGGCTGAAAGCCTTGTCTTCCAGTCCGCTTAACGGAGAGAAAGAAATGTCGAGCGTGTCACCTGCAAGAACCAAATTGTGATTTTCATCAACTTTTTCACCAGTCATTCGGTTCGTAATAGAGAATGTTCCTGCTGCATCCACTACACGTTTTACTGGTTTCTCCTTTACCTTGAAAGAAAAAGACTGTTGGGCCGACAGGTCATAGCCTTCCATCTGGCAGACTGCTTTTGCGACAAGAGTATGCTCACCTATTGACAGACTTGAAGTCAACACCGTATCCCCGACCTGACTGGTATTGTCTAAAATATTGACTGGACGAAACACAATTTTTTCATCTTTATAACTAGATTTAGGAGTAAACTTGATGACTAGAGTATCACCTAACTCACAGTCTATGGTATTGATCCTTTCCTTATAGGAACTGTTGCCATTTTCATAAATCTCAGAGATTCCAGCTCCCTCGTTTGTCCGTAGGTTTTTAAGCCAGAAATATCCTGCTTTATCATCTTTTTTCACTTCAACATCTTCTTTCTTCTTTTCGTCATCATCATCACAACAAGAAGAAAGCACGTAGCTCCATGAGACAATAAAAGAAAATGCAAACAATAAGTGTAAATACTTTCTCATTTTGAAAATGCACTAAGTTCGTGTCGTGCGCAACTTCAAAAGATTTGTTTTTATTTTACATAAACTTTCTTTCCCTGATGCAGATACACGCCCTTGCCCGTGGGCTGGCTCTCCATGCGGATGCCCTGAAGGTTGTGCCACACATTGTTATGATTGGGAATGGTGACGTCGTTGATGCCGCTGATGATTTGCACATTGACGGCAGTAGCCTTGCCGTGGTTGGCGTTGACGAAGAGGGTGTTTTCGAGGTTGAGATCGCCGCTGATGCAGTCGGTACGGAAGGTGAGCAGGGGGCCGTCGTTACCTGTGTAACTGTCGTTGTACAGCGAATAGATGATCACGCGGTAGGCATCATCGGCAATACGCTCGTAGCCTAGGGAGTGGTCTTGGCAGCGTGCAGTTTTCTGCATGTCGCTAATGGTGCAGCCTGCGGGCAACTTGATGTCAAACTGCGAGGCCGTGTATGCCTCGTTGTTTGCCAGAGCTATGGCGTAGTTGCCGTTGCCCATTGCCTGCAGCTTCAACACGTCGGACGAGACGGGAACACTGGCAACCAAGCGGCGGCTTTCACCTTTCTCCAAGATAACCTTGACAACCAAGGTGATGTCGGCCACGTCGATGACTCCATCCTCATCCATGTCAGCGGCCTCAGCGTTTATCGTGTTGGTCTTATGAACAATAAACTCTGCTATCTCAGTTACGTCTTCCACATTGACAACTCCATCGCCATTGACATCGCCCTTAAGGATGCTCTTCTTGACAATGATGTCGAAATTGATGTCTTCAAGTAATATCTTCGTATTGTCATCTTTTACCAGCTTTATGTTGCTGAGTGTTCCCTTATAAGTTCCGAGGCTGAGATTTTCATCGGCAAGCATTCTGAGGGTGAGAATGACCCCTTCGCTACCGCTCATAGGTTGATTATTCTGCGAGTGACTCTCAATGGTATATACACCGTCTGTTGGCGTAGCCGAAATCATTCCTGTAAAGTCGGTACAGCGGTCATGATTGATTTTCCCACCATGCCCTTCGTCAAAATTTGTCAGGGCGATGCCTTCCGGCAGTGCTATGTCAAACTGGTAGGCAATGATTGGTGTGTCTCCGTTTGCAAGGCTAAAGGTTATCTCTGCTTTTTTGCCAGGGTTTAGAGATATGTCGCCGACGGTCAAGACGGGCGTGTTTGCGTCTGGAGTCTCAACAACGTTGCTGAAGTTGTCCGTCCAACCAGTTGTGGCTTCGTAGGCAGCCTTTGTACCGTGAGGAACATAGAGCGTTGCCGTTTTACTAATAGTGCTGAAAGCGGTACTGGGAATAGTGAATGGTGAGGTAATCTCTGAAACTACTGTACTCAAATTTTCACAATTAAAAAATGCAAAGCCACCAATGGCTCGAACAGTGGCAGGAATGGTGATGGATTGTAATGATGTGCCTTCAAACGCACCATTTTCTATAACGGCTAAATTCTCTGGCAAGGAAATGGAACGCAGCGATGAGCAGTGTGCGAATGCAGCTTGTCCTATATGGGTCACGCTGGCAGGGATGTTCACTCCCATCAAGTCTATACAATTATTGAAGGCATAATTTTCAATCGCTGTTATGGTGTATGAGACCCCCTCGTTACTAACTTCTTGTGGAATGTTTACTACTCCTCTGTATTTGGAAAGAGGATCACTGCCCACTTTGGCGTTAGTCCCGTCCACTATATAGTAGATGATAACCCCATCCTCGTTCTGTGCAGAGAAGTCGTAGTAGGCACTGGCATTGGTGGCGCATATCATTCCACCAAGCACAAGCAGCAAGTGCTGCATCATTGTTCTTGTTCTGTTCATAGTTTTGTTCCAGTTTTAGTTATAATTAATAATGTTCCTACACTCGCGTACCATACATTACCATACGAAAAAGGCGCAGGTTCCTACTCGCCATCCGCTTGTCCTGGGAACATGGGCCTTCGCATTGCCTCAACCATCAGGATAAGCAACGAGAGAATGCCCACGCCAGCATTGATGTACCATAAAAGCCGCACCGATGGCTTCGCCACGGGCAGGCGTCACGACACGACGCTTGCTGCGCAGACGCTTCATTGCTCTGTCCGTCACGGTTGTTACTTTTGCGAAGTTTATGTTCCTACAGGACAGACGCCAGTTAACGTCCTTTTCAATATGTTCGCACGCCATACCCGATGGACTGGCCATGCGATGCGACAAAGGTATGAAGAATTGTTGGAACGGGCAATTTTTCTCGGTCTTTTTTTTGCTGTCCATTGCTTTTTTTTCTTTTTCACAGATGACGGGGGCGGCTGTTTAGTACTGCCTGAGCCTGGATGCCATGAGCCGCAGGCGGGCGATGGTCAGGCTGTCGGCGACAGGACGCCCTGCCTTTGCCTGGTGCTCATAGTAGGCGAGGAGCCAGCGCACGCCTGTGCGGTCGAGGCAGAGCTGGTCGTCGGCCATCTTGTAGTAGTGTGCAGCCTGCTCGTCCTCTTCAGGACTGTAGTCGGCGTTGAAACAATTGCGTGCCATGATACAATAGAAGGATGGCAGGCGGCTGGCAATGGCTTGAGATAGGCGATGCCGTCACCTCGACGGGCTTGGTCAGAGTAAGACGATACGCTGTCCTGCCAATTGGCGGACTCACGGTCGGGCACATCAGCCATGGAGTCAGCCATCGGCAGCTGGTCTGAGCAGCCGGCAGACGCCAGAAGCAGTGCTGTTGCTGCGATGATGATTGTTCTGTTCTTCATTTCATTTTTCTTTTTTGTTTGTGGGACGGTACTTTAGGCGATCAACGCCCCTCCCCCACCTCCTCCCCTTACAGAGGCAGGGGAGCGGCGGAGAATGCCATCAGCTTTTTCGGTACATGTATTAGAGCGCGGACAAGATGCCAGCGTCTCCATACTCGGCCACAAAAATAATGATTTTGTCCGTCAAGTCCAAGATTTTTATATTGCCAAAAATGCCCGTCATTTTTCTATCAGTACGGTCAAAAAAATCGTGGTCATGTCGTTTTACTGGTTATTCAGCCCTGAGGTGTCTGTAACCGCTTCATTTTCACTGTTTTTGTAATTGTCTGTGTCTTATTTTCCATTTCGTACTTTTTGTCCGAAGCCTTCGGACAAAAAGTCCGAAGCCTTCGGACAGAGCGTCCGAAGCCTTCGGACTTTTTTGAGGAAGCCATTTTGTAAACGCAAAGGGCTTGGAAAACCCAAAAGTGAACCGTGCAGCTGAATAAGCTATCCATTTTCAACCGCACAGTCCGAACATTCGGAACAATAGTAAAAAATTGGCTGGGGTGGGCGCAGCTTCTGTCGGTGCTTCTTGTTGTAACGTTACTCGGAAGGGGAGCTTCTGTCAGTGCTTTTTGTTATAACGGTACTCGGAAGGGGAGACGCCCAGATGCTTCCTGACGTAGGAGCCGAAGTGGCTCATATTTGTGAAGCCAAGGAGCGCTGAAATCTCCTTGATGCTCAGCTCGGTGTTCTTCAGGTAGTAACGTATCTCCTCGACGGTGTACTGTGCTACCCATTCGGATGCAGTCTTGTTGGAATACTTCAGGCAGAGCATGGTGAGGTATTTGGGCGTGATGGCCAGCTGGCCTGCATATACCGATATGGGCTGCCGCTTGACGTCGCTGCTGGAGACGATGGACAGGAACCGGTTGAAGAGCACCTTGCCTTGCGACATGCGCTGCTCGTGGTGCTTGCTGTCGCCTGTGTGCAGCCTGAAATAGAAATCGAGGAGCATGGCCCTGAGCAGGGCAAGGACTATTTCGTGCGGTGTGGGCGGATTGCTTTTCTTCAGCTTTGCACTGATGACATTGTCGTAGAGGATGAAATCGTCGAGGCACGATTCTGTCAGTGGTAAGACATTGAGATGCCGGATGTAGGACTCTTGCTGCCAGACATCAACTTTATCGCGTAGCAGGCCTCGCACGAGATGCTCGGAAAGGCAAAGCACCTTGCAGTTGAAATCGTCGCTGTGCCGGCCGCTGGCCACTCTCACCTTTGGTGGGCAAAGCAAAAGGCTGTTAGCGGCAAACTCCATTTGCTTGTCTTCACTTTCCAACTCCAGCCTCCCGCTGGTGCAGACGGCAAAGAGCATGGTGGTGGGTTGGAGGGGGAAAAATGGTGAAATGTCTCTGACACTATCAAACAGCAACACGTCACCCTCGTTGAAATCGATGGAGTAACTGCCTAATTCAATATAGTGCGGAGGGTCTTTTGTAGTAACGTATGCCATGGTGCTTGTATTTCGTGTGCAAATATCACCATTTTATTTGAATTATCGTTACTCAAATAGCGACAATTTATGTTGCTTTTCACCAATACTTCCGATTTCAGTGAGGAATAGTGTGTTTTTGAACATTTTTTAATCGTATTCTGCCACAGCGCGTTTGCCCCTCAAAACGGCGAGAGCGTTGAGTGCCAGCGCCTCCATCTCGTCTTCGCCAGGAAAGCAGTAGACGGGTGCCACCCACTCGATGCGCTGCCGGAGTCGTGAGATGACATACTCTGACCGCGCGAGTCCGCCTGTGAGCAGGATGGCATCGACGTTGCCGCAGAGCACAGCGCCCTGGGCCGTGATGTTCTTGGCGATGTGGTAAATCATGGCATTGAGGATAAGCTCGGCGTGGGTGTCGCCGTAATCGCGGATGCGCTCTTCTATCTCCTTCACGTTGGCGGTGCCGAGGTGGGCGTTGAGTCCTGCCTTGCCTGCGATGCGCTTCAGCAGCTGCTTCTCGGTGTATTTGCCGCTGAAGCACAGACGGATGAGGTCGGCAGCAGGCAGCGAGCCGGCACGCTCGGGCGAGAAGGGTCCCTCGCCGTCCAACGCATTGTTGGCATCGACGGCCCGGCCGTGGTCGTGGGCCGCCACGCTGATGCCTCCGCCCAGATGACAGATGATGAGATTGAGATCCTCGTACTGCTTGCCTATCTCCTGTGCAAAGCGTCGGGCTATGGCCCGCTGGTTGAGGGCGTGCCAGATGCAGATGCGTCCCATGAGTGGCGACCCGCTGATGCGGGCATAGTCGTTGAGCTCGTCGACGACGCCCGGGTCGGCTATGAACGAGCGGCATCCGGGGATGGCGCTGGCAATGTCGTGGGCGATGAGGCAGCCCAGGTTGCAGGCGTGGTTGTGCATGGCGATGCCCGAGTGGGTGTCGTCGAGCATCTTCTGATTGATCTCATAGACACCGCCGGCGATGGGTTTCACCAGACCGCCACGGCCGATGACCGCATCGAAGGCGAGCGGCATGCCTACGCGCTCCAGCTCGTCGAGCACCAGCTGGCGGCGGTAGGCGAACTGCTCGATGACATCGTCAAACTGTGCCAGATCCTCGTTGCTGTGGGTAATGCTGCGCAACACCAATGGCTTCTCGTCCTCATAGACGGCCATCTTCGTCGATGTCGAGCCAGGATTGATGACAAGTATCAACATTTGTTTTCAGGAGTTAAAGGAGTCAAAGGAGTCAAAGGAGTTAAAGACAAACGACTCTCCATGAAAAGCCTTTGTCTCTGGGTTAAAAACCATAGCAAAGCTATCGTCTCTGGGGTGAAAGCCATAGCAAAACTATTGTCTTTAACTCCTTTAACTCCCTTAACTCCTTTAACTCCAAAACTTACAGCAGCCTTAAGCATTAATACAAGCCAAGGCTAAGGAATAGAACTTCGAGTCGGCATCGTCGGCACGGCTGGTGAGGACGACGGGCACGTCGGGGCCGGCCAGGACTGCGGCTGTGGTGGCACGGCAGAAGAGGGTGATGGTCTTGTAGAACACGTTGCCCGACTGGATGTCGGGGAAGATGAGGGCATCGGCATGACCGCGCAGCGGCGAGCGCAGGCCCTTCTTCCTCAAGGCCTTGCCCGAGAGCGACGTCTTCAGGTCGAGCGGGCCGTCGATGATACATTCGCCATACTTGCCCTTGCCGACCTCATCGATCAAGCGCTTGTACTCCACGGTGTGGGGGAAGTGCTTCTCATCCACCTTCTCCGAGCAGTTGACGAGGGCCACGCCGGGCTCCTTGATGCCGAACTGGCGGCAGAGGCGCAGCAGGTATTTCAGTTGCTGCTTGCGCTGCTCTTCGGTGGGCTTTGGAATGACGGCCACGTCAGTCATAAAGAGCAGCTTGTCGTACTCAGGCAGCTCGGCACAGGTGAGGTGTGTGACGATGCGCCCCTCCTGCAGGATGCCCGTCTGCTTGTTGAGCACGGCACGCAGCAGGTCGTCGGTGTTGAGCAGACCTTTCATCAGCACGTCGGCCATGCCTTCATGCACCAGCTGCACGGCCTTGGCAGCAGCATCCACCTCGTCGGCGGCCTTCAGGCGCGTCACCTCTTTCATAGCCGGTCCTATCAGCTTGGGGTCGCCAACGAAGATGGGCTTGATGAAGCCGGCATCCATGGCACGCTGGACAGCTTCCTGAGTGCCATCGTCATAAGGACAAACAACAGCCACACGCTTCGGCTCGAAACCGCCGGAGAGGTAGGCAATCAACTCTTCAAAATTCTCAATTGCTTTCATGATAATGGGGTTTTCAGTTCACTGCGTGCAAAGTTAAGCAAAAGTTTTCATACTGCCTCATGTTTTCCGATGAAAGTTGAACAAAACTTGAAAAAAAACTTTGCCGTTTCATTTCCTTTTCGTACCTTTGCCGACACTTAGTAACTTTTCAGCAATTACTTAGTACAAATGTTTGGAAACAGCTATGCGCGGTGCACCGTCCGAGAATAATCCTGGATGACTTTGCCTAATCACCTAACACACAATATATGGAAACATACACGGCTAACACTGCACGCTACGATAGTGGTATGCAATATAACAGATGTGGCACGAGCGGCGTGCTGCTGCCCAAGGTGTCGCTGGGCTTCTGGCACAACTTCGGCAGCGTGGACCCCTTTGAGCGCTCAAGAGAGATAACACGCTATGCCCTGGACCACGGTGTGGTGCACTGGGACCTGGCCAACAACTACGGCCCCGTCTACGGCTCGGCCGAGGAGACGCTGGGACGGCTCATGGACAGCGACTTCCGCCCCTACCGCGACGAGCTGTTCATCGCCACGAAGGCGGGCTACGACATGTGGCCGGGACCTTACGGCAACTGGGGCTCGCGAAAGTATCTCTTCGCCAGCCTCGACCAGTCGCTGCGCAGGATGCACTTAGACTATGTCGACCTCTTCTATTCGCACCGCTACGACCCCGCAACGCCGCTCACCGAGACGCTGCAGGCACTGGTCGACATTGTGCGGGCGGGCAAGGCGCTCTACGTAGGCATCAGCCGCTGGCCGCTGGAGGCTACACGCTTCGCCTACTCCTACCTGAGCCAGCGCGACGTGCCACTGCTCATCTACCAAGGCCGGCTGAACATGCTCGACCGTGAGCCACAGGACGAGGGCATCCTCGACTTCTGTGCCGACAACGGCGTGGGCTTCATCTCGTTCTCGCCTCTGGCACAGGGGCTGCTCACCGACCGCTATCTCAACGGCATACCCGAGGACTCGCGCATGTCGAAGGGCAAGTTCCTCAAGGAGAGCATGCTCACACCCGAGCTGCTGGCCCAGCTGCGCCAATGGAACGACGAGGCTGTGGCTCAGGGTCAGACGTTGGCCGAGCACGCCCTCCGCTGGATTCTCGAGCAGAAGGGTGTCACCAGCGTCCTCGTGGGCGCCAGCTCGACACAACAGCTGGAAAAGAACCTCCGCTGCATAGCATGAAACAGATACTCCTCATCAACGACATTGCCGGCTATGGCAAGGTGGGCATGGCGGCGATGCTGCCAGTGCTGTCGTACATGGGCATACCGGCATTCTGCATGCCCACGGCGCTGGTGTCGAACACGCTGAACTACGGCGAGTTCACGCAGATGGACACCACGGCCTACATGCGCGACACGTTCCCTATATGGAAGCATCTGGGCTTTCACTTCGACGCCATCAGCACAGGTCTGATGTTCAGCCGCGAGCAGGCAGAGCTGGTGGAGGCCTACTGCCGCGAACAGGCGGCACAGGGATGCACCATCTTCGTAGACCCCGTGATGGGCGACGGCGGCGAGCTCTACAACGGCATCGACCAACGACAGGTACAGCTGATGCGCAGCATGGTGAGCGTGGCACATCTGGCAAAGCCCAACTACACCGAGGCCTGCTTCCTGGCAGGAGTGCCGTGCAGCAAAAACGGCATCACGGCCGATGTGGCGCGGCGACTCTTGGACAGCATCCTGCTCCTGGGTGCACGCTCAGCCATCATCACCAGCTGCATCATAGACGGAAAGAACCAGGTGTGCGGCTACGATGCAGAACAGAAAAGCTATTTCTTCCACGAATATGAGGAGATACCCGGACAGTTCCACGGCACAGGCGACATCTTCTCAGCAGTGCTCATAGGCAGCCTGCTGGGGCAGCAGCTGCCACTGCCATTGGCCACACGCAAAGCCATGGACGTGGTCAGCCAGATGATAGACCGCAACCGCGACGTCACAGACCACAACTGCGGCATATTCATAGAGCGGTGCCTCGACTTATTATAATTAAGCATTAAGCATTAAGAATTGGTAAACATGCAAGAAACAAGACAAAACAAAATTGCAAGGCTGCTGCAGAAAGAGCTCAGCCAGATATTTCAGGAACAGACACGCTCCATGCACGGCGTGATGGTCAGCGTCACACAGGTGCGCATCAGCCCCGACCTCGGAGTCTGCACTGCACACCTCAGCATCTTCCCCTCGGAGAAGGGCGAGGAGCTGTTGGCCAACATCAACCGCAACAACGCACAGATACGCTACACACTGGGGCAGCGCGTGCGCCATCAGTTACGCATCATCCCAGAATTGCGCTTCTTCATCGACGACTCGCTCGACTACATCGACCGTATCGACGAACTCCTGAAATCTTGACATGAGCTTTCCCTTCTACATTGCCCGTCGCTACCTCTTCTCGAAGAAGTCGACGAATGTCATCAACATCATCAGCGGCATCTCGATGCTCGGCGTCGCAGTGGCATCGATGGCTATGGTGGTGACGCTGAGTGTGTTCAATGGCTTCAGCGACCTCGTGGCATCGCTCTTCACCAACTTCGACCCACAGATAGAAATCACCCCTACCGAAGGCAAGACAGCACCCGCCGACGACCCTGTGCTGACCAGCATCCGACAGCTGCCTGAGATTGAGGTGGCCACGGAGTGTGTCGAGGATCAGGCGCTCGCAGTCTATAAAGACCGGCAGGCCATGGTGACGGTGAAGGGTGTGGAGGACAACTTCGAACAGCTCACACACATCAACGACATCCTGCAGGGCAACGGACGATTCGAGCTGCATGCCGCCGAACTGCAGTATGGCATACCAGGCGTCCGCCTGGCAGAGGCGCTGGGCATGGGCTATAAGTACGACACACTCTTTATCTATGCACCACGACGCGTGGGACAGATTGACGTGAACGACCCGGAAGAGGGATTCGTCAGAGAGTCGGACGGCAACGCGCCTTACCTCTACTCGCCAGGCGTCGTCTTCAACGTGCAGCAGTCGAAATACGACAGCCGCTACATCCTCACCAGCATCGGCTTCGCAAGGCGCATCTTCGACCAACAGGGATTTCTTTCCTCACTGGAGCTGAGACTGAAGCCCGGCAGCAACTTCGAGGCAGTGAAAAGCCGCATCAAGCAGTTGGCTGGTAATAAATATAATGTACGCGACCGCTTCGAGCAGCAGGACGACACCTTCAGCATCATGAAGATAGAGAAACTGGTGGCCTACATCTTCCTCACGTTCATCCTCATCGTGGCCTGCTTCAACGTCATCGGCTCGCTGTCGATGCTCATCATCGACAAACGCGACGACGTCGGCACGCTGCGTGCACTGGGCGCCAACGACAAACAGATATCAAACATCTTCCTCTTCGAAGGCTGGCTCATCGCCATGTTCGGCGCCATCATCGGCATCCTCATCGGCCTCCTGCTCTGCTGGCTGCAGCAGCAGTATGGTCTCATCGCGCTGGGGCGGTCGGAAGGGTCCTTCGTCGTCAACGCCTATCCGGTCAGCGTGCATCCCTGGGACATCGTCATCGTCTTCATCACCGTCATGGCCGTCAGCTTCCTTGCTGCCTGGTATCCCGTGCACCATTTCTCCCGCCGGCTGCTGTCATAACGCCGGGAAAAGTTAAAAAAATAATACGTAGCAGAAAAAACTCCTCACTCCTCACTCCTAATTCCCAACTTTTCTGTACCTTTGCACCCGCAACGGCAAACATCCTTTGCCGTCATGCTGATGCCCTGATAGTTAAATGGATATAACAAGGCTCTCCTAAAGCTTAGTTCCGAGTTCGATTCTCGGTCGGGGTACAAGGGCACGCTCATTGAGCGTGCCTTTTTGTTGCCGCCAACTACCGCAAAGATTGTCCGAGCTTTTTATAAATTATTGAAAAACAACTGTTTGTTTCTTTCGCAAAACTTGAACCCTAACAATCGGAGAGGATATGGAAATATATTCATTTTCTTCTTATGTTAGCATTATTTACCTTTATTTGGCAAGATTTTGCGAAAAACTTGAGACACGATTTGAAAGCAAAAGAAAATGATTCACAAGCTTTTCACCTTGACACCGTCTCACATTGAATTGTAAAAGTCTTACTTTTTCTATACAATTTACGAATTTAGCCAACGTTTGACGGCGGCTACTTTGTCCTTGCTCACAATGATTTCCTCGTCAGGAGCGGCAGTCATGTGGATGCGCATTTTTCCTAAGAAGTAGGTGGAGAGCTTCTGGACGGCGGCAGCGCTGATGATGAACTGACGATTTACCCGCATGAAGCGTTGCGGGTCGAGCTGGCCTTACCCTCAACAACGATATCACCATTTTGGGCACCAGCTGCTATGAGACGCTTCAAGGTGGCATCGCTACCCTCGAAGGCTGTACCCTTTGCTATCTCATCGCGCGAAGACAGCGGATGATAGTGCAAAAACTGCAGAATCTCTCTTGATATATCCATGCATTTGAGAGTTAAATCGGAGCAAAAATAGTGATTATTTTGCAATTATCGGCTCATGATGAGCTTAAAAAAGCATAATTTATATAAATTTTGAGCCAATTCGATAAAAATGACATTCTTGAGAAGACGTTTATTACTGTTCTTCACTTTTCATCACCATCCGCCGCCCCAGTCGCCGAAGTCACCCCAGTCGCCGTTCCATTCCTCGTGGCCTTCCTTGTTCTTGAGATTTGCGTTTTCAAAATGGAGCACCCCAAAAAAGTCCGAAGGCTTCGGACAAACAGTCCGAAATGTAAAGAAAAATTACGGACAATTGTAAAGCAACAAAAACGAAGAGGTTACAAACACATACGGGCTGAAGAAACGGTAAAACGACACAACCATGGTTGTTTAACCGCACAGCACGGAAATTACGTACTGTGAGGTTGGAATCAGACATAGTTACGTCGCTATCTATGTGAGTTGATACCGCGAAGCGGCCTGAGAGAAAACCAATAAAAACCAATAAAAACAAGAAAAACAAATTGGTAATTTTTCTCATTTGGTACAATAGCTATCGCCTTGTCCGCCGCAGGAACTCCGTGAGGCACTCCCCTCTTGAACCCTGCCCTTACGGGGAGGGGCAGGGGTGGGGTCTGGACTCGGCTATGCCGCTTGCAAAGCAAGAACTTCTTCGCCGCCTCTTCTTCGCTGCCCCTTCTTCGCTGCCTCTTCTTCGCTGTCCCTTCTTCGCTGCCCCTTCTTCGCTGATAAAATATGGCAATGATATAGCAGTTGACCCTTTGCAGAAAGGATTTATGCGCAGCCATCCCCTCCCTTCAAGGGGAGGGGCAGGGGTGGGGTCTGTAATGTCAGTAATGTTCT
>JAEEGF011089470.1_pt1 | contig 34267 bp, 32 predicted proteins | sample 9134171 | NCBI WGS metagenome assembly JAEEGF01 (sample SAMN16246542, study PRJNA631951) | gut metagenome | biome: gut microbiome; feature: rumen; material: AP-attached | host: Bos | place: Iran: Karaj | collected 2018-10
CGAGAAACTGCTTCACTCGATCGGAATAGATAAAACCAGTACTTAAAGGTATTTCTATATACAAGGTCAAAGATGCGATCTATGTTGTACTGGTATACTTTTAGGCCTTCTTTCTATGCTTTGGTGTACGTTTGCGCGCTCTTTCCCGGAAAAAAGCACGCGAAAGCGTGCTTTTTTCATTGAAGCCGCCCCTGCGGGACGGATGAAGACAGGAACGGGCGGGACCGTTCCGCAGGAAACTGTACAAGATACGCCCGTTTGCCTTGTCAACCGCGGCTTTGCGTGCTATAATCGGTATCATCGCAAACCGTCCGGAGGTGCCGTATGAAATTCTTAGCCATTCCGCTTGCATTGCTGTTGCTTGCCGCAGCGCTGGGCTGCGCCGCAAAACAGACGCCGGAAGAGGTCGTGCAGGATAAGGCGCCGGCGGCGGATGCGGCTGCGCCGGAGGGTGCGTTCGTTCCGGACTTTACGGTGCAGACCATTGACGGCGGGACCTTTACGCTGTCCGAGACGCTGCAGGACCACGATCTCGTGCTGATCAACCTCTTCGGAACGTTCTGTCCGCCCTGCGCAGAGGAGTTCCCGTTTCTGCAGAAGGCATGGGAGCAGACGTCCGACCGCGTCTCCGTGATCGCATTGTCCGTCGATCCGGCCGATACGGACGAGGTGCTGATCGACTATGCGAACGGGCTTGGGATCACATTCCCGATCGGACATGAGCCGGGCACGGAGCTGATTCGCTATGCGGGCGGGTATCCCACGTCGATTTTGGTCGGCAAGGACCTGCGGATCGCAGCGCTGGACGTCGGCGCGCGCACGTCGACGGAGGAGTTTATCGACTGGCTCGACAGCTATTCCGGCACGAACCGCGATTCCGGCACATGCGTTTACAAGGTATACTGCTACGGCGCCGAAAACTATGAGGACGTCACAGGCGTGGTCGTCAACTTCTGCACCGATACGGCCTGCTATCCCGTGACGACGGCGGAGATGGGATGCGCCGTGTTTACGGGCGCACCGGCAAAGTACCATGTCCAAATCGTAAAGATCCCGGACGGCTGGCAGCTTGAAAGCGAAGCGGAATGGTACACCGAGCCGTACGGACAGACCTTCTGGATCCCGCTTTCCCCCGTTCAGCCGTAAATCAATCACAGACCGGCCCCGCTTGCATGCGTGCAGGCGGGGCTTTTGCTGTATCCGGAAATAAGCATCCTTTTTGGGAAGATTTTGCCGTTCATAAAACCAAACGCCGTGTTTTGCCGTCCTTTTGACAGAAACAGAGAGGAAGGAACGGCTGTGACGTTTTATGAATGGATCCGATACTGCCTGATGCTCGACGCCGCAAAGCATCCGATGCCCAGGATCTGCAGACGAAGGCTGAGGCGAACGATTCGCAGGCTCCGGCGCGATCGGCGAAAAACCAAGCAATCCTATTGAAAAGAAACGAAATGTCCTGTATACTGAATATCATCGGAGGAGAAACCTATGAATACCATGCTTGACCCCAAATTGCTTGCCATAGACGTCCGCGCGGCGCAGAACGGCGATCCGGAGGCGATGAACCGCCTGCTCGTCGCGGTACAGGATATGGTCTATTACAGCTGCCTGCGCATGCTGCGAAACGAAACGGACGCGCAGGACGCGTCACAGGAGATCCTGATCACGGTATACCGCAGGATCGACGCGCTTGCGGATCCGCTGTCCTACCTCGGCTGGGTAAAGCGCATCACGGCGAACCGCTGCCGCGACCGGCTCGGTGCATCCAACAAAGCATTTTTGCTGCATGAGACCGAGGACGGCGCCGACGCGCTTGCGGCGTTCGAGGAACCGGACGAGCAGCGCGTGCCTGACAAGGCGCTGGACAATGCGGAAACGCGCCGCATGATCAACGAGCTGATCGACCGTTTGCCCGACGAGCAGCGCATCTGCGTGATCCTGTATTACTACAATGAAATGAAGACCCGCGAGATCGCCGAGGCGCTGAACGTGTCGGAGGGCACGGTCAAGAGCCGCCTGAACTATGCGCGAAAGTCGATCAAGGCGGGCGTCGAAGAATACGAAAAGCAGGGCATCAAGCTCTACGGTCTGTCTCCGCTTCTGTTCCTCGGCTACTTTTTGCGCGCATCCGCAGACGCTACGCATACGCCGTTCACGGTCGCAATGTCGCAAGCGCCCAAGGCTGCCGCTTCCGCGGCAAACAGCGCGGCGTCGGCGACAAACGCTCCGGCACCGAGAGCAAACGCTTCGACGTCGAGAGCAAGCGCTTCCGCTGCAAAGGCCGCAGGGAAGGCGGCACAGGCGGCCGGCGCTTCCGCAAAGGCGGGCGCGGGATTCGGCGCATTCCTTTCCACGGTTGCCGGCAAGGTCACGGCTGCCATTCTTGCGGTCGCCTTGCTCGGCGGCGCGGCGGTCGGTACGGCGTTTGCCGTAAAGGCGGGGAAGGAACGATCCGCGTCCGAAGTTCTTGCTTCCGTTTCGGACGGTTCGGCAGCGGCGCCGGCGCCTGCCATTTTCCCCGTTGAGGAACAGCAGGACAGTGCGCCTGTCGAACAGCCGCAGGACGGCACGCCCGATGAGGAGCCGACTGCGGATACGCCTCCGGTTATCCCGTACGATCCGACGCCCGTGACGTTTCAGAACCCGGCGTTTGAGCAGGTGCTCCGCCAGCGCTATGACCTGCCCGAAACGATCTGCCGCTCGGACGTGCTCTCCATGCAGGAGCTGGATTTGTCCGAATGCGGCCTCAAGGACATCTCTGACGTCGCCATGTTCGAGAATCTGAGGATCCTGGATTTTTCGAAGAATTCCATCTCGGACATTTCCGCGCTGCGCGAGCTGATTCATCTGGAAACGCTTTCCCTGCGCGGGAATCTGATTTTCGACACGGAACTCTCTGCGATTTCCGAGCTGAAAAGCCTCACGTATCTGGACCTGTCGGACAATCCGATCAACGGCATCGGCGCGCTGAAGGGCCTGACGGAACTGACCGATCTCCGTTTACACGGCATGATGCTGGAGTATATCGGCGCTCTGAGCGGAATGACCAAGCTGGAGAACCTCGATCTTTCGCAAAACGAACTGCAGAGCTATAAGCCACTGTACGGCCTTATGACGCTGAAGCATCTCGATATCAGCGAAAATCCGATATCGAAAGAGCAGCTGAACAAGCTGAAGTCCAATCTGCCGGACTGCGATATCACATATTGACGCGGCCGCCATATCATCCATGCAAGGGAGGCCGGTTTCGGCCTCCCTCAGATTGTCGCAGGGAGGCGACCTCTCTTGTGCAAAGGTCACCGCAGGCGACTGAGGAATTGTCACGCGCGCCGAAGGCGCAACCTTCGCGTCCTCCCCGCTTGACAAACCGTCCCGCAGGGCCTATCATAGGGATATCGCACCACGGGAGGGACGACATATGCTGATCGGGATCATCGGAGAAAACTGCAGCGGCAAATCGACGCTGGCGGACGCGCTGAAAACGGCGCTGCCTGCCGAGGTCGTCACGGGCAAGGACTATCTGCGCATGGCGAAATCGCCGGTCGACGCGGAGCGGATTTTCCGCGAAAAGCTCCGGACGGCGGTGACGGGGGAGAACCTGATCTACGTCATCTCGGAGCCGGAGCAAGTTCGGCTGCTGCCGGAAGGCGCAAGGCGGATCCTCGTCAAAGCCGACCTCGATACGATCAAGGCACGCTTCGCTGCGCGCATGCGCGGCAATCTGCCCGCGCCGGTCGCGGCCATGCTCGAAAAAAAGCACGGCATGTTCGACAGCGGCGCATACGAGTTCATCTACGACGGGGTCAACGGCGATCCCAAAGCGCTTGCGGAACAACTGACACGGTAACTACGGACGAAAGGGTCCGGGCAATAAAAGGATAAGGAGAACACGTATGAAATCACTGAAAACCATCCAGACGCTGGCAAAGATCGGCAAGGTCTTTTCCAAGGTCATCGGCATCATCAGCATCGTCGCCGCATGCCTTTGCGCTGCGGGCATCGTCAGCCTGCTGCTGAACATCGGCACGCTGCAGATCGGCGGCATCACGATCCACAGCATCATCGAGAACAAGGCGGGGATCAGCGTAAACACGCTGTATGCGATCCTGTCGTCGTCCATTCTGCTGTGCGTCGGCGAGGCGATCCTCTGCCGGTTCGCGGAAAAATACTTTGCAAACGAGCTCAAGGCGGGCACGCCGTTCACGTTTGACGGGGCGAAGGAGCTCATGCGGCTCGGCATCCTCGCGATCGTGATCCCGCTGTCGGCAAAAGCGCTTGCGGCGATCGTGTACGCGGTCCTGAAGCTGCTGCTCGAGGGCGTCGAAGCGCCGAAGGACTGGTACGGCATTTCGGTCGGTCTCGGCATTATGATGATCGTGACGGCGGTGATCTGCCGCTACGGCGCCGAGCTCAAGGAGGGCGCAGCGCCCGAAGAGCCGACCCTGTAAGGGCAGATGGCGATTCGTTTTCGCACATTCACCGGCGCGGACTATGCGGCGGTCTGCGCGTTTCTGGTCGAATTGAACCGGGACGACAGGGGGCACATCCACTGGAACTGGGCACGGTTCGAGTGGATGTACCGGCATCCGGAGTTTGACGCGAGCCTGAAGGATGCGATCGGCCTGTGGCTCGACGGGGAGCGCATCGTCGGCGCAGCGATCTACGACATGTATTTCGGCGAGGCGTTCTGCGCCGTGCTGCCCGGATACGAAGCGCTGTATGCGGATGTGCTCGATTATGCCTGTGCGCATCTGAAGGACGAAACGGGGCTTGCGATCGCGATCGGGAACGACAATGCGTTCGAGATCGAAACGGCAAAGCGAGAGGGCTTTTTTCCGATTGAGCAGACCGAGACGGTCATGCGCCGGGGGCTGGACGATGCGCTTGCCGCCGACCTTCCCGCGGGGCTGTCCTTTCGAGAGCTCGACCAGACCGCGGATCTTGACACGCTCGAATGGGTAATCTATCAGGGCTTCGACCACGGAGACGACCGCGCGGCGTTTGAAGCGTCACGCGTCAGAACCGGGCCGCGCATGCACTTCGACAGGCGGCTCAGCGTCGCCGCGGTCGACGAAACGGGCGAGCCGGTCGCGTTCTGCGGCATGTGGTACCTGCCCGGAACCGACTACGCCTATGTCGAGCCGGTCTGTACCGTGCCCGCGTGGCGCAAAAGGGGCGTCGGGCGAGCGGTCGTCATTGAGACGATGCGAAGGGCAAAGGCGCTCGGCGCACGGGACGCATACGTGATCTCGGATCAGGCGTTTTATGCGGCGCTGGGCTTTGCAATCAAGCATCGCTATACCTTCTATCGAAAACCGTAAAGGAGAACACCGATGAACATTCTGGTGCTGAACGGCAGCCCGAAGCGCGAGAAGAGCGACGTCATGCACATTACGCGCGCGTTTTTGGACGGCATGCGCGACGCAGGGCCGCAGAACGCGGAGGTCATACACGTCATCGACAGACACATCGAGCCGTGCACCGGCTGCTTTGCGTGCATGCACAACGGCGGGACCTGTATCCATGACGACGATATGCGCGGCATTCTGGAGCGGATCCTGGACAGCGATCTGCTGCTGTTCAGCTTTCCGCTCTACTGCTACGGTATGCCCGCGCCGCTCAAAGGTCTGATCGACCGCATTCTGCCGCTGTCCTCAATGGCGATGCAGAAGGTCGGCGATCATTACCGGCACGTCGGACAGCGCGACTTTTCGCGGCTGCATTATCTGATGATCTCCGGCTGCGGCTTCCCGAACAGCGCGCACAACTTCGAGGCGGCGACGCTGCAGTTTTCGCTGCTGTTCCCGCACGACAGGACCGTCGTCACTGTGCCGGAAAGCCCGATGTTCAGCGCGCCCGAGGCGGAACCGGTCACCGCGCCGCGGCTTGCGCTTGTGCGTGAGGCGGGCAGGCAGTATGCAGACACCTTTTCGATCGACGACGCGCTGCTGCGGGAGATCGGTTCGCCGATGATCCCGGACGACGTCTACGCCGCGATCGTAAACGGAGGCGTGAAGCCGAACTGACGCCGAATGAAGCAATGCCGCCCGGTCGGTTTCATTTCTTCATTCGCGCAGCAGCTTCATTCACACGCAGGGCGACTTCATTGAAAAAAGCACGCTTTCGCGTGCTTTTTCTGGTGGGGATGTAGGGGCTCGAACCCTAGACCTCTGCGATGTGAACACAGCGCTCTGACCAGCTGAGCTACATCCCCGTACCTGTGCATTATACGGTACGCGGCATGGTTTGTCAAGCCTGATTTTCGGGATTCGCAGAAGTACAATTTTACTCTTTTCAATTTCGCCGATCTTTGCTATACTGGTATCACATCGGAGGAAAGACTATGGAACGGTTCAACACGGCAATTTCGGTCGGCGGCGTGGCGCTGACATGGAACGCGATCATCCTTGCGGCGTCCATTCTGGTCGCCGTCGTGGTGTCGCAGATCCTCGTGAAGAAGCGCGGCGCGTACAAGGACCTCGCGCTTGACGCATGCATCGTCGGCATTCCGGCAGGGCTTTTGGGCGGACGACTGTTTTCCGCGATCTCGGGCAGGATCGCGTTCTCCTCGTTCTTCAACCTCGGCGTGCAGGGAATGAACCTGCCCGGCGCGCTGCTGTTTGCGGGCGTCGGGATCGCGGTCTACGCGCGCATCAAGAAGCTGAAGCTATCGGAGGTGTTCGACGTGCTGACGCCCGGCGCATGCTTCGGACTTGCGCTCGGCCGCTGGTCGGACTTCTTCCTGTGCGACGGACTCGGACCGGTCGTCGAAAACAGCGGACTGAAATTCTTTCCGCTTGCGACGTTCACGCCCGCGTATTTTTCCGACGGACAGACCGTCGCGTACGCCGTGTTCTTCCTCGATTTCCTCGTCTGCCTTGGCCTTGCGATCGCGTCGCTGATCCTTCTGAAAAAGGCGAAGCCCGGCGCGACGGCGCGCATCACGGTCATCGTGTACCTGTTCATCGGGTTCATTCTCGAATGGCTGCGCGACGGCGCAACGCGGCAGATCGTGTTCGGCGACGTGCGATTCAACCAGATCGTTTTGCTGGCCGCGCTGCTGTTCTTCGTAGGCCTTTCGCTGTACCTCGCCCGGCAAAAGCCGGAGACGGAGCCTTGCCCGTCCGACGCCGCGGAGGACGGCGATACCGCGGTCCCGCTTGCACAAGAGGAGCAGGACGCCGACGCTGCGCCGGTAGAGACACCCGCAGAGGAGACCGTCCCCGACGCGCCGCCGACAATCCCCCAGTCTGCTTCGCGGACAGCCCCCTTTGCACAAGGGAGCCAGGAAGGTGAACAACCCGTAGGGGCGGATAGTATCCGCCCGTCGGAACCGGAGCAACCCACGGAGGAACAGCCGTGAAACGATTTCTTTTGCTGCTCTTTGCGCTGCTGCTGATCGGCTGCACGTCGCAGGAAGCGCATCTCATCTATCTGCCGGAAGCAACGCCGACGCCGGTCCCGCTGCATACCCCGACGCCGCCGCCCGAGCCGGAGCCGATCGCACTGGCGCCGATCGTGGGCGAGGGCTTTACGACGGATGCGAACGGCCTGCCGATCCTCGATCCGCAGACGCACTATTATACCTATTATCTGGCGGTCGACGGTCTGCGCATCTATGAGGAAAACGGCGAGACGCTGATCGACGCGGTCATTACGAACAATTTTGAAAAGCCTTTGGTCGGAGGGCTGTCGGTCGTGTTCTGGCAGGACGGCCTGAAATACGGCGACGGGGCGTTCTACACGGCGGACGGCAGTCTTCGGCTGTTCCCGGGTGAGAATCGCGTGTATGCGGACGTGCGCACCGAAGTCGACGTTCAGATGATGGACTTTACCTTTGCGGTTACGACGCCGTTTATACCGGAGGGATAACACCGCAGCGACAGAACGGTTCGTGGGGGAAACAGAATGAAAAAGATTGTGGTTGTGGACGGACAGGGCGGACGGCTCGGCGCAATGCTGGTCGAAGCGATCAAGCGCGACGTGCCGGAAGCGCATGTGCTTGCGATCGGCACCAACAGCATTGCCTCGTCAAGCATGCTGAAGGCGGGCGCGGACGCGGCGGCGACGGGGGAGAACCCGGTCGTGGTGGCCTGCCGCGATGCGGATATCATTGTCGGACCGGTCGGAATCGTTTGCGCGGATGCGCTGCTCGGCGAGATCACGCCGAAGATGGCCGAAGCGATCGGCGCGGCGCGGGCCGAAAAGCTGCTGATCCCGGTCAATCGCTGCGGCATTCAGGTCGTCGGCGTACGCGCGCAAAGCATGGCCGACGCGGTCGCCGAGGCCGTGCAGCGGATACGCACGGACGGTTAGCGGCAAACCAAGCCTGCAAATGGGAACCGATATGGAAGAGGAGGCCGATCCCGGCCTCCCGCACTTCGTTCAAATACGCTTTCGGAGCAGATCTCCCGGTTTCAGCGGGAGGTCTGTTTTGATGTGCAGGATCGCCTTGACGCGTTTGGCGAGCCCGACCGGCGCGCCGGTTTCGTCCGTGATCTCGTCGGCATGCAGGACCGCATTCGTCAGCACGGGGGAGACGACCTCCAAAGCGTCGCCTTTTGCAAAGCGGTTGCGCTGTTCGATCGTCGCCACGCCGTTTTCGCACGAAAGCACGGTCCCGACGAAGCGGTGCGTCTGCGTGTAGACGCCGGCGTTGCTGTGATCTTCAGGCAGCTCGCCGTGATAGAAGCCGGTCGTGTACGGCCGGTGCGATACGGTCAACAGCTCCGTTTGCGCCTCATCCGGGGTCATCGTGCCGTCGAGCACACGGCGGTACGCGTTCACGACGACCGCAACGTAGTATTCGGTCTTCATGCGGCCCTCGATCTTCAGCGATGTCACGCCCGCGTCGATCAGTTCGTCCAACAGCCCGATGCAGTTCAGGTCGCGCGAGGACAGAATGTAGCTGTAATTACCCTCCTGCACGATCGGAAAGCTCTGGTTTTGCCGCGTCTCCTCGACGAGCGCATAGCTCCACCGGCACGGCTGCGCGCAGTCGCCGCGGTTGCCGGACCGGCCGAGGATCGCGGAGGACAACAGACAGCGCCCGGAGTACGCCATGCACATGGCGCCGTGGACGAACGCCTCAAGTTCAAGGTCGTCCGGAATGCGGCTTTTGAGCGTCTTGATCTGTTCGACCGTCATCTCGCGCGCAAGCACGATGCGCCGTGCGCCGAGCCCGTACCACGCCATGGCCGCAGCGTAGTTCTGGCAGCTTGCCTGTGTGGAAACGTGCAGCTCCAGCGCGGGGCATGCCCGATGCATCGTCGTGAGCACGCCGAGATCCGAAACGATCGCCGCGTCCACGCCGCAGTCCTTCAGCTGATTTGCGTAGGCAGGCAAACGATCGATCTCCTCGGACGTCGCAAGCGCGTTGACCGTCGCGTACAAACGTTTGCCCTTTGCATGCACCAGCTTTGCGGCCTGTTCGATCTCGTCAAATGAAAACCCGGCGCTCTTTGCGCGAAGCTGCAGAAGCGGTCCGCCCAGGTACACCGCATCCGCGCCGAATCTGAGCGCCGCGTCCAAAGCGGCCTTTGAGCCCACCGGGGCCAGCAGTTCCGTCATGGTTCCCTCCGAATCCTTGATGCGTCCAGTATAGCGGATTTGCCCGCATGCGTCAATGGCTGTGCCGGGCAAAGCCTGCGGCAGTGATGTTTGCCTTCGGCAAATGATGCGGCTGCGCCATGATGCGCGCCTGCGGCGCATGATGCATGCTTCGCACATGAAGGCGGATTCTCCGGCGGTAGAATCATGCTGAACATTCCCGCAGGGAATATATCACATCCCGAAGGGATATATCACACGCCGCAAACGTATATCACCTGCCGAAGGCAGATATCATTCACCCGTCATGGAATACCGCTTGCACGCATACGGGAACTGTGCTACAATACCCATGATTAAACTGCCTGATTATGGGCCAAAGGAGCATTATGCTGCACATCGGCTGTCATCTGTCGCCGTCGGACGGACTTCTCAATATGGCAAAGACCGCATCGGGGCTCGGCGCGGATACGTTTCAGTTCTTTTCACGCAATCCCCGCGGGAGCAAGGCAAAGGCTTTGGACGAAGCCGACGCCGCCGCCATGCGCGCGTACCTTGCGGCGCATGCGTTTGCGCCGGTGCTCGTGCATGCACCGTACACGCTGAACCCGTGCGCCGAAAAGCCGGAGACCGCGCAGTTTGCCGAGCTTGTCATGCGTGACGATCTGATGCGCTGCACGGCCATGCGCACGCCGTTTTACAACTTTCATCCGGGCTCGCACGTCGGGCAGGGCGAGACGGTCGGGATCGAAAAAACGACTGCGCTCCTAAACCGCATTCTGGACGATTCGACCGACACGACGGTGCTGATCGAAACGATGGCGGGGCAGGGCAGCGAGATCGGCGGCACGTTCGAAGCCGTCCGCGCGATCCTTGACGGCGTGGAACGGAACGATCGCGTGGGCGTCTGCCTCGATACCTGTCACGTGTTCGCCGCGGGCTACGACATCGTGAACGACCTCGACGGCGTACTGACCGCGTTTGACAAAACGATCGGGCTTGACCGGCTCAGATTTTTGCATCTCAACGATTCCAGATTCGGCTGCGGCGAACATAAGGACCGCCACGCGGCGACCGGCGAGGGCCTGATCGGGCTCGAGGGCGTCAGGCGCATCGTGAACCACCCGGCGCTTTGTAACCTCCCGTTCTGCCTGGAAACGCCGCATGAGAAGCTTAGTGAATACGCGGACGAGATCGCGCTGGTACGGGGGCTTTGCCATGCAGACTGAACTTGTTTCGATCGTCCCGTGCGAGACCTACGCACCGGACGCGTGCACAAACGCGCTTGAAGCGGTGCTTGCGCCGCTCGGCGGACTCGACTGGGTGCAGCCCGGTATGCGCATCGGGATCAAGGCGAACCTCGTCTCCGGCGCAAAGCCCGAGAAGGCGGTCACTACGCACCCGGCGCTGCTGATCGCGCTGACAAAGCTGCTCCGTTCGCGCGGCGCGTCGGTCGTGATCGGCGACAGCCCCGGCAACCTCTATAACGCCTCCGTGCTGAACCGCGTGTATGCGGTTTCCGGCCTTCTTGAAGCCGAGGCGGCTGGCGCGGAGCTGAACCGGGATTTCTCCGAGAAGGACGCATATTTTGCGGACGCGGTGCAGGCAAAGCGCTTTACCTACACGGGCTGGCTCGACGGCTGCGACGCGCTGATCAATTTCTGCAAGCTGAAGTCGCACGGCATGATGTCGCTGTCGGCGGCGGCCAAAAACCTGTTCGGCACGATCCCCGGCACGATGAAGCCGGAGTATCACTATCGCTTCCCGAACCCGAACGACTTTGCGGACATGATCGTCGACCTTGACGAGTATTTCAAGCCGGTCCTGCATATCTGCGACGCGGTGACCGCGATGGAGGGCAACGGCCCCACGCAGGGCACGCCGAAGCACGTCGGGTGTCTCATCGCGTCGAAAACCCCGCACTGTCTTGACGTGCTGGCGGCGGCGGTCATCGGACTTGAGCCGAAGGAGGTCCCGACGATCGCGGCGGCGGTGCGGCGCGGGCTCTGCCCGGATGCGGTCGAGGGGCTTCCAATCGCGGGCGACTGGAACGCGTTTGTGCAGACGGACTTTGAGCTGATCACAAACCGCAATTCGCTGCTGTTCGTCGGCGGCAGCAACGTGTTCTCGCGGCTGGTGCGAAAGGGCATGAACCTGTGTCTGGTCTCCAGGCCAAAGGTGAAGAAGCGCGCATGCGTGGGCTGCGGCCGGTGCCGCGACGTGTGCCCCGCGCATACGATCGCGATTGAAAACAAGAAGGCGGTCATCGACCGCAAACAGTGTATCAAATGCTTCTGCTGTCAGGAGTTCTGCCCGGTCGGCGCGATGCGCGTGCACCGCTCGCCGGTGGCAAAGCTGCTGACGCACGGAAGGAGGCAATCGAAATGAAACGCGTGATCCTCGGGATCCTGTGCGCGGCGCTGCTGCTGTCGGCGCTTGCGTGCGGCAGCGTACAAAAGAACGACGGAAGGCCCGTCGTCATCTGCACGATCTTTCCGCAGTACGATTTCGTCCGGCAGATCGCGGGCGAGCGCGTGGACCTGCGCATGCTCTGTAAACCCGGCAGCGAGGTGCACGGCTTCGATCCGAGCATGAACGAGATGTCCGACATCATCGGCTGCGACCTGTTCGTCTATGTCGGCGGCGAGACGGATCGCTGGGTCGACGGCTTTCTTGAAACGAACGGCAAAGACGTCAACGCCGTCGCGCTGATCGACCTGGTCGATACGGTCGACGAGGAATTGGTTGCCGGCATGCAGGGGGAAGCGGAGGAGGAGACCGCGCCCGACGAGCATGTGTGGACGAGCCCGAAAAATGCGATCCGCATTGTGGAAGGCCTCACGGACGCGCTGTGCGCGCTGCTGCCCGACGAAGCGGACGCCATGCGGGCGAATGCCGACGCGTACAAAATCGAGCTCCAAACGCTCGACAGCGCGTTTCATGCGGTCATGGACGGCGCAAAGCGGCGCACGGTCGTGTTTGCGGAGCGGTTCCCGTTCCGTTACCTGTGCGACGAGCTGGGGCTTCGCTATTACGCGGCACTGCCCGGCTGTTCTTCAAACGAGGAGGTCAGCCTGTCGACGGTGTCGTTTCTGATCGAGCGCGTCAGGGAGGAACAGCTGCCCGGCGTGTTCTACATCGAGTTTTCGGATCAGCGGATCGCGAACACGATCGCGGACGCGACCGGCTGCGATACGTGGCAGCTGCATTCGTGCCACAACGTAAGCCGCGAGGACTTCGACGCGGGCGTGACCTACCTCGATCTGATGCGGCAAAACCTGGAGAACCTCAGGAAGGCGGTGGAGTGAATGGCAATGCTGACATTTGAAAGCGTCGGGCTCTCGTACGGCGGCGACAACGTCGCGCACGACGTCAGCTTTTCGGTGCAGGCGGGCGAGTTCTGGGGCATCGTCGGCGAAAACGGCTCCGGCAAATCGACGCTGATGAAAGCGCTTTTAGGCCTGATCCCGTGCGCAAGCGGCCGCATCGTGATGGGCGAAGGCTTAAAGCCAAACGAAATCGGCTACCTGCCGCAGAGCAGCGCGATCCAGAAGGACTTTCCGGCGTCGGTCGGCGAGGTCGTGCTGTCCGGCACGATCGGCTGGCGCGGATGGAAGCCGTTTTACGGGCGCCGCGAGCGCGAAATGGCGAACGCGAACATGGAACTATTGGGCCTGACCTCCATCAAAAAGCACAGCTATCAGGAGCTTTCCGGCGGGCAGCAGCAGCGTGTGCTGCTGGCGCGCGCGCTGTGTGCCACAAAGAAGTGTCTGGTGCTCGACGAGCCGACGACCGGGCTCGATCCCGTCGTTACCGCCGAGTTCTATAAGCTGCTGCACGACATCAACGACCGCGGCATGACGGTCATCATGGTCTCGCACGACGTGGAGGAAGCGGTCAAAAGCTGCTCGCACATCCTGCACCTTTCCTGCCATCCGCTGTTCATCGGCACGGCGGCCGAGTACAGGAACAGCCCGGTCGGACGGAAGTATCTTCGGGAGGGCGCAGTATGACAAACCTTGCCGTAATGTTTACGAATATGCCGGAGATCATGGTCCGCGCGATCGTGGTCGGGACGCTGGTGTCGCTGTGCGCAAGCCTTTTGGGCGTGACGCTCGTTTTGAAGCGCTATTCGATGATCGGCGACGGTCTATCGCACGTCGGCTTCGGCGCGCTTGCGATCGCGACCGTGCTGCACGCGGGCAACGCGTCGATGGCGGTGTCGCTGCCGATCGTCGTCACGGCGGCGTTCGTGCTGATGGGACTCACCGAAAAGCGCCGCATGCAGGGCGACGCGGCGATCGCCGTGCTCTCCACCGGCGCAATCGCGATCGGTACGCTTTTGTTCCGGTTCTCGGACAACCAGTATCAGGACATCTGCAATTCGCTGTTCGGCACGGCGTCGATGGCGCTGCTGACCGATACGGACATGTGGATCACGGTCGGCGTGTCGGTCGTGGTGCTGCTGCTGTTCGTCGTGTTCTACACGCGCATTTTCAGCGTGACGTTCGATCCGACGTTTGCAAAGGCCACCGGCGTGCCGGTCGGCGTCTTTACCATGATGCTTGCCGCGCTCACGGCGGTCACGGTCGTCATCGGCATGAAGATGGTCGGCGCGATCATGGTGTCCGGGCTCATCATCTTCCCGGCGCTGTCGGCGATGCGCGTCTCAAAGCGATTCCGCTCGGTCATGATCCTGTCCGCGGCGCTGTCGCTCGTCTGCTTCTTTACGGGCTTTTTCCTGTCGCTTCTGATCGAGGCGCAGCCCGGCCCCGCGATCATCGCCGTGCATGTCGTGTCGTTCCTCGTCTGCACGCTGATCGGCTTCTTCAAAACGCGTATCCGCATGCACAAAAACCGCAGCATCGTCGTCGAGCCGCCGTGCAAGGCGGAATGACGCCGCTTCATGTGGGCATACAAAAAACCGGAGGCAATTTGCTTCCGGTTTTTATCATGCGGATTTGTTACTGCTTCGCGCCGCAGTTGGTGCAGAATTTTGCGTCGGCTTCAATGGGCTTGCCGCAGGTCGTGCAGAAATGCAGCTTTTGCGGCGCGGCGGCGGGCGCAGGCTCAGCCGCAGCGACCGGCGCGGGCGCAGGCGCGGGAATCGGCGCGGGCGCAGGTGCGGCCTTAACGGGCTTCGGCTTTTTGCCGCCCTCGGGCTGATAGATCAAAAACGCCGCGACGGCAAAGACCGGCAGCAAAAACAGGCCGACGCCGGGGGCAAATTCGGCAAGTCCGATCGACTTTGCCGCAATGATCCCGCCGACAATGGCGCCGGAGGAAAGCACCGCAAGCCCGGCAAAGACGATGCCGACGATGCGCGTCTGATTCAGAATGTACAGCACGATTGCGGCAAGACCGGTGAGCAGCATGCCGAAAAACAGCGTGTTCAGCAGGATCACAAACACGGTCAAGAGTGTTCTCGCCGTTCCCTGACTGTAGGCGCGGCCTCCGAATGCATACGGATTGTCCTCCCACAGATGCGTTTTGGTCAGCTCATTGTTCATGTACGTGCGCGCGTCGTTGAAGGTCATGCCGGCGGACAGCATATTGGCCTTGACAAGTTTATACGCATCCTCCTCGGAAATGCCGCGCTTCAGATAGTTTGAGTAGGCGCCCGGATTGAGCGAAATCAGCGCGTCACGGGTATAGTTGGCCATCGTCGGCCAGAAGACGGTGAAGAGCGCAAGCAGCGTCAGCACGATCGCTAGCATGCGACGCAGCGAGAAGCTGCAGCGTTTCTTTTGCTGTTCCACAGATCGATCTCCCTTCGATGAATTGCGGCGAGCCGGTCGTCCGGTTCACTGCCAATATTATATACAAAGCATAGCGGACGCGTCAAGTGCGAAAAGAGCGTCCGGACTGCGGGATCCGCAATCCGGGATTGTCAGCCGCCGCGCCGCATGGTATACTTTGGACATGAAGATGCTCTCCTGTCAGGTCCCGGAGCGGGACGAAAACCGGCGCGTTTCGGACGTGCTGCGCGATGCGTTCGGCGTATCGGAAACATACTTGAGCCGGCTCAAGCATCGACCCGGCGCGCTGCTTTTGAACGGCGTTCCAGTCTATACGGTCGCGCGCGTGCATGCGGGCGACGTCGTCGCGTTCGATCCGTCGGACGGCGAGCGTTTGCCGATCCGGCCGATCCCGTATCCGCTGTCCGTCGTGTATGAGGACGAATGGCTGATCGTGCTTGACAAGCCCGCAAACTTCAGCGTGCATCCCGCGCGCGATCCCGAGGAGCCCACCGTGGAAAACGCGCTTGCCGCTTATCTTCCGACGGACTGCAATCCGCATCCGGTCAGCCGTCTTGACAAGGGCACGACAGGGCTTTTAACCGTCGCAAAGAGCGGCTATATCCACGCGCGCATGAAGTCGATCCAGCATGCCGGACAGTTCCGGAAAACGTATCTGGCGCTGGCAGAAGGCGTGCCGGAGCCGGAAGTGCAGGTCATAGACGCACCGATCGGGCCGCGTCCGGGGTCGACCTACGAACGCATGGTCCGCGCGGACGGCGCGGAGGCAAGGAGCCTTTGCGAAGTGCTTGCGCATGCCGGAGGGCTGTCGCTTGTGCGGCTCACCCCGTATACCGGAAGGACGCATCAGCTGCGCGTGCATATGGCGCACATCGGGCATCCGCTGGTCGGCGACTGGCTGTACGGGACGCGAAGCAGCAGGATCGACCGCCCGGCGCTGCATGCCGGAGCGCTGATGTTTCCGCATCCGATCACGGGAGAAACGATTGCGCTGTCCGCGCCGATGCCGGAGGATATGGCGCGGCTGATCCGAAGCGAATCATAACGAAAAAACACTCCGCTGCGCGGTGCAGCGGAGTGTTTGGTTCCGGATGGTTTTTTTATCCGCAGATGCGGCGGATCGGGAGCGGCTCGATCGGCCGCCGCGCTTCCCTCGGAAGGATCGCCATGCGCCGCAGGGCGGGCCGGAGGGGTTCCTGTTCTTCAGCGATGATCGGCTCCCCGGCGCAAGGGGAGCTGCCCGTGTCGGCGGCGTTCGCTTCTTCCGCCTCGTTCATCGGCGTGACCGCTTCGCTCTGCTCCGCTGCAGCGGAGCCGTCGCATGCTTCCTGTTCGTCGCCGTCGCCTTCGTCAGGCGAAAGGCTCGTTTCATCCTGTCGCTCCGGAGTAAGGGGAGGGCAGGGCGCGGGAACGGGCGCCGCGGCCGAGACTTCCTCCTGCGGGGAAGCTTCCGGTGAAAGCGGGCTGATCTCCGGCTCGGGCGGCGCTTCGTGCGTCGCCGTCTCCTTCGGAATGTCCGCGTGTACACGGCTTTCCGGTACAAGGGGAGAGGGGACAGGCACGGGGATCGGCGCCGCGACCGGCGCGGCATGCAGGAAGGACGGGAGGCGGAACGCTGCGGTTTCCTGCACGGGGGTATCGTCGAACGACGTCGGACGACGGAAGGGCGCGGGCTCCTCCTTCGGCTTGACCGGCGTAAACGCCGCGGTCTCCTCGATGCGTTCGGGTTCCTGCTTTGCGAGATGCGTCGGCTCCTGATCGAACGACACAGGACGACGGAAGGGCGCAGTCTCCTCCTTCGGCTTGACGGGCGTAAACGCCGCGGTCTCTTCGATGCGTTCGGGTTCCTGCTTTGCGGGACGCGTCGGCTCCTGATCGAACGACACGGGACGACGGAAGGGCGCAGTCTCCTCCTTCGGCTTCACCGGCGTAAACGCTGCGGTCTCTTCGGTCGGCTGCTTCGGACGCTGATATGCTGCGGTCTCTTCGACCGGCTGTTTCGGACGCTGATACGCTGCGGTCTCCTCGACCGGCTGCTTCGGACGCGTATATGCTGCGGTCTCCTCGACCGGCTGCTTCGGACGCGGATACGCTGCGGTCTCTTCGATCGGCGCCGCTGCGGGCTTCGGACGGCGGAATTCTCCGGTCTGTTTCGACTGTGCGTCCGGTGCGTTCTGCGACCCCGGTCTTTGGAAGGCCGCGGTTTCGCCGTCGGCGGGACGCTGCTGCTTCGGCGGCAGTACGCGCGTGCCGTCGCTCTCGATGCGCACGGGCTTTGGCGGAACGGCCGGTTTTCCGGAGGGATGCACGCCCTCGCGCTTCAGATTTTCTTCAAGCCCTCTTGCATATTGCTCACGCCGCGCTTTGGCCTCTTCTTCGGTCAGCTCGCCGTAGTTGCGCAGCTTGATCGGCGCGGTATAGCCGAACTGCACGGTCGGCGCATCGGTGAACAGCTGCTTTTCCGTGCGCCGCTTGGTCGTGCGCACCGACTTTTCCAGATCCTCTTCAAACTGCGCGGGCAGCTTGTTTTTGAGATGCAGCTCCACGCCGAACAGCGCCATGCACACGGCGGCGCACAGGCCGGCGACACAAAGCGTGACGATCGCCACGGTCTTCATGCCGTCGCGATATTTCGCGCCGAGATCCTGCAGATACGGGTTGACGGTATACACATAGACGGGGTCGGTCTTTTGATCCGCGATCGCCCTGAGATCGGTCAGGTCAAGACGGACCGTCTCCGAGCTGCACGGCTGTCCGGCGGGATCGACCGCGTCCAGACGGAAGCGAAGCTCCTGCACGCCGTCCAGCTGATAGCTTCTGGTAAAGTACGTTTCGCCGTGACGGAGCTCGCTGTAGGAGGTGACGGTTCCGAACAGCGTCAGCTCATTGAGCTTTGCGTTGCGGATCTTCAGCTCGCTGTAATTGCGGATCTCGCACTGGATCGTGGCGCACAGCTTGCCGCTTTCGTCGTAGTACGGAGACTGCAGCACGACGTACAGGCCGAGACGCACCTCGTCCGAGGTGACGTACGGCAGCACCGTGTACGCATTCGGGTCCTCCGCGTACAGAGGAGCGTCAAGGGCGTCGGTCGCTTCGACATGGAAGCGGACCGTGCGGATACGATCGGATGAGATCGCCGGAACGACCGTGTACTGCCGAACGATGATCTGATCCGGGCTGAGATCGAACGACTGCCCGATCGGCGTGTTGATCTCATCGTACAGGCGGATGCCGGTCACGGTCCGGTTGCCGTTGTTTTTCACCGAGATGATGAAGGTCGTGCCGTCCTCAGTCGCCGGATTCTGCTGCGCCGATACGATCAGATCGACCACGACCGATTCAACGATCAGCGGACTCTGCGCGTCGGTAACCATCTCGCGCCGCCGTGCGACATATTCGATGCGCGGGCTGAACGTCATGTCCTTCGCGCCCATGGTATACGGAACGGACACGGTGAAGCCCTGGCCGGCGTCAAGCTCCGTCGCAGGCAGCGGGATCGACTGCATGCTCTGCTCCGGATCGTACAGCTTCAGCCCGGTCATGTCGAACTGCGTGTCGTTTCGGATCGTATACACGACGGTAAACTCTTCATTTCCGCGCACGCGCTGCTTATCGCACGACGCCGAAACGAAAAGCTCCGGGACGACGAACCGCTCGATCCGCATGCTTGCCGTCGTTTCGCGCGCATGGGGGATAAAGCTGGCGTCGCCGGTCTCTTCGTCGATGATCGTTTCGGTCTCGACCCAGGAGAGCAGATACGCGACGTCAACGTCAAGCTGATCCGCGCGCACCGGCACGTCGGACAGCGTGAACTCCTTTGTGCCGCCGGCCAGCACGGTGATCGAATCGCCGAGCGGCATCTCAACGTTTTCGTAGCCGCCGGACAGCTTCGGCTTTTCAAGCGTATAATCCGACTGCGATTCGTTGCGGATCGTGAACAAAAGCTCCGGGATCGTGCCGTCGCCTTCGAGCTCCGGCGCCGGATCGCACGCGACCGTCAGCGTGATCGGATGCGCGTCGTCGGCCGACGCGGACACGGCAAACACAAGCCCTGCGGCAAGCAGCGCCAGCGCCAGTGTCATACATGCGATCCGCTTCATCAATAACTCCTTTATGCCCCTGCGGGGCTGTGCCTTCGGCAGTGATATCCGCCTGCGGCAGGTGATATATGCTCTTCGAGCATGTTCAGGTGGATTCTCCTCCGGAGAATCTTCTGATTCTGTTCCTTCCTCATCCGGCTGCTTCGCAGTCACCTTCCTCATAGCAAGGGGAGGGCTTTTGGATGCGTGCGCGTTATCCTTCCGTCAGCGGGAACGGATAAAAGCCTTCGCCCTGCGCGGCGGCCGCGATGCGGCCCTCCGTGCGCTCGGTCAGCGCCTTCAAAAACGCGTCGGCGTCGGCCGTACGGCAGCGGAATGCGCATTGGATCGCCTCGCCGTAGTCCGCGTGCTCCAGGACGCCGAACCGCTCGAACACGCTCCACGCGGCGTTGCGGTAGGGGTACGGGACCGGCACCGCAAACAGCGTGCACGGCTCCATCGAAACAAGCCCCGAGGCGTCGACCGCGTCGGACGCCGAGCGCGTATAGCTGCGCACCAGCCCGCCCGCGCCGAGGAGGATCCCGCCGAAATAGCGCGTGGACACGACCAGCACGTCGTAAAGGTCGCGCTTTTTCAGCACCTCCATCATCGGAAGGCCCGCCGTGCCCTGCGGCTCGCCGTCGTCACTGTAGCGCGCCGCGCCGCTTTTCAGCCGGTACGCAAAGCAGTTGTGCGTCGCGTCCCAGTGCTGCTTGCGGATCCGTTCAAGGATTTGCAGCGCGTCCGCTTCTTCCGTCACCGGAAAGCAGCGCCCGATGAAGCGCGAGCGCGAGATCACATATTCGGTTTCCGACGCGTTTGAAACGGTCCGGTATGACGATTCCAATCCAGTTCGCCTTTCGGTACATGTTTTCTATCATAGTATAGCAAACCGCGCGCGCGTTTGCAACCGCAATCGGGTATCGTTCACAGAAGCGACGCAATTCTGTGCCGCAGGCACAATTTATGCCCCTGCAAGGGCTGTGCCTTCGGCAGTGATATCCGCGCTTCGCGCGGGTGATATATGCTCTTCGAGCATGTTGGCGAAGCCAATGAAAAAAGGCTCTCCGGGACCGGAAAGCCTGAAACGTTACGCGGATCGCTTACCACCCTGCGGGCAGCGGCGCGCCTTCGGCGGCAAAGTACAGCCGGTATTCCGTGACGTTCGGCTCGTCGCCGATACGGGCGACGCAGTCTTCGCCGACCTTCAGCGTGATGCAGATATCATACCCTTGATGGCCGTCGTTATAATCAAGGATACAGCCGTTCTTTTCTGCGCGGAACCGGAATGTATGATCAAGCGCGATGTTGTTCATCCCGTCCCCTTTGTATCGGTACGTATGCACCGCGCCGGACGGATCGCGCACATACAGCGCCGCCGTCTCGCCGGGACGGAGTGTCGGCAGCGGTCCGGAATCGGTTTCCAGATAGGTGCCGTCGCAGACCTCTTTCCCGAGGATCTCCACGGTCGTTCCGACCAGAAAGGCCGGCTCGCCGTCCGTGGTTTCCGCCTCCATGGAATGCGCGTGACGGATTGTGTACAGGATCGCATGATAGCGGACCGTACCGCCGTCCTTGTCGGAAAACCGTATCGGAATGCACAGCACTGCAAGCGTCAGCACGGCTGCGGCGACGATCCATATGACGCGCTTCTTTTTCTTCTGCATATGCGTTCTCCGTTTCTGCGGCCTTGTTTTGAGGACCTCTGTATATAGGACAATCCGAAAGACGAATATGCTGCATCCGTTTTCAAAAAAAGCGCAGTAAAAGCCCTTCTGCTTTGGGGATCATTTCTTTCTATTCCTGAACCGCACGCGCGGAAGGCTGTCGACGGGAAGCTTTTCGATCTGCTCTTTGCAGCGGGCCTTTCTGGTCCTTATGTACAGCAGAAATACCACGACAGATGACAGCGCACTGAACGCAAACAGGAATTTCGCTGTGTATCCTTTCGATTTCAGTGTAACGATCACAAGTGCGACCGCCGCGACGATCAAGCTGACGATCAGGACGATCAGCGGCACACGGCTGTTGATCCTTGACCACGGTTCCTGTCTGTGACACTTCTCGCACCGAACGACGAGTCCGTCGCCCCTGTACGCGCCGGAAGCTGCCTGCGACCGGATTGTCTGCATTTTCAGATCCGCTTTGCGTTCCGCTTCCATTTCTTTTTTCTTATTGCCTCGATAGCCTTTCACCGTTTCTTCCACGCGGATCTTGGCAGGAAGGCTGTTATTCATGTGCCCGCAGTACGAGCATTTATATGAAACCGTTACCGGTATGCTGCGGCTTGCCGTTATGGTATATGATTCTGTGTATTCCATGTCGTCCGTCTCCGTTCTCTTCTGCAGCGCATGCCGTTCCTTTGACGGCAGACGGCGCGTCTGACGAAAAAAAGGGCGCTGCAAAACGCCCTTTTCGATGTAATCGGATGCTTATTCCAGCGGAATCTCGCTCGTGCAGTGCGGGCAGCGGGTGGCGTCGTCCGCGACGGGCTGCTTGCAGAACGGGCACAGACGCGGCGCCTTTTCGGGTTCGGGCGCGGGCTCGTCCTTCTTCTTGGCTTCCTTCGCCTTCTCCTCGGCCTTTCTGAGCACGCGGACCACGATGAAGATGGCAAGCGCGATCAGAACAAAGTAGATGATCGCCGAAATGAATTTGCCGTAGTACAGTACGGACAGACCCTGCTCCGCAGCCGCGCCGGGCGTCAGGTTGTCCGGATTGTCGCCGATGACAACGCCCCACTGGGAGAAGTCTACCTTGATGATGAGACCCAGAAGCGGCATGAAGATGTCATTGATCAGCGAGGACACGATCGCACCGAACGCGCCGCCGATGATGACGCCGACTGCCATGTCGACCACATTGCCCTTCAAAGCAAACGCTTTGAATTCGGAAAAGAACTTTTTCATACAGTTACCCCCTTGTTAGTTTACAGAATATATTATAGCACTGCAGCCCAAAAAGGCAACAGGTTTTTCGCGCCCGGATGCGAAAAATAAAAAGCAAGCGGAGCATCCCTGCGGCAAAGGCGGGTTTGCGGCATTCAAAAACGTCGTCCGCGGGTATGAAATGTGACAGAATTCCGGGAAGCGCTGCACGGTGCGATCTGGTATGATGACATTGCCGGGGAACGAAAGGAGAACAGGATGACTGACATCATCAACAACGAAGGGCGTCTCAGGGAGCAATTCCTGGCAAAGGTCAAGGAACAGGCGGACAAGGGCGTCTATGTCTGGGGCGGGAACGGTGAGATTCTGGACGACATGCAGGACCCTGCGCTTTGGATCGGACGCCGGGAAACGAGCGAGGCCAACATGCGGCGTGCGTACGCGCTGTACTGCAAACGCGTCGCGGCGGGCGTGCATCCCGTCCGGGCGTTCGACTGTTCGGGCCTTGTATACTGGGCGCTGAAGGAGCTGAACGTGCTGCAAAACGATGTGACAAGCCGCGGACTGTACGATCTGTGCGAGCCGATCGAACAAAAGGATCTTCGGCCCGGGGATCTGGTATTCCATCACGACGGGACGCGCATCGTGCATGTCGGCGTGTGCGCGGGCGAAACGCAGATCGAGTGCCGCGGCCGCGACGTCGGCGTCGTGGAGAACAAGCGCAAGGCGGGTTACTGGAACCGGTTCGGACGGATGAAAGCGCTGGACGAAGCAGCGCGGAAGACGGTGAGGATCCGCGGCGGATCGGTGCGCGTGCGCGAGGGCGACGGCGTCGGCACGCGCTGTATCGGGATCGTGCATCGCGGGGAATCGTACCCGCTGCTCGGCCGCGCGCCGTCCGGCTGGTACTGCATCCGGTGGCGCGACCGCACCGCGTACATCACGAACAAGCCGCAGTATACGGAGGTGTGCGATGGCTGAACGGACGATCACGGAGATTCTGGAGGCTTTGGCGCGGATCGAGACGGACGTCAAAACGATCGCGAAAAACGGCGCGGATCACGAAACGCGCCTTCGGACGCTGGAACAAAAGAACGGCAAGCGGATGGAATCGCTGACGCTTGCGGCGATCTCGGCAGCGGTCGTCGGGATCGTGGGATATGCGATCGGGAAACTGTTTTAAGGAGGAATGCGAAGATGAAGACGCAGAGTCGAAGCAAAAGCGTGCTCTTCTGGATCGGGCTTGCGTCGGCGGTGTACGAGGCGGTCGTCAACAGCCTTGTCGCGTCGGGCGTGGGCATGCATCCGGTCGTCGGCGCGATCGGGGTTGCGCTTGCAACCGTGCTGATCTACTGCAACGGCAACAATCCGAGCCTGATCGAGTATTGAGCGCTTTCACGCAGCGATATTGCCCTTCGGGCAGTGATATATTCCCTTCGGGAATGTTCAGGAGGGTTCTCCGACGGAGAACCTTCCTTTTTCATGCGCAATGCATTTCTGTTGACGCGGGGCCCGGGCGTCACTCGATCTGTTTGCCGAGGTAGAGCGCGGCGGTTTTGAGGATCGACAGCTCGGTGTCCGTCAGCGGCAGGCGGTCGTCATCCGTTGCAAGCAGCACGCTGCCGTGGACGTCGCCCATCGAGGCGATCGGCGCGGCGGCGAGCCGCAAAGGCAGCGGCTCATCCTTCAGGGCCACGAACCCCTCCGGCGCAAGGATCGTCTGCCGTTCGCGCATGCGCTCGGTGTACGTGTCCGACAGCGCGGCCTTCAGCAGCTTTTTGCGGAGCGGGCCGAAGGCGAACAGCACCGTTTCCGTATCGGTCACAGCGGCCGAAAAACCCAGCGCGCCGTTCAGCGCCTGACAGTAGACGTCCGCGTAGTCGCCGAGCTCACGGATGCGCGCGTACTTTTTCAGCACGATTCCGTCCGCGTCGGTAAAGATCTCGATCGGGTCGCCCTCGCGGATGCGCAAAACGCGCCGGATCTCCTTCGGGATCACGATCCTGCCGAGCTCGTCGATGCGGCGTACAATGCCGGTTGCCTTCATGCGTTTGTCCTTCTTCCGTTTTTGCAGATAGTGTTGCCGGAATTTCGGCGTTTGATACGTTGCAATTTTGCCGCATACACGGTATAATAAACAAAAGCACACGGGAGGAGAACGACATGAAACAAACGGTACTGGTGACGGGCGGCGCGGGCTACATCGGTTCGCATACGGTGGTGGAGCTTTTGAACGCGGGCTATGACGTGCTGATCGCGGACGACCTCAGAAACAGCAAGGAGGCGGTTCTCGACCGCATCGAAACGATCACGGGCAAGCGGCCGGCGTTCGTCAAGGTCGACGTGTGCGACCGCGAGGCGATGAAAACGCTGTTCTCACAGAACGCGTTTACCTCGATCATCCACTTTGCGGGTCTGAAGGCCGTGGGGGAGAGCGTAGCGAAGCCTGTCGAATACTACCGCAACAACCTCGACGCGACGCTGACGCTTCTGGAATGCATGAAGGCGTTTGACGTCAGGCATATCGTGTTCAGCTCGTCGGCGACGGTCTACGGCGTGCCGAAGGTGCCGATCACCGAGGACGCGCCGCGCTGGTGTACGAACCCGTACGGCTGGACGAAGTTCATGGGCGAGCAGATCCTTTCGGACTTTGCCGCGGCGAATCCGGAAATGTCGGTCGTGCTGCTGCGCTACTTCAACCCGATCGGCGCGCACGATTCGGGCCTGATCGGCGAGGACCCGCAGGGCATTCCGAACAACCTCCTGCCCTACATCAATCAGGTCGCGACCGGCAAGCTCAGGAAGCTGCGCGTGTTCGGCGACGATTACCCGACGCCCGACGGCACCGGCGTGCGCGACTATATCCACGTCGTCGACCTTGCGAAGGGGCACCTTCGCGCGCTCGAATATGCCGACGCGCATACCGGCGCGGTCGCGATCAACCTCGGCACCGGCACCGGCTATTCCGTGCTGGACGTCATCCATGCGTATCAGGACGCGAACGGCGTCACGATCCCGTATGAGATTGTCGACCGGCGGCCCGGCGACGTCGCGGAAAACTACGCCGATCCGTCCAAGGCGCTTGAGCTGCTCGGATGGAAGGCCGAGCGCGATCTGGTCAATATGTGCAAGACCGGCTATCACTGGCAGTCGATGAACCCGAACGGATATGATGCGTGACGGGCTGGCGCCAATGATATTGCCCTTCGGGCAGTGATATTGCTTCGCAGTGATATTGCCCCTTCAGGCAGTGATATATTCCCTTCGGGAATGTTCAGGAAGGTTCTCCGCCGGAGAATCTTCCTTTTTTTGCGATGCATTTTGACGGGGCGCAGCACCGCATCAGCCTGTATATGCGAGGGGAAGGGGGACACAAAAAAACAGCCCGCGCGGGGCGGGCTGCCGTCAGCAGTTTTAGTTATCGGGATCGTCCTCGGGGAGAGGAAGGCTGCCTTGATCGCTGTCTGTAATGACATCGACATGATCGAAACAAATGACCGTAAGCTCGAGTGCTTCATACGTCTTCTTCATTGTCTCATCCTCCTCTTTCCGTTAGTGGTTGTTGTCGTAGCTGATCGAATTCCGGTATGCGACCTCTGCTTCATGGAACATGTACATCGCCGCAGCCGCTTTCTTTCCGCTTTCCGATGTGCCGTTCTTCAGCATCGAGTATACATACGAGAATGCGGACGCTTCAATGGTGAAGCTGCTGCCTGCGTTGCCGCGCACCGTGAACTTGCGATCGAGGTTGTGCGGGCTGATGCCTTCAATTCGCAGCTGATAGACCTGATTGCCTTTGTCAATCAATTTCCAGGTAAAGGCGCCCTGCGTGACGGAATTGCCGACGGTAAGCGTTTCGCTGCCAACCGTGATGGTCGGTACGGTGGCGTCTGCCATTTTCAGGTTCAGCATCAGGGCCGTTGCGGAGTCGACAGCAATCTGCAGCGTGACATCGGACACCTTGGACTCGCCGAGCTGCTTCACTGTTTCGTGGCTTGCCGTCGCCGCCTTGATGCCTTCAAAGTCGAACGTATTTGCATACGGCTTTGTGACATGCGTGTAGTCTGCGGAAATCGACGGATTCACTTCAAACAGGTACTGCTGCATATAGTAGCCGAAGTCCAGCATGGCGCGGATGACGCGCAGCGCGTCGTTGTTCTTACCGCTGCCGGGATCGTTTGCAGCCGTGGTGCTGCTGTCCGTACGGTCGAAGTAGGTGACGTACTGTTCAAGCGAATAGTCCTTTGAGGAAATCAGAGTTCCATCCGCTTTGAAAAGCTTGGCCGTGATGATGTCCGCCATCTGCAGCGCATTGACCGTGCAGCTGAAGCCGTTGTAATCGGGGTAGCGCGCGCTGTGGTCGTTTGCATCATAGTTGTCACGATCCGCCTCTTCACCGTCGCTCCAGATATCCAGCAGCTGATCGCCGATGTAGAACTGCATATAGGTTCCGGCCTTGTCCGTGTCGCTCAGATTTGTCAGGTCGACATAGAAGTTGATGCCGGTCCAGCCGGAGAGCATGACAGACTGGGTGCGGAAGACCTTGTGCATCGGCGCATGGATCACGACGTCGGCGCGCGGCATTTTGAAATACCAGCGATCGCCGGACTGTGTCATGTTGACCGTTTTTTCGACGCCGTTTTCGGTATACGTGATGTACGGCGTACCGTCCAGCGTATAGCCGGCTTCCGGCGTGATCGTGCAGTAGACGCTTTGGTCGATGCCGAGCTCGTAGATGATCTTATCCGTATGCGTCGGGATTCTGCCTGCGTCGCTGCGGCCTTCACGGAAGAACGGCGTGCCGGTGGAGAGCTTCAGATTGCCGTGCTTCAGGTTATAGGTCAGCGCGTCGCCGTTCAGCGGATCATGCTCCGCCTTGTCCGCCGCATCGGCTTTAAAGGCTTTTTGCACGTCGAACTTCTTATTGGTCCAGTCACGACGCTCCGTCGGCTTATCGGAATATGAGCCGAGCTCCTCCTCGAAGAAGACAAACACCATACCGTCAAACTTGCCGTATACGTTGCTGGCGTTCGTCGTGCCGTATTGCAGCTTGGCCTGCGTGGAATCCGGATTGATATAGGTTGGGTAACCGTTTCCGGTATCCGGGATATAATCGTAATTGTTCGTTCCCTTATAACGCACGACCTTGATCTTGTCATTTGCATCAAGCCACGTCAGGACCATATGCTCGTAGGTGATGCCGTACAGATCAACCAGCGTTGTGTCTTCGTTGTTATTGCCTTTGACGGGACTCTTCGGGTTGAATTCCTTATTGATAAAGAGCTTGTCGTCTGTGCGGAGTTGATTATTTGTCGAGCCTGTGAGATTGATCAGGTAGTATTCGTTGCTGACCTTCTGGAACCGCAGACAGTCTTCGTGCCAGCCGAAACCGACACGGTTGCCAACGGAGTAATCCGGTCGGCAGTAGATGATATAGTTGCCGCCTTCGCTGACAGTATAGTCGGCGCCGGTGTGGCCGTTGCCGTTTTCCGGAATCCATTTGACGATTGCGGTATCGCTGACCTGAACAACCTTATAGTTGCCGGCGGGGATGTTGGTTGTCAATATCCACTGCTTGCCGGGGTCATGCGGATCTTCCATCAGACGATCGTCCGGATCGATCTTGTCAAAGGTCCAGCCCTTTCTGCCGATGAGATAATACCCGGCCCTGACCAGCTTCGTATAGTTCGCCACGACTTTGACGTCCGCTTCGGGCATCGTGAACGTATAGTTGAAGGTCTTGCCGCTCTGCGTCGGTGCGGAGACCGCAACGACCTGACCGGTCTTCTTGTTGGTAACGGTCAGCGTAACGGAATAGTTCTCGTTCGGCGTGACTGCGATCCGCACCGTGGTGTTCGCATACGCATGTCCGTCGCGCGGGACCGCGGTGATCATGCCCGCTTCGTTGCTGACGAGCTCAACCACATACGGCTTTTCTTTGAAGACGGCCGTGACGGTGACGTCATTGTCGGGCATGATGAATCGATTGCCGGTCAGCGTTTCGCTTCCGACCTCGATGTGGTCGAGCGAGTAACCGATCGTGCCTTCCGTAGTGATCGTAATGATCTCGCCGTGCTTCGCCTGCGTCTTGTTCGCGAACGCCGTGCCGAGCGCGACGACTTCCTCGTTGTTTGCGTTATAGCTCTTGACCTGCACGGTTACCGCGTGCGCGGTTTCGCCGAGAGGGCTGAACGTTGCGACGACCGGCACATTGTGCAGCGGCATGTCGAAGGTGATGACGTTCGTCTCGAGCGGCAGGGCGTAGGAGACGTCGTCTGCGCTGAATGCGGAAAGCCAATAGCCCTCGGCAGGTATGACGGTCAGGGTGATCGTCTCGCCGATGCTCGGTGTGCCTTCCACGACAACCGTGCCTTCGCCGGTCTTGGTGACGTCAATGCTGTAAACGATCTTTCCGAAGGTAAAGACGGCGTTGACGTCCGTATCCGGCATAGAGAAGGAGTAGAAGCCGTTGCTCACAGTGCAGTCTTCGGGAAGGCCCGTAACGCTCTTGACCTCATAGCCTTCATCGGGCGTCGCCGTGATGGAAACGAGATCACCGGGCTTTGCGTATGCTGCGCTTGCCCGGACCGTGCCGTTGCTGTTGCAGGTTGCGGTCAGCGTCGGATACTGCGCGAAGGTGACGGTCAGATTGACGTCGTTGCCCGGCATTGCGAAGGTGGCTTTGCCGGTCGACTCATTATAGGACCAGTCGGCAGGCTGTCCCGTGACGCCGGAATAGTACCAGCCCGCGTTCGGCGTGATTGTGACAGTGACGGTCGAGCCGACTGCAGCATTTGTCTTGTCGGCCGCGGCCGTGCCGCCCGCAGAGGCGGTCACGCTGACATTGTAGAGGAAGGAAGAGCTGTTCTTCACGGCATAGAGGCAATCATAATGCCAACCAGTTTCACCGTCGTAGTTCGGGCGGAAATAGACGGTGTAATTGCCGGCCTCGGAAATCGTATAGTCGTTGTTGCTGCCGCCCGGATACCATTGTACCTTTTCACCCTTGACTACCTTGAATGCGTCGCCTGCCGCAAGGTTCAGCGTGATCATGTACTCCGTTGTACCGGCGCCGGTATTCTGCGTGAGTTTATAATCCTCGTTCACATTCCAACCGTTCATGCTGCCGACCAGATAGAAGTCGGAAGCACCGCGCACAGGTTCGGCCGGTTCGGTCTCTGCAGATGCAAAGCCGATGCAGCCGAAGAGCATTACCAGCACGATCACAAATGCAAATGCGCGCCGGACGTTTCCATAGATGCCGTTCGTCATAGTTTGTCCTCTCCTCCATAATCGCTGTGGGCACAGACTCCCACACTTGTTCTTTTTTATTATATACGCATCCCTTTGTAAAGTAAAGATTTCGTAAAGCGAATTAATAATATATTGTGTGAATATTGTATGAAATGTGTCGAATATACGGGAAAACGTACGGACGCGATGCGATGAATCGCAGGGGAAGGATCGGCTTACCGTCGGGAATGCATCGGCTGCACCGCATGAAAAAAGGACGCTTCTCCGGGCGGAGAAACGTCCTTCGTTTTGCGGTCCTTTATTCCACCGGTACGCCGAGACGCCGCTTCATGGTCTTTTCGACGGCGTTCAGGATGTTTTCGTAGCCCGTGCAGCGGCAGAGGTGGCCGGAAAGGAGCTTACGAAGCTCGTCGCGGGTATAGAGCTTTTTGGATTCGAGAATCTCGACGGCGGTCATCAGAAAGCCCGGCGTGCAGAAGCCGCACTGGATCGCGGCCTCGTCCAAGAATGCCTGCTGAATGTCGCTAAGCTCGCCGTTCGGGCCGGTCAGCGATTCGAGCGTGCGGATGCTCTTGCCGTCCGCCCACGCCGCAAGGTATATGCACGAGTTGAACGCTTCGCCGTCGATCAGCACGTTGCACGCGCCGCACTCGCCGACCTCGCAGCCCTTCTTGACCGAGGTCAGATGGAAGTCGTTGCGCAGCATGTCTGTGAGCGACGCGCGCACGTCGATCATGCGCTCGACCGGTTCGCCGTTGATCGTGCAGTGAATCAGCTTATACTGTGCCATCAAAGCTCACCTCCCGCAAGTTGAATGGATGTAAAGAGACAGCGCTTTGCCATCTCGACCGCGATGTGCTGCCGGAAGGCCTTGCTGGCGCGCCACGAGTCGCGCGGGTTGATGTCGTCCAGCACGGCAAGCCCGAACCGGTCGATGAGATCGAGGCTCAGGGCCTGTCCGTTTGCCACGGCCTCGGCATGCGGCGCGCGCATCGGGACCGGACCGGCCACGCCGTATGCGATGCGGGCGCGCTCGATCGTCTTTTTGTCCTCTGACAGCCGCACGTTGACCGAGCAGCCGAGCGTCGCAATGTCCATGGCGTTGCGCATCGCGTACTTGATGTAATGGCCGAAGGTGTTTTCATAGCTTGCCTTTGGGATCAGGATCGCGGTCTGGATCTCGCCGTCCTCGACGCGGATGTCGACCTGACCCGCCTTGATGTAAAAGTCCTTGATCGGAAGCCGCCGGACGCCGTTTTTGCCGGTCAGCTCGACGATCGCTTCCCACGCGTGCAGGGTGGAGGCGGAGTCCGCGCTTGTGACGCCGTTGCACGTGTTGCCGCCGATCGTGCCGATGTTGCGGATCTGCGGACCGCCGACCATGTCGACCGCCTCGCCGAGCACGTTGATGTATTTTTGGATGATCGGGTCGCGCGTGATGTGCGAAAAGCTCGTCAAGGAACCGATGCGGATGTTCCCGTCCGCGTCGATCGAAACGCCGCGTAGCTCGTCGAGCCCGTAGATGGAGATCAGCTCCTTGCCTGCGCGCTTGCCCTCGCGCATCTGCACCAGCACGTCGCTGCCGCCCGCGATGATCTGCGCCTCGGGATGCTCCAGGCGAAGCTCGACGGCGTTCTGCACGCTCGTCGCTTCATACAGTGCCTTCAGATCGTACATTGTTCAGCCCTCCTGCCACGAATCATGGATGAGTCCCGCTTCACGGAACGCCGCGTAGAGGTTGTGCGGGTTCATCGGAAGCTTATGGAGCGCAACGCCGGTCGCGTTGTAGATCGCGTTGCGGATCGCGGGCGCGCCGGAGCAGGCCGGCGGCTCGCCCAACGCCTTGGTGCCGAACACGCTGGTCGGCTCGGGATTCTCGATAAAGTCTGCCGCAAGGTCCGGATGATCCATCACGGTCGACAGCTTGTAATCGAGCAGGTTGTTGTTCAGCGGCCGTCCGGTCTTCTGGTCGAACAGAAGCTGCTCGCTCATACCGTAGCCGATCGCCATCGACATGCCGCCGTGCACCTGCGCCTCGGCCAGCGCCGGGTTGATCAGACTGCCGCAGTCGTGCACGTTGACGATGTTCTTGACCGTGACCTTGCACATCGGGATATCGACCTCGACCTCCGCGAACGTGCAGCCGAACGAGTACGCGTTGTTCTTGATCGTGTACGTCGATTCCGCGGTGATGTGTTCACTGTCCTGCGGGTTGTACTGCGCGGTCATCGCAAGCTCGGAAAGCGAGATCAGCACCTTCCCGTCGGACTTTCGGACGACGTTTCCGTCGCGCACGTCCATGTTGTCGACCGACTGGCGGGTCAGCTTCTCCGCGTAGGCGAAGATCTTTTTCTTGAGCAGCTCGGCCGTCTGCCGGATCGAGAAGCCCGCGACGTAGGTCTGCCGCGACGCGTACGCGCCGAGGCCCGTGGGCGTGGTGTCGGTGTCCTGACAGGAGACGACGCGAACGTCCTTATAGCTCTTGAGCCCGATCGCCTCGGCCGCCATCTGCGCAAACGCCGTGTCCGCGCCCTGACCGATCTCGGTCTCGCCGCACTGCATCGTGACCGTGCCGTCGAGATTTAGGAGCATGCGGTTGGATGAGGTCTCCAGAGCGATCGGCCAGACCGCCGTATTGTACCAGAACGACGCGCAGCCGATGCCGCGGCGGATGGGGCCTTTGTCGTTTGCGAAGGCTTTGGCCTTCTCGTCGTAGCCGATCAGCTGCCTGCCGCGTTCGAGGCATTCGCGGTGCGAATCGTAATAGTTGACGTTCTTTGAGAATCCGTCCTCATAGCCCTGCGGCATGATGAATTTGTTGCGGTACTCGACCGGATCCATATGGACCGCGTGCGCGCATTCCTCAATGTTGGAATCGTTGGCGAACGACGCCTGCGGCATGCCGTAGCCGCGCATCGCGCCCGCTGCAGGGATGTTCGTGTAGACCGTGTACGCGTCGCATTCCATGTTGTCGCACGGATAGAGCTGCGGGAACGAGCCCATCGCCTTTGCGACGATGCTGTGGCCGTGGCTGGCGTACGCGCCCTGGTTGGAATACAGGTCGACTTTTCTTGCCGCCATGCTGCCGTCGGGGCGGATCCAGCTTGTGATGTGGAAGCGGATCGCGTGGCGCACGCGGTTACTGACGAACGTCTCCTCACGCGTACAGTCGATGCGCACCGGCCTGCCGCCGACCTGCAGCGAACACCACGCGCACAGCGGCTCGTAAAGCGCATCCTGCTTGTTGCCGAAGCCGCCGCCGATGTACGGCTTGATGATCTGCACGTCGGCCCACGGACGGCCGATCGCCTGGCCCACGACGCGGCGCACGATGTGCGGGATCTGCGTGGACGAAACGACCGTGATGCGGCCGTTGTCCGCATGGGCGAAGCAGCCGTGGTTCTCGATGTGGCAGTGCTGCACCGTCGGCGTGTCGTACCAGCCCTCGACCTTGATGAGGCCGGGCTCCCTGATCGCGCGCTCGTAATCGCCCTTGCGGACCGAGGTGTGCTTTAAGATGTTGTTGGGGCAGCCGTCGTGCAGCTGCGGCGCGCCGTCCTCCATGGCCTTCTGCACGTCGAGGACGAAGGGGAGGGGGTCGTATTCGACCTTCAGCGCGCGCACGCCCTGCATTGCCGCGACCTCGTCCTCGGCAATGACGACCGCAACGTCGTCGCCCCAGTAGCGCACGTGCGTGTTCAACAGTCTGCGGTCGGCCACGTCCTGATGCCCGGGATCCATCGACCACGGATGGCCCGCGGTGGGGAAGTCGATCTCCGGCACGTCGAAGCAGGTCAATACCTTCACGACGCCCTTGATTTTGACTGCTTCGGAACAGTCGACCGATTTCACAAACCCGTGCGCGATCTCTGCGTGCCTGATCCGCACATAGAGCGCGCCGCCGGGCATGCGGTCTTCATAGTATTTGGTCCGTCCGGTCGCTTTGTCGTACGCGTCCACACGGATCTCGCTCTTGCCAACGATGCTCATACCGATTCCCTTTCTGATCGATTGGTGTACAGCGTCCATTGCGCATGTTTATACCTATATCAAGTATAGCACGTGATTCCGGTTCGCGAAAGAGGGGAAATATACATTTCTTTATCTTTTTAAAAGAATAACGACATGCGCGCATTGGATCGCTCAAAAAGCGCCGGAAAAAGTTTTTTGAAAAAAAGGCTTGCATTTTTTCTCAGGATGTGTATAATAGAATTCCGCAAGGGGTTATAGCTCAGTTGGTTAGAGCGCCACGTTGACATCGTGGAGGTCATTGGTTCGAGCCCAACTAACCCCACCAGTACGGAAATCCTGCGGTGTGCGTTACGCTTTTTGTGATAAACCCACAGAGTGATAACGGGAAAGCACGCGTCGGTCGACCTAAAATCAGGCCCGCTTTGACGGGAAGATTGCGGGCTCCGCAGTGTACCCACCTGCCAAGTGGCGGGCTTTATCACCCGGAAGCGGACGGCACGGCGGGATTCTTTCCGAGTAATGCCGAATTGTGTAATGGTAGCACCTACGACTCTGACTCGTATTGTCTAGGTTCGAATCCTAGTTCGGCAGCCATCAAAAACGCGTGATTTGTCTACCAAATCACGCGTTTTTGAATGTTGTTTGCCCCGTCGGGCAAATGATGCTGCCTTCGGCAATGATGTCGCCACGCTGATGATGCGTGCCTTCGGCACATGAGGGCAAACATTGCATCATTGCGAGCAAGGCGAGCAGTATCATTTCGGAG
>JAEEGF011285758.1_pt1 | contig 34244 bp, 29 predicted proteins | sample 9134171 | NCBI WGS metagenome assembly JAEEGF01 (sample SAMN16246542, study PRJNA631951) | gut metagenome | biome: gut microbiome; feature: rumen; material: AP-attached | host: Bos | place: Iran: Karaj | collected 2018-10
CGCTGCCTAATCGAAGTATAGTAGATTACTGGCTTTATTCCTTTACAAGGTAGAGGAACGAGACGTCGCTCCGAGGATGTTGTTCCGAATCCAAAGATCAAGCGGCGCAGGTTAAATCGGAAATAGTCGTTGCAGGCTCCGATGTAGCGGTGAAATTTTAGGAGATAAGGTTGCGGTTGGTGGCTTGGGTCTTGCCGCAGCTCGAAAATGAAGGCCAAGATAAGCGTGTAGAAAGCGTATGGTTTCCTTGTGCGGACGAGGGTTCGACTCCCTCCAGCTCCACTGATGTTACACCCTCGCGAGGTCTCATCCTCGTGAGGGTTTTTTGTTTGCAATATGCATGTAGACTTTGATTTATCCGATCACGTATTTTCTACCAGGAATCAGCGAGATGAGTTTGGTAGTAACTGCGCAGAGCAGAAGAATGTCAATATCGCTATGACGGGGATGGCCATCCATACAGGGAGCATGGGGTGGGCCACATCGCCACAGGTGCGCTCTTTCATGTTATTCTTCCTCGTTGGAAGTGCGTAGGATGATTGAGGTGGCGCCAAGGGTGAACAGAGTGCCATCGGTAATCACACGTCGTTCTTTCGGAGTGAGCTCTACATTGTCGATAAAGGTGCCGGTATTGCTGTTGTTGTCCTTGAGCGTGTAGCGCAAGCCACCTTTCTTATCACGACTCACGGTGATGGTGCAATGATTGAGATCCACGCTGGGGTCAACCGTCTCGAAAGCGGTGTTGGCAGGATTGCCTTTCTGATAGCGCCCAATGATATTGTCGCCCATGCGGAGAGGAATCACCTGCTTGTAATGGAATACGTTCTCGATAACCACGATTGAACCGCATCCCTGTTCGTTGGCCTGTTCATCGGGGTTCTCGTCCTTCTGGCGCTCACGAAGTTTGCTCACACCAATACGGATACCAAACTCCTTGCCGCAGTCGGGGCACTTGAATACCAACGACTGACCAGCTTCATACTTGGTCTCATCGAAGGTGATATACTGGTCGCACTTAGGACAGCGTACTCTCTTCATTTAATTGTTGTTCTAGTTATATTTGTAAACCCACGAATCAGCCAGCTCCTTTTCTTTCGTAATCTTCTGTAACTGGGTATAGGCGTCAGACTGATTATCGAATTGTCCGTAGACGATACGTGTTACGTGGCGATGGGTATAGATCTCTGCACCCTCAATGCCACGTTTGGCTAATCGGGCAATAAAATCTTCTGCATTATGCTTGCTGACATGACTGGCAAGCACGATACAATAGCCTTTGCGCTCCGTGGACTTCTTGGCAGAATCGGCCACTGCTACGGGCTTGATGCTGTCACGTATGGCTTCTGGCTTCGTAGCCGGATGCTCCGTGCATTTACGTTTGAAGTCGATAGCACTGGTGTTGGTGTCTTTCGAGGTCATCATACCGAACAGCAACTGGTTGTTCAGGTTGTTGATGGTGCTCTTCATCAGCTCGGTTTTGCCTGTGGGCATGGCCACAAAGAACACAGCCAGCAGGATGGCGGCTACGGCCACTGCATTGCGAATCCACGAGAACTTGATGCGAACCACATCGGTATCGTTATCGTCGAGGTTCACCAGATTCTGCTGGAGCACGCTGTTCACCTCTGTCTCTGTCTTGGCCTTTGGCTCTTCCTTCACAACCGCCTCTTGAGCCTGTTGCATGCTGATGACGTTCAGTGGCTTCATCTCGAACGAGTCCAGTCCGTAGAGACTTGGTGTCAGGATACCGGCTTCACAAGGGGTGAAGATGTAGTTGCCATCCTCGTTCAGCTCTAATACGCCTATGTTGTTAAGCTCATAACGACCTTCGTTCTGCAGGTGCTGAGTCAGTTCGTTCACTTCGTCTTCAATACGCTGTATGGCCTCAGGGTAGCTGATGTCATAGGCTTCGATATACGATTGTGCCAGAAGTGAGTCGTTAATCTTAAGCTGAGGGTTGAATCCCAGCGTACGCAGAGGAGGGAGGAACACGTATTCGTCTTCCTCGTATCTTGCTTCAACATGATGTGCCATGAAACCGCCCAGATTAGGTACGATCACGCAATCGTTGTCGAGCAACAGTATTTCAATATGTCTATCCAATTCAATCACGGCTGCAAAATTACTGCAAAAAATCGACATATACAAATAAAAGAAACTTAAAATGCTTGGAAAATGAAATTTTTAATGTACCTTTGCACAAAATTTAGTTGTTAACGATATGAATATTGCTATTGTAGGAACCGGATATGTCGGTTTAGTATCAGGCACATGTTTTGCCGATACAGGCGCAAATGTAACGTGTGTTGATGTAGACGAGAAGAAAATCGAACGCCTGAAGAACGGTGAAATTCCCATCTATGAACCTGGTCTTGATGAGTTAGTTAAGAAGAATGTGGCTGCTGGCCGCTTGAAGTTTACCACTGATTTGGCCTCTGTGCTCGATGATGTGGAAATCGTGTTCTCTGCCGTAGGTACACCTCCCGACGAGGATGGCTCGGCCGATTTGAAATACGTGCTTCAGGTAGCAAGGACCATTGGACAGAATCTGAGTAAGTATGTGGTTGTGGTGACCAAGTCCACTGTGCCTGTAGGTACAGCCAAGAAGGTGCGCAAGGCCATTGAGGAAGAGCTGGAGAAACGTGGCGTCGACATTGAGTTCGATGTGGCTTCCAACCCAGAGTTCCTGAAGGAAGGTAATGCCATCAAGGATTTTATGAGTCCTGACCGTGTGGTTGTAGGTGTAGAGAGCGAGAAGGCCAAGAAAACCCTTACCAAGCTCTATAAGCCCTTCCTGATTAATAATTTCCGTGTCATCTTCATGGATATCCCATCTGCTGAGATGACCAAGTATGCTGCCAACTCGATGCTGGCTACCCGCATCTCGTTTATGAACGATATTGCCAATCTGTGCGAGCGTGTAGGCGCTGATGTTAATATGGTACGTGCGGGTATTGGTTCTGATACCCGTATTGGCCGTAAGTTCCTGTATGCTGGTTGCGGCTATGGTGGTTCCTGCTTCCCTAAGGATGTGAAGGCACTCATCAAGACGGCTGATCAGAATGGCTATTCCATGGAGGTGTTGAAAGCCGTTGAGCGGGTGAACGAAAAGCAGAAGAGTGTGCTCTTCGAGAAGTTGGTCAAGGCTGTGGGTGGTGTTGATGCCCTGAAAGGCAAGACCATTGCCATGTGGGGCCTCTCGTTCAAGCCTGAGACTGACGATATGCGTGAGTCCACGGCGCTTGTGATGATTGACAAGCTGCTTCAGGCTGGTTGTAAGGTGCGTGTCTATGACCCCATTGCCATGGACGAGTGCAAGCGTCGCATCGGTGATACGGTGACTTATTGCCGTGATATGTACGATGTGGTGCTCGATGCCGAGGCGCTGTTGCTGCTCACCGAGTGGAAGGAGTTCCGTCTGCCCGGCTGGGGCGTCGTCAAGAAAGCCATGAAGCGTCCGCTGGTCATTGATGGCCGCAATATCTTTGATAGCGAAGAGCTGGATGAGAATGGCTTTGAATATTATTGTATTGGAAAATAAATGAAGAAACTGTTAACGATAGCTGTATTGATGGTTGTTCTGGTGGGTTGCCGCCAGAACAACTCATCAACGTTACCCGATGATAAGGAAGCCAAGGCGATGCTTCAGGGTGTGTGGGTTGATGAAGAGAGTGGTGATGTGACGTTCCGGGTCAAGGGCGATACCATCTATTTCTCTGATGCAACCAGCATGCCTACCTATTTCCGCATCTATGAGGACTCGCTTTATCTGGCATCTGGTACGGCTTATGGCATCGTGAAACAGACAGAGCACCTGTTCTGGTTCAAAAATCAGAATAGCGACTTGTTGAAGTTGCAGAAGGGCGACGACAATGATGTGGAGCTGGAACACGGCTCACCTAGTGTGCTCACCTACACCCATCAGGTGAAGGTCGACTCAGTGGTGACTTATAACAATACCCGTTATCACTGGTATATTGCTATCAATCCCACCAAGTACAAGGTCACTAAGCGTACTTTCAACGACGATGGTCTTGAAGTAGAAAACGTGTATTATGATAACATCATGAACGTGAGCGTTTTCCAAGGGGCACATAAGATTTATTCGAGCGATTTCCGCAAACAGCAGTATAGCGACTTTGTGCCGGCTTCATTCCTGGATGAGGCGATTTTTGCCAATATGACCTTCAGCCATATTGATGCTGCCGGTTTGCATTTTAACGCCACGCTCTGTATCCCTGATGGGGCTACCTGTTATATGGTAGAGTCAACCATCAGTTATACAGGGGCTATGTCGATGAAGCTGGTTGAGTATTAGGTTTTTTCCTCCAACCACGCATCGAGCAGCATTCTTGCTATCGATAATTTCTCTGGGATCGTAGGCAGGTTGTTACGACTAAACCAGCCGCCTTTTGCTATTTCGCTGGCTTGCAGGTGTATGTCGCCCGACACATAGTCGGCATTGAAGCCAACCATCAGTCCGCAAGGGTAGGGCCATGGCTGCGATCCGAAATAGCGTATGTTCTTGATCTTGACGCCTGTCTCCTCGAAGGCTTCACGGGCTACTGCCTCTTCGAGTGTCTCGCCGGTCTCCACGAATCCGGCTACCAACCCGTAGAAATCGGTGCGGAAATTCTTGGCGCGCACCAACAATACCTCATCGCCTTTATGTATCAGCACAATGACAGCTGTGGCCAGCTGTGGCCATACCTCCTTGCCGCATTCAGTGCATTTTTTCGATATCTCAGTGCTCATTCGCATAGGGGCACCGCACACACCGCAGAACTTGGTGTTGGCATCCCAGTAAAGCAACTCCTGACATTTGCCGGCTTTCTGATAGAGTGCCTTATCGAGTTTATAGTAGCTCTGTCGCAAACCGCACATCTCATAGCGCGGGTCGTCGCACACGGGACTGTCAATCCGATAGGTCTTCACTTCGATGCCGTCGAGTGGTGTCACGGTCATCACATTGGTCCATGGTTTGACGGCTGTGGGTGGTTCCTCCTGAAAGGGAATGGTGTAGCCGCCATCGGGCGTTTTTTCTAATAACAGGTCTTCTTTGCAGAATACAAAATAATGTTGTTTCATTTTCCAAACAGTTGTTTACGGTCTCTTTCGAGTGCCGGCTTTACCCATGCCTCGGGTACGAATTTCCAGTTGTTGTTCTTCTGTGGGTCGATGGTGCCTTGACGCTTGATCTCTTCAGTCAGATAGTGGCGCTGATCCAGGTCGGTATGGAAGAGCACACGACTCTCGAGCGAATCCTGCGGGATGCCGGCACCACGCGTCAGCAGCTCACCACCGCCATTGGCGCGGTAGCTGTTCATCACCACTCTGTACCATTTCTTCTCGTCAAAGGGCTCGCCGTTCGACATGCGTAGAATCTTGACCTTCTGACCATCGGGCTTGGTCAGATCCACCTCGTAGTCAATACCGCAAGCCGAGTCGAAGTTGAATGTATAGTACTGAAAACCAGTGCGTTGCTGGTCTCCTTTTGTGTTATCGTTCAGGCGCAGGGCGTGGTCGTTAGGCGATGTCATGGTGTTGGTCCACATGTCGTATGAGAACTCCAGGTGCTTCCTGATTTCCTCGCCCGTCATGCGGAGCACAAAGAGCAGATTCTCAAAGCGATACAGCTTGAACATGTCAGCCTGTGTCACCTCACCGGCATCGATGGTGGTGTTGAAAGCGAGTGGGGCATTAAACGAAATATCGGCCTTCGAGATGCACATCTGCAGGTTGTGGATCAGGTCGGTGAATGCCGAATTGCCAAAGAAACTCTCTCGGGTGTAGATTGGGTTCTTGAAGTAACCGATTTTCTGGTTGACATACGCTTTCACCTCTTCGATGGTTGGTGCAAAGTGTTTGATCATCTGTTTGTCAACTTTCTCGTCGAGCACGCTGACGATGTTGCCCTGGATGTCCTTCTTGGTGAGCTTGCCATCCTGATAGGTCAGGCTGATTTCTGCCTCAGCCACGTTAGCTACATAGCACGAGGGGTCTATGCATAGCACTTTCTCGCCGGCTTTGTTGGTGATCCACTGGTTGTGCACCTGATGGTCGTGCCCGAAGAAGATAATGTCGAAACCTGGCACTTCGCGGGCTACTGATTCGGTGGCGTCCTCCTCATACTCTGGGGTCTTGATGCCGCCGTTCAGTCCTGAGTGGAACAAACCGAAGATCAGGTCGGGCTTCTCCGTCTCTTTCACGTACTTCACCCATTTCTTGGCGCAGGCTGTCATCTCTTCAAACTCTAATCCCTTCCAGATCGACTTGTTCAGCCAGTTGGGAATGGCAGGGGTGATCATGCCGATCACCACAATCTTGACACCGTCCTTGTAGTGCACCGAGTAGGGCTTCAGGCCGTTGTAGATATGCTCTGGCCGTGCCTCTGCATTTTTATATTCCTCTTTGACGATGTTGGCACCTAACAGCGGACAGCGCACCTCGCGAATCCACTTGTCGTAAACCTTGTGGCCTGGTTCAATGTCATGATTGCCCACGGTCTCTGCATCGTATTTCATGTAGTTGATAACCGAAGCGGCGATGTTCTCGTTCTCGGGCATCACATAGTTCGACCAGTACACGCAAGGCTGTCCTTGCAGGATGTCGCCATTGTCGATCAGCAGAAGGTGGTCGTTGCCATACTTCTTGCGCTGCTTTTTGATATAGCTGCTGGCACGTGAGAGGGTTCCTCTGATGGGTTTCTTCTCCATGAAGTCATAGGGGAAGAAATGGCCGTGCACATCACTTGTCTCGATAACCTTTATTTTTACTGTCTTGGTGTTTTGGGCCTCTGTTGGCAGAAGGCATAACCATGCTGATATCAGTAAGATAGAACTCTTTTTCATGAATGTATGTCTATTTTTCTGCAAAAATACATCTTTTTATTGATATTTACAAATATTTGTGGGATTATTTTGATGACTGTTTGGCACATTTTTTGCAGGGAAACCGAAAAAAATAGGAGGATGAGTATATGGCATTTATAGATTATTACAAAATTTTAGGCGTAGATAAAACGATAGCGCAAAAGGATGTGAAGAAAGCTTATCTGAAACGTGCCAAGCAGTTTCACCCCGATTTGCATCCCGATGATCCCAAGGCCCAGGCCAAGTTCCAGGCCTTGCAGGAGGCTTATGATGTGATTGGTGACCCAGAGAAGCGACAGAAGTACGACCAGTATGGCGAACGCTGGCGCGAGGCCAGTCAGTTCCAGGGCTTTGGCGGTGGCGGTCAGGCTGGCGGCAATCCCTTTGGTGGTTTCGATTTTAGCAGCTTCCAGGGTGGCGGTGGCTTCTCATCGTTCTTTGAGGATCTGTTTGGTCGCAAAGGTCGTCAGGGTGGCGGCTTTGGTGGCTTCCAGGGTTTTGGCGGTGGCACGCATACCCGCACACATAGTGGTGAGATGAATGCTAACGTGACGATAGATCTTTACACGGCGCTTCTTGGCGGTGAGGTGATTGTAACCATGTCTAATGGTCAGAAACTCAAGCTTAAGGTTAAACCGGAAACGCAGCCGGGCACCAAGGTCCGACTGCGTGGTAAGGGGTATGATAGAGGTGACGGCACCTTTGGTGATCTCATCATTACCTATCAAGTAAAACTTCCGACAAATCTGACGGAACGACAGAAAGATCTGTTACGCCAGATGCTGCAATAGAAATGCTTCGGCTCTTGCCAAGTCCTCTGGGGTATCGATACCTACGGTTTCAATATCGGTCAGCCCCACACGGATGCGGTAGCCGTTCTGCAACCAACGTAGCTGCTCCAGGCTCTCTGCTTTTTCCAGACTGCTCTGGGGCAGTTTCGTAACTTCTGCCAAAACCTCACGGCGATAGGCATAGATGCCCAGGTGTTTCAGGAAGGGGTACTCGCCAAACCACTCGTTCGTGGCCTTACCTCTGATAAAGGGAATCACGCTACGGCTGAAGTAAAGCGCGAATCCACGATTGTCAGTCACTATCTTGGGTGAGTTGGGATTTTCTACCGCCTCTATCGATTCGAATTTCTTGCCTAAGGTGCCAATCTGTGTCTCGGGTGCATCGAAAAGATGCATGAGCGTCTCAATCTGCGAGCGCTGGATGAAAGGCTCGTCGCCCTGTACATTGATGATGACATCGGTATCCAGCCCAATCTTCTCTGCTGCTTCTTCAATTCGGTCGGTGCCACTCTTGTGGTCGGAGCGTGTCATCACGGCTTTGCCGCCAAATCCAACTACCGTCTGATAGATGCGGTCATCGTCGGTTGCCACATATACCTCATCGAGCACGCTTCTCACTTGCTCGTATACTCTCTGAATTACTGTTTTTCCGCCCAGTATTGCAAGCGGCTTGCCCGGATATCTTGTAGAAGCATAGCGGGCAGGAATAATCGCCATAAACTTCATAATGGGTGCAAAATTACGAATAAGTGAGAAGAAAACCAAATTTAAAAGTGAAAAATTATATTAATATTGGGTGCGTAATTTGCGCACCTCGATTATTTTATTTAAATTTGCACACTAAATAAGGATATTATTACAAATGAACATCAATAGAATAACGATTATAACACTATCACTATTCTTGCCGTTTACAGCAGGAGCACAGAAGATTACACTCGGTTCGACCACCACGAAGGATGGTGGAAACTATCAGGGAGAAATGGTTATGGGTAAGCCGCATGGTAAGGGTAAAGCCGTGTATAAGAACGGTAACCAGTACGAGGGCGACTATGTGAAAGGTAAGCGTCAGGGCTATGGTACCTTCTGTTTCTTCGATGGCGAGAAATACGAGGGCGAGTGGTTTCAGGACCAGCAGCATGGCAAGGGCACTTTCTATTTCCAGAACAATAACCGTTATGATGGCTTGTGGTTCCGCGATTATCAGCAGGGCCATGGCGTGATGTATTATTATAATGGTGATAAGTACGATGGCGAGTGGAAACTCGACAAGCGTTCTGGCTATGGTGTCTATACCTTTGCCAGCGGTGCCTTCTATAAGGGCAGTTGGTTGAACGATAAGAAGAACGGCAAGGGGCTCTACGACTGGGGCGATGGCTCTGTGTATGATGGCGACTGGAAGGATAATGTGCGTTCGGGCAAGGGTACGTTCAAGTATGCTGGCGGCGACGTGTATATCGGTCCTTGGGTCGATGACGAGATGAATGGCCGTGGCATCTACCGGTTCCAGAATGGCGATATCTATGAGGGTGACTATGTGAAAGGCGAACGCACCGGCCAGGGTATCTTCAAGTATGCCAATGGCGATAAGTATACCGGTCAGTTCTTCAAGGGCGACAAACAGGGCCAGGGCACCTTTGTGTGGCAGAATGGCGATACCTATGTGGGCCAGTGGAAAGCTGACAAACAGGACGGTCGTGGCAAGTTGACCAAGAAATGTGGCGATACCGTGGAGGGCAGTTTCAAAGCCGGTCAGCCTAATGGTGAGTGTGTGGTGCGTTTTGCTGACGGTTCCAAGTTCAAGGGTATCTTCAAGAATGGCAGGCGCAATGGGGCTGCTGTCGAGGAGGATAAGGATGGCAACCGTTTCGAAGGCACCTATCTCGATGATATGCGCGACGGCCGTTTCGTAGAGAAAGATCGTAATGGCAAGGTGACCGCTCAGGGCACCTATACCCGTGGACATAGACAATTAAAGTAACAAACAACTTAAATATTTCACTAATTATGATTATTGATACTATTGAGAATCTGGGCAAATACACAACGCTGAATCCGTTGTTTGCCGATGTCGTTGAGTTTTTGAAAAGCAACAACCTCCAGACCATGGAGACCGGTAAATATCCCATCAAGGATGGGTTGTTCATGAATCTTCAGGTGGCCAAACAGCGCAACCAGGCTACGGCTGTGCTCGAAACCCATGTCGAGATGATCGATATCCAGATTCCGCTCACATGTGCTGAGACCTTTGGCTATACCCCCTTGTGCGACCTGCCCGATTTCGAGTATAATGCAGAGAAGGACATCACCAAGTATGGCGATACCAAGGCGCAGACCTATGTCACCGTTAACCCAGGCCAGTTTGCTATCTTCTTCCCTCAGGATGGTCATGCACCTTGTATCCTGGAGCAGGAGGAAGTGAAGAAGGCCATATTCAAAGTTAAAGCATAACCCCTAAAACATCAACTATGGAAAGGAAGAAACAATCTGTCAAGCAACCCGCACACATCGGCTTGGTGCGTAATGATGCGTGGCTGGAGCCTTTTGAGCCAGCCATCCAGGGGCGTCATGACCATGCTGTGTGGAAGCTCAACCAATTGACAAGGAATGGCAAGAAGACTCTGAGCCAGTTTGCCTCGGGGCACCTCTATTTCGGACTTCATAAGATGGCCAAAGGCTGGGTGTTCCGTGAGTGGGCACCCAACGCTACCGATATCTATCTGATAGGCGACTTCAATAACTGGCAGGAGAACGAGAAATACCGCTGCAAGCGTATCGAAGGCACTGGCAACTGGGAGCTGAAACTCAGCGAGAAAGCCCTGAAGCATGGCCAGCTCTACAAGATGAAGGTCAAGTGGAATGGGGGAGAAGGCGAGCGCATTCCCGCCTGGTGCCGTCGCGTGGTGCAGGACGAGGATACCAAGATCTTCTCGGCTCAGGTGTGGAACCCTGAGGAGAAATACGAGTTCAAGAAAAAAACGTTTAAACCCAAGAAGAATCCTCTCCTCATATATGAATGCCATGTGGGCATGAGCCAGGATGCCGAGAAGGTGGGCACCTACAAGGAGTTTAAGGATAATGTGCTGCCACGTGTCATCAAGGACGGCTACAACTGCATCCAGGTCATGGCTATCCAGGAGCATCCCTATTATGGCTCGTTTGGCTATCATGTATCCTCATTCTTCGCTCCCAGCAGCCGTTTCGGAACCCCTGAGGAGCTGAAGGAGCTGATCGATACGGCACATAAGAACGGCATCGCTGTCATCATGGATATCGTGCACTCGCATGCTGTGAAGAACGAGGTCGAAGGGCTGGGCAATCTGGCTGGCGACCCCAATCAGTTCTTCTATCCCGGCGAGCGACATGAGCATCCCGCCTGGGATTCGCTCTGCTTCGACTACGGCAAGGACGAGGTGCTGCACTTCCTGCTGTCCAACTGCCGCTACTGGCTCGAGGAGTTCAAGTTCGACGGTTTCCGTTTCGATGGTGTCACCTCTATGCTGTATTACTCCCACGGACTGGGTGAGGCTTTCGGTGGTTATGGCGACTATTTCAATGGTCATGAAGACGACAATGCCATCTGCTACCTTACCTTGGCCAACAAACTGATACACGAGGTTAACCCCAATGCCATCACGATTGCCGAGGAGGTGAGTGGCATGCCTGGGCTGGCAGCCAAGTTCGAGGATGGCGGCTATGGCTTCGACTACCGCATGGCCATGAATATCCCCGACTATTGGATCAAGACTATTAAAGAGGTACGCGATGAGGATATCAACGTGTGCTCTATCTTCTGGGAGGTTAAGAACCGTCGTCCCGACGAGAAGACCATCTCGTACTGCGAGAGCCATGACCAGGCACTGGTGGGCGACAAGACCATCATCTTCCGTCTCATCGATGCTGACATGTACTGGCATTTCGCCAAGAAGGATGTCAACGATATTGCCCAGCGCGGTATCGCACTCCATAAGATGATCCGTCTGGTAACGGCTGGTGCCATCAATGGTGGCTATTTGAACTTCATGGGTAATGAGTTCGGACATCCTGAGTGGATCGACTTCCCACGCGAAGGCAATGGCTGGAGTTATAAGTACGCACGTCGCCAGTGGAACCTTGTCGACAATAAAGACCTGTGCTACCATTGGCTGGGCGACTTCGACCGGGCCATGCTCAGCACCATCAAGAGTGTGCGCAATTTCCAGAATACACCTGTCACCGAGATCTGGCACAACGATGCCGACCAGGTGCTCTGCTTTATGCGTGGCGATCTGGTGTTCGTGTTCAACTTCTCGCCCACACGCAGCTATACCGACTATGGTTTCCTGGTTCCCACAGGGTCGTATGAGGTTGTGCTCAACACCGATGCCAAAGACTTCGGTGGTAATGGATTGGCTGACGATACGGTGACCCACTTCACCAATTATGATCCGCTCTACGTGCAGGATCATAAGGAGTGGCTCAAACTCTATATCCCGGCTCGCTCAGCTGTTGTGTTGAAGAAAATCTGAAATGAGTTATAGAAATTATCATCGTAAAAAACATCAGAATGATAGCGCAATGACCATCTGTGTCGTGTGCGCTATCGTTTTTGTACTCTTCTCGTGGTGCTGGCTCTTCTATTTCCAGAGCGACCTGCTCACCATGGCCCAGCATGTGCTTAGTGGTGGACTGACGCACTATCATCGTTTTTTCGGAGCCCTTGTCATCACCGTGGTCCTCTTGCTGCTCCAGCGCCTTGTTCATAGAATCACACGACTTGGTAAGAGCTTCTATGCTCTGACCTTTTTCCCTTCGCTGCCGTTTCTAGGTATGATTACTAATTTCACGCCCGATGGCGAGGGGGGCATCTGTCATGCTACTTCGGGGTGGATCGCTTTACTATTGCTCCTGGTGTGGAGTGGGGTGGCCTATGTCTCTAAGCAGTTGCAGGAGCTCGACGAGGAGCATAATCCCGGCATCCTTTCGCGTAGCATGTGGGTTAACCTGCTGTTCATGGTCCTGATGATGATGACCACTGCCGGCATTGGTAATACCGATGCGGTGTTCCATTATCGTATGCGGGCTGAGCGCTGTCTGCTCGAAGGCGATTTCAAGGGCGCCCTGGCTGTTGGCCGCAAATCGCTGGAGTGCGATGAGCATCTTGTCATGTTGCGCATGCATGCCCTGGCGCGTCAGGGGGAACTGGGCAACAAACTCTTCGAGTATAAGGTTTGTGGCACCAGCAAGAGCATTCTGCCTACCGATGGTCATGCCGCTCTGATGCTTTATCCCGCCGACAGCATCTATCAGTACCTCGGTGCTGTTCCTGCCCATCAGATGACACCCATGCATTATCTCCAGCTGGCGCAACGCCACCTTCAGCTCAAGGACTCGCTGCCCCATCAGGCAGTCAATGACTATCTGCTGTCGGGCTATCTTATCGACAAGGATATCGATGCCTTTGCGCGTGAGTTGGGCAAGCACTACTCATTAAACGACAGCCTGCCCAAACACTACCGCGAGGCCATGGTGCTCTACACCCACCTGCGTGCACGTCCGGTGGCGGTTTACCAGAATGCTGTGCTTGATGAGGACTATGCGAACTTCCGCGAACTGCGCCGCCAGTATCCCGACAAGATGGAACAGAAAGGTAAGGTGGCCGATGAGTACTTTGGCACCTACTGGTACTATTATTGGTACGAATAATAGTCTAATCAAAATGATTGAGCCATGAGCTGAGCACCTTGCAATACGCTTCATGGGCATCCACGAAACACATGTGACGGGCATGGCGGAACAAGTGCCACTGGCTGTTGGGGATGTGCTCATAGAGCGAGGCTGCTACCACGGGTGTACAGATGTCGCGTGTGCCGCTACAGATAAGTGTGGGCTGCGCGATCTGACAGAGCCGGTCGGTATATTCAAAATCCTTTAAACTGCCCAGTGGCTGATATTCATTGGGCCCCCAGCCATAGAGATAGGCTTCTGTACCTGCCCGTTTCGGACGTCTTAGGCAGGCGGGTGAATGCTCATCGATGCTGGTCACGTAACGTTCAAAATAGTGCTCGTTGGCTCGCAGATAGTCAGGAGCATCCCATGTACCAGTAGCCTCTGCCCGTTGAATAGCCTCCTGGTCTTCGGTTGACAGATACTTGATGAGCCGGTGCTGTTCGCTGGCCCAGAGTGAACTCGAGGCATGTCCCGACGAGAGAATCAACGAGTCTACTCCCTCAGGCTGTTGGTCTATCACGTAGGCGACGGCTTGCATGGCGCCCCACGACTGTCCAAGAATATGCACACGGTCCAGTTTCAGGTAGTCGCGTATGGCTATCAGTTCGTCTATCCACGTCTGTAGAGTCCATAGCTCCGGATGATCGTCGAGGTAGGAGAGTCCGCATCCTATCTGGTCGTAGGATATCACCTGTCGCCCGGTATCGGCGATGCAGTCGAGTACTTCAAAATAGTTGTGCGTACTTCCCGGTCCGCCGTGAAGCAGCAGCAATGGTGTCTTCTCTGATGGCTCGCCCACTATCCTGTAGTAGGTCTGATGCCCCATAAAAGGCATATAGCCCTCGGTAATGCGATGATTCTGTATCATGGTTGCAAAGATACGATTTAAAACGCATAATACAAAATAAAATGCTTATACTTTTTACTTAGCACTTTTTGTTTTTGTAGGTAAAGCGTAGGTAAAGGCAAGGTAAAGGCAAGGTAAAGGCAAGGTAAAGGCAAGATAAGGAGGTTCAGAGTATGTCCTTTGTAACTGTTAATCTTGTTAAATTCTACCATGATTATTTGGTAGATCAGAAATTAGTATGTATATTTGCCATCACAATAGTTATTTGCTTAAAAGGCAGAAATCAGACCAATGAATTTACTAACAATATTATCTATGAAAAAAAATCTATTGCTCTTGCTGCTGGCAGTAAGTCAGATGCTCTGTGCACAAACAATCGAACCTAATCTGAAGTGGGGCAAGCCTACGGATGCGGAATTGAAAATGACGGAGTATGCCGCCGACAAGGATGCTGATGCTGTGGTGTTGTTTCACAAAACAGACGTGTTCTACAACTTTGTGAATGGCGATTTCAAAGTGTGTTATGATGTGAGGACTCGGTTGAAGGTGCTGAAGCCTGATGGGAAGCGGGTGGCCGACAAGTCGATCACTTATTATGAAAACGAGACCAATCGTGTGCGCAAGGAGCAGGTGACAGGCCTGAAAGCGGTGGCCTATAATCTGGAAAACGGTAAGGTGGTGAAAACCAAGATGGAACAGGCAATGGTGCACCACGAGCGCCTGGACAAGAATCAGAAGGTACTGAAATTCAGCGTGCCCCAGGTGAAGGTGGGTACGGTGATAGAATACGAATACCGATTGGAGAGCGATATCTATTATGATATCTATACTTGGTATGCTCAGGGCGAACTGCCAGTGCTCTATACCTACTATGATCTCTCCATCCCCGAGTGGTTCAGATTTAATATCGAGGAGACGGGTGCCTGCCCGGTGGAAAAGAAGATGGACGGCGGTTCCATGCAGCTGTATTTTAATGGCGACAGTGAAACGCTAACCACCCAGAACTACCGCTTTACCGCTCGCAACCTGCCTGCACTTAAAGCCGATGGCTATGTGTGGTGTGTAGAGAATTATGGCAATAAGGTGACAGCTGAGTTGGGTGGTATCTATATCCCCGGCGCCGTGCACAAAAACTATACCACCACCTGGGCAGAGATTGACAAACAGCTGATGGAAGATGGTGATTTTGGTGGACGCCTGAAGAATAGCAGTCCGCTGAAGGCGGATATCGTGAGTGCCGGCATCCCGGGGATCGCTGACAAGAGCGAACGCTTTGCTGCCGTGTGGAAACTGCTGAAGAGCAAGGTGCGCTGGAATGGCAACTACGCTTTCTGGGGCAAATCGGCTTCTAAGATTCTGAAGGAAGGAACGGGCACCAATGCCGACATCAACTTCCTGCTCATCAATATGCTTCATGATGCTAATATCGAGGCAGTGCCAGTGGTGCTGCGAACCCGTAACAATGGCTTCCTGCCGCTGACACACGCCAGTATGAAATTTCTCACAACCTTTGTGGTGGGCATGCATCTGGCTGACGATAAGTGGACGTTTTTTGATGCCTCGTCGGAGGATGGCTATCTGAACGTGCTGCCAGCCAAGTTGTTAGTGGAGCGTGCCCGAATCATTAAAAAGGATGGTCAGGGCGACTGGGTTGACCTGATGGCTGTGGCACATGGCGGAGAGGTTACCTCTATTGAGGTTAGTCTGAATGCCAACGGTGTGCTGGAAGGCACACGAACACGCGTGTTGACTGACGAGGCGGCTGCTATGCTACGTAAAAACTGGCGTGAGGCAAAAGATAGTGTGGAGCATATTCATAAGCTGCAAGAGAAGGGTGGCATGGAAATAAAAAGCTACCAGCTGGATGGACAACACGATTTCTCATCGCAGCTGACGGAGACTATGGGCTTTACCAAGCAATGTGATACCGCTGGTGAGCTCATCTTCCTCAATCCGCTAGTCTTCGCGCCAATGTCCGAGGCGCCCTTCACAGCTGCTGAACGCCATCTGCCCATCGAGTTTCCCTATAAGCAGGCTGAGGCGATTACTATTGTTATCAAACTGCCCGAGGGGTATCTGGTTGAGGATATGCCACGTCCGGTGGTTTTGAAATACGATGGTATGACAGCACGTATTGGTACAAGTATCGATGGACAAGTGTTGACAACGCAGTTTCTGTTTAAGATTGGTAAGACCTTCTATCCGGTTAGTAGCTATCAGGATGTCAAGGCCTTCCTCGACAAGCTGACGGAGTGCTGCAAGAATATGGTTACCATTAAGAAAGTGGGATGAGAAAGTTGGGCATTTTGTGTGTTGCCTTGGTGTCGGCGTCGTCCCTTTGGGCTCAGAAAGCTGTAGTGGAGGAGTGGACCACTCAGGTGGAGTGCCATACACCCGTGCATGCCACACAGCATTTTAAAACGGTGACCACTATCCAAAATGAGCATGGTGCGTCGTTGGCGCTCTTTGTGTGTTCGTGTAGCAAGAACGACAAGTTGACCAGCTTTAAGGGGCAGGTGACTGACGCTTCGGGGCGAGTTATCCGTAAGATTAAGGAGAGCGAACTGAACAAAACAGAGTATTCGCCTTATCTGGCCATCGACGATTATAAGCTGTACTTCGACTATACGCCGCCTGTTTATCCTGTCACAATCACCTACGAATGGACCATCGACAGTCGCAACAACTTGATTGAATTCCCTGGTTTCTGGCCACAGACCGACTATGATGTGAGCGTGAAAAAGGCTTCCTACAAGCTGCAGGCACCGAAGGGAATGCAGGTGCGCTATGCCCTGCAGAATATGGATGCCAAGGTGGAACAGACCGATGGGACTAACGATACCGATATCTTCTCGGTACAGGTAGAGAATCTGCCTGCGCTGAAACAGGAGCCTTATAGCCGGCCATTGCGAGAGCGACTGCCCGTGGCACGCTTTGCTCCTACCGTTTTCGAATACTACGACTCTTATGGCAGTCTGGCCAGCTGGACTGACTATGGCAAGTGGGAATACAGTTTGATTCAGGGGCGTGATGTACTCTCGGATGCAGAGCGACAGGTGTTGCATGAACTGACAGACGGACTGAAGACCGATCGCGAGAAGGTTGGGGCCATCTATCAACGGTTGGAAAAGACCACCCGCTATGTGGCGGTACTTCTGGGTATTGGTGGTCAACAGCCTGCTCCGGCAGCCCATGTGAGCAAGAATGGATTTGGCGACTGTAAAGGCTTGTCGAACTATATGCGTGCCATGCTCAAGGAGGTGGGCATAACCTCTCACTATACCACCATCAGTACCGACAACCCTAGGCTGCTGAGGGATTTTGCCAGTGTAGGGCAGATGAACCACGTAATCCTGCAGGTGCCTCTGCAGAACGATACACTCTGGCTGGAGTGTACCAATCCACAGTTGCCTATGGGCTATGTGCACGAGGATATTGCAGGGCATGATGCGATAGAGATTAGTGAGCAGGGTGGGCGACTGGTGCGCCTGCCTGTCTATGCTGATAGCACGAACCTGATGCAAAATGATATTAGCATTCAGCTCTCGGCTCTGGGTGATGCCGACATCGCCATTGAGCAGCATACAGCCAATCGTCAGTATGAAAGCCTTATTCCGCTCTTGAAAATGGATGAGAAAGACCGTAGGAAGGTGTTACTGCAGATGGTTCGTACACCACAGGCAGAGATCAGGCAATTGCACGTGAGTGAGGATGGTGCCAACATCAGGCTTGCTGCCGATATACATAGCCAGAAGTATGCCACTCTGGCTGGGCAGCGTCTTATGGTGCCCATCTGTCCTGTTCATCGTGGTTATACTGTGCCCAGCGCTACAACGGCACGTGTAGGTGATATCTTCCGTGAGATGGGGTATCTGGATGTGGATGATATAGAGCTAACCATACCGGATGGGTATGAACTCGAGGTGCGTCCCAAGGATATGCAGATAGATAATGCTTTTGCCACCTTCGCATTTACGTTGCAAGTTGAGGGGCGTCATATCCATGTCCGCAACCGTTTGCTGATGAAATCGGGGACATTCGACAAGGCGCTCTATCCTGAACTGGTGAAGGTGATGCGCGCTATCGCTGACATCTATAGTCAGAAAGTGGTGCTAAAGAAAATATAACGCAAAAAAAATAATCTCCGCTCATTGATGGGCGGAGATTTTGATTTATTTGTAGAGGTAGCGCTTGATACTCTTCTTGGGAGTTTTCTCAAACTCTTCCTCGTGGATTTCTATTTCAGAGATCTTCTCGTAGGCGGGAATCAACTCGTTCAGACCATTGCGGTTCTGCTCCATGATGTTCTTCAGATCCTCCTCAGAGAAGCCCATGTTCCTGGCCTCGTCCATGTCGGGGTGAACCAGCGCTACCAGTTTGTTGTCGCGCTGTACCACGATGCTCTCTACCACCATGGTCATCGAGTTGAGCTTGTCTTCAATCTCCTCGGGGTAGATGTTCTGACCGTTAGGACCGAGCAGCATGTTCTTCGAACGACCGTTGATGAACACGTTGCCATCGGCATCCATGGTGCCCAGGTCGCCAGTATGATACCAGCCGTCGCGGTCGATGGTCTCTGCGGTAGCCTCGGGGTTCTTGTAGTAACCCAGCATCACGTTGGGACCCTTGGTGAGGATCTCGCCAGGGATGCGCTGTGGGTCGGGCGACACAATCTTTACCTCCTGATGCAGGGCAGCACGGCCGCACGAGCCGGCGGCGAAGGTGTGCCAGTCGCTGTAGCAGATGATAGGTGCACACTCGGTGGCACCATAGCCCACGGTGTAGGGGAAGTCGATGCGCTTCAGGAAACGCTCTACCTCCTGGTTGAGGGCGGCACCGCCAATGATGACCTCGTACATGTTGCCACCAAAGGCCTTGAGCACCTCCTGGCAAATCATCTCGCGCACTTTCTTGCTCACCACAGGCATGTTGAGCAGCAGGCGCATGCGGTTGTTCTGTATCTTGGGGAATACCTTCTTGCGGATAATCTTCTCGATGATGAGGGGCACGGCGATGACGATGCGTGGACGTACCTCGGCCAGCGCCTGAGCGATGATGGCTGGAGAGGGCACACGGTTGAGATAGTGCACATGACAGCCGTGCAGGAACTCAAAGATGAACTCGAAAGCCATACCGTACATATGCGCCATGGGCAGCATGGAGATAATCTTGTCGCCGGGTTTGATGATGTTGCCCAATACGCTCTCGGCAAAGTCGAAGTTGGACCAGAGGGCACGATAGGGAATCATCACGCCCTTGGAGAAGCCGGTGGTGCCGCTGGTGTAGTTGATGACAGCCAGCTCGTCGGGGCTCTGCTCCATGTAGTAGCTCACATGCTCCTTGCGGAAGTATTTGGGGAATTTTTTGCCATAGAGCTCGTTCAGATGTTCGCGCGCGTACGTGAGTTTGTCGGTACGTGAGATCATGAGCGAGTAGTCGGGGTTGTTGATGATACCCTCAAGTGTTGGCATGGCCTGGGGATCGATGATGGTAGCCACGTGGTCGCCCACAAAGAGCAGGCGTGCCTCGGAGTGATTCACGATATTGTGTACTTGCTCGGCATTGAACTCGTGCAGGATGGGCACGGCGATGGCGCCGTAGGTAAGAGTGGCCAGGAATGCCACGGCCCATTGTGATGAGTTACGACCGCAGAGGGCTATCTTGTCGCCCTTCTGGATGCCGCTATTCTCGAAAAGGATATGGATCTTTTCGATTTTTCTGGCTACGTCATGAAACTGGAGCGTCTGGCCCTTGAAGTCGGTCAGCGCGTCGCGATCCCAATTATCAATGATACTCTTTTGTATAAGAGCGTTAAAACTAGGTATATGTTCCATAAGCTGTTAGTTGTTCTTGTAAAGATATCGTTTGATGCTTTTCTTTGGTGTCTTGGCAAACTCCTCGTCGCGCAGCTCGATGGCCGAGATACGGCTATAGACAGGCAGCAAGTTGTTGAGCTCCTGACGGTTCTGCTCCATGATATGCTCCAGTTCCTCCTGGGTGAAGCTTACCATCTCGTCCTTGTCGGGGTGTACCAGGGCCACCAGTTTGTCGCCACGCTGGATAATCAGACTCTCAGACACCATAGCCATGGTATTCAGCTTGTCTTCTATTTCTTCCGGATAAACGTTCTGACCGTTGGCGCCCAGCAGCATGTTCTTGGAACGGCCACGGATAAAGATATGACCGCTTGGCAGCATGGTGCCCAGGTCGCCGGTGTGGTACCAGCCTTCTTCGTCGATGGCTTCACGGGTGGCTTCCTCGTTCAGATAGTAGCCCAGCATCAGATTGGTGCCCTTGGTGACAATCTCGCCGGCGATGTTCTCCGGGTCGGGACTCAGTATCTTGACCTCCATACGGTCAACAGGCTGTCCGCATGATCCGCCAATGAAGTCGTGGTAGTCGCTGAAAGAGATAAGTGGGGCACACTCGGTGGTACCATAGCCCACGGTGATGGGGAACCCGATAGAGAGCAGGAACTCCTCGACCTCCTTAGACAGGGGGGCGCCACCAACAATCACCTCGTAGAGGTTGCCGCCAAAGGCGCTGTAAACCTCCTTGCAGATGCGCTGCTTCACCTTCTTGCTCACTACTGGCATGCTCATGAGCAGGCGCATACGGTTGTTTTGTATCTTGGGGAATACTTTCTTACGGATAATCTTCTCGATGATGAGCGGCACGGTGATGATACAGGCCGGCTTGACGGTGGCGAAAGCCTCTGCGATGATGGCAGGGCTTGGCAGGCGCGTGAGGAAGAACAGGTGGCAGCCGTTGCAGAATCCGAACAGGAATTCCACAGCCATGCCATACATGTGGGCCATAGGCAGGATGCTCAGCATGTTGTCGCCGGGCTTCACGTTGCGACCCAGTACACGCAGCATGAACTCTACGTTACCCCACAGGGCACGATAGGGGAGCATGACACCCTTGGAAAAGCCGGTGGTGCCGCTGGTGTAGTTGATCATCGACAGCTCCTCGGCCTGATCCTGATGGTAGTTCACATGCTTTGCACGGAACGCCTTGGGATACTTGCTGCCAAACATCATATTAAGATGTTCGCGTGCGTAGGTGATCTTCTCTGACCGTGAAACGTACAAGGAAAAATCGGGGAGGTTGAAGATGGCCTCCAATGCCGGCATGGCATCAGCCTCGATGGTCTTTACGGCAAAATCGCCAATGAACAGCAAGCGTGCACCAGAGTGGTTCACGATATTCTGAATCTGCTCGCCATTAAACTCATGAAGGATGGGCACCGCCACGGCGCCATAGGTTAATGTGGCCAGGAATGCAACGGCCCAATGGGCAGAGTTGCGGCCACAGATCGCTATCTTGTCTCCTTTTACTACACCGCTGTTCTCGAATAATATATGTAGTTTCTCTATTTTGCGTGCAACGTCGTGATACTGTAGTGTAATGCCCTGATAGTCAGTAAGAGCATCCTGATCCCAATTGTTGACGATAGCTTTCTGCAAAAATGCATTAAAACTGCTGAATTGTTCCATTAAAACTGCACAAATTTTGAAATTTTGTGCAAAGGTAATGCATTTTTTGCACACTACCAAATGTTTTTGTGCAATTTTTAAAAAAATTACTCGTATCTCATGGATTTCGCTGGATGGATGTGCGAAATCAGGTAGCTGGGCGCTATCAGAACGAATACACAGATGGCCAGTGTGGCAATATTGATGAGGGCGATGAGCGGCAGATGGAGCTCCATGGGTGCCTCGCTCACATAGTAGGTCTGTGGATCGAGGGTGATAAAATGGGTTTGCTGCTGCAACAGCACGATGCCGATGCCAATGAGGTTGCCCCAGAGCAGACCTTGACCGATGATGAATACCGAGAACCACAGGAAGGTGCGGCGGATGGTGTTGTTGCGGGCACCAAGGGCTTTCAGTACGCCAATCATCTGGGTGCGCTCCAGGATAATGATGAGCAGACCGCTGATCATGGTGAAGCCTGCCACACAAACCATGAGTACCAGGATAATCCACACGTTGATGTCGAGCAACTCGAGCCATGAGAACACTTGCGGGTAGAGTTCGTAGATGGTCTCTGAAGTGAGCGAGTTGCCTTCTTCGTCGCTGGTGCGGTTCACGCTATCCACAAACCGGTCGGCCGTCATGTTGAGATGGTCGAAATCGGTAGTGGTCACCTCGATACCAGAGGCTTGACTCTCGGTCCAGCCATTCAGTTTGTTGGCCGTATATAAGTCGGTAAAACAAAGTGTCTCGTCGAAACGGGTCATGTTGGTCTGGTAGATGCCGCTGATGGTGAACCGTCGGGTGCGCACATCCTCGCCATCGATGAAATAACCAAAAATCTTGTCGTTGGCCTTTAACCGGAGTTTGTCAGCTATCGTCTTGGATATCAGAAGCTTGTACTTGCTGCTTCGTGCACTGAATGAAGGGATACTCCCCTCAACCAAGTGCTGGCTCAGGAAGGTGGAATCGTACTCCTCAGCCACGCCTTTAAAGGCCACGCCCAGAAAATCCTCGTCGGTTTTCAGAATGCCTTGCGTGGTGCTGAAACGCTGCACATGGGCCACGCCATCAATCTGTTTGATAGCTGTGAGCAAACTGTCGTTGGCGCAGATGGGGTGTGGGTCGGCACCGCTATAGTTCAACACGTTGTGCACCTGGATATGGCTACCAAATCCCACGACTTTGTCGCGAATGGTGTGCTTGAATCCCAGGATGACACTTACGGTGACAATCATCACAGCTAGTCCGATAGCCACACCGATGGTGGCTATACGAATAGCCGGGCGGCTCACTTTACGTTTGTCGCCCTGGTCGCTATATATCCTCTTGGCTATGTATAGGGGTAGATTCAACGCTTCTGTTGTTTATTCTTCGTCCACGCGTCCGGGGTACTGCTCAAGTGCTTTGCGCAATACGACAAGGGCGCGCTCCAGATCTTCCTTCTTCAGTACGTAGGCGATACGCACCTGATTGATACCGGCACCAGGCGTGGTGTAGAATCCGGCAGCTGGCGCCATCATTACCGTCTCGCCCTCGTACTCGAATTCCGACAGGCACCAACGGCAGAATTTCTCTGCATCGTCGACAGGCAGCTTGGCCACGGTGTAGAAGGCACCCATGGGGATAGGTGAGTAGACGCCTGGTATGCGGTTCAGCCCATCGATAAGGCATTTACGGCGCTCCACATACTCATCGTACACGTCGCGATAGTAATCCTCGGGTGCATCGAGTGATGCCTCGGCCACAATCTGACCGATGAGTGGGGGAGACAGACGGGCCTGACAGAACTTCATGACAGCCTTGCGCACCTCGGGGTTCTTGGTGATCAGGGCGCCAATACGGATACCGCACTCGGAATAGCGCTTCGATACCGAGTCGATGAGAATCACATTCTGCTCGATACCCTCCAGATGACAGGCGGAGATATAGGGTGAGCCTGTGTAGATATACTCACGATACACCTCGTCGGAGAAGAGGTACAGGTCGTACTTCTTCACCAGGTCGCGGATCTGATTCATTTCGCGACGGGTGTACAGATAGCCTGTCGGGTTGTTGGGGTTACATATCATGATGGCGCGTGTGCGCTCGTTGATGAGTTCCTCGAATTTCTCCACCTTTGGCAGCGAGAATCCTTCCTCGATGGTGGTGGCAATGGTGCGGATCTTGGCACCGGCAGAGATGGCAAACGCCATGTAGTTGGCATAAGCTGGCTCGGGCACGATGATCTCGTCGCCAGGGTTCAGGCAGCTCAGGAAGGCGAACAGTACCGCCTCGCTACCGCCGCTGGTGATGATGATGTCGTCGGCTGTTACGTTAATGTTGTATTTCGCATAATAGTTTACCAGCTTCTCTCGATAGCTCTGATAACCCTGTGAGGGTGAATACTCCAGAATTTCACGGTCTATCTGTTTCAGCGCGTCGAGACCCACCTGTGGGGTAGGCAGATCGGGCTGACCGATGTTCAGGTGATACACTTTTGTACCTCTTTTCTTAGCGGCTGCTGCGAGGGGAGCGAGTTTTCTGATTGGCGACTCGGGCATCTCCAGTCCGCGAACTGATATCTCAGGCATCTTTGTAATTTAGAATTTAAAGATTTACTATTTTGCAATTTGCGGTGCAAAGGTACTAAAATATTTTTAAATCGTGCTTTTTTTCGATTTATTTGTTTACTTTTGCACCAAAAATTGAGCTAACGATGAATTTCGAGGAATTATTGGAAACCCGTGACGTTAGAAAAACCACGAAAGTGCGACTCCCTTATGGCTACTTCTATAAGCGGCTGATAGAGGGAAGATATTCCAATTTTGTGGCATTTCATGATGAGGTGGCTGATCATGTGGCCTTCAGCAACTGCGTGCGTACCGAAGCCGCTGCGATGGAGAAGGTGACCAATAAGCACCAGCTGCACTTCAAACCCAACGAGGGCGACGGGGGCGTGTATGCCATTGCTGTGGAGGTGGGCAACTTTGTGACCTTCGAACAGCTGCTGAACGAGGACCCGTCCATTGTGGCGCGCGAGAATTTCTGCCTTAGCACCCTGCACGATCTGGTGGAGCTCACCCAGCAGCTCAACGACCAGCATGTGTATCATGTGTGTTTCGCTCCTTGTAATGTCCTGGCTCGCAAGAATGACGCCACCGTGCGCCTGTTGTGTCATGGCTCCTTTTATACCAAACTCGACCAAGACACGCTCTACGACGGGGTGGAGGACTATGTGGCCCCCGAGGTGCTGGCAGGTGGTGAGATCGACGCTCGTTCGGATGTCTATTCGATGGCCAAGTTCGTGGTGTGGCTATTCCATTCTTCCGGTCTGCCCATAGAGTGGCGCCGGGTGGTAGCCAAGGCTACTGATAAGGACCCTAACCGTCGCTATCAGTCGGTTCGTGAGTTGTACCAGGCACTGGTCAACTATAAGAGCATGAAGCGTACGGCGCTGGTGGGCTTGGCTGCTGTGTCCATTGCGCTGGCCATTGTGGGAAGCTATCTCTATATGTTACCACAGCCGGAGAATGTGGAATATGTGAAGCCCGTGGAAGAGCCTATCCCCGACGAGTTGCTCGATGGCGATAATGAACTCTATGGGCTCGGGGCCGATGCCGACTCTGCTACCATCGCAGCCATTGTGGCCAAGCAGCAGCGGATGCGCGACTCTGTCTCGATCGATGAGAAAGAGATGAAGGCCTACCAGGCCAAGGCAGAGCAGATATTCCGCAAGCAGTTCACCAAGGAGGCTGACCGTATCCTTTCCAAGGTCTATACCAACGAGAAGATGAACCTCTCGGAGAAAGACTTCATGGCGCGTAGCCGGCAGATGACCGCTGAGCTGGCCAAGGTGGAACAGGAGCTGGCTAAGCATTCCAACCTGGGTAATGAGCGTTCGCAGCGTATAGCAAGTGAGATTGTTGACCAGTTGACCACCAAGAAAATGGAGGCGCTGGACAAAGATTATATCGGAATAAAAAAGAATAAAACAGAAAAGAAATGAGAAGTAGAACAGCAATGTGGTTTGAATGCAAGATCCGTTATGAGAAGGTAACAGAAGACGGCTTGCAGAAGAAAGTAAACGAAAGCTATGTAGTCGACGCGTTGAGTTTCAGCGAGGCTGAGACCCGCATCACCGAGGAGATGTCGTCGTATATCAGCGGCGAGTTTGAGGTGGCAGACATCAAGAAGGCTGCATACAAGGAGATTTTCTTCACCGACGATAATATTGCCGACAAATGGTATAAGGCCAAGCTCCAGTTCATCACGATCGATGAGAAGACCGAGAAGGAGAAGCGCTCAACTGTGAACTATCTGGTACAGGCAGGCTCCATGAACGGGGTGATGAAGAATATCGATGAGGTGATGGGCGGCACGATGATCGACTATGTCATCGCATCGGTAGCAGAGACAACCCTGATGGATGTCTATGAGTATGGTAAGAATAACGATAAGCCCGAATACGAGCAATAGTAACCAAACCCAACGATGATGGATTACGACGTTAAATCCCATCTGCACGAGGTGCTCGATACATTGCCACAAGGTGTCCGCCTTGTGGCAATCTCTAAGTATCATCCCAACGAATACATCGAGGCTGCCTACGAGGAGGGGCAACGGGTGTTCGGAGAGAGCCATGAACAGGAGCTCCGCCAGAAACACCAGTCGCTGCCACAGGATATCGAGTGGCACTTTATCGGGCATCTGCAGACCAACAAGGTAAAGTATATAGCGCCCTATGTGACGATGATTGAGGCGGTTGACTCGCTCAAACTGTTGCGTGAGATCAATAAGCAGGCAGAGAAGTGTGGCCGCACGATCAAGGTGCTGCTGGAGCTGCATATCGCAGAAGAGGCTACCAAGTATGGCCTGACACTTGATGCCTGTCGCGAGCTGTTGGCAGCCGGCGAGTGGCGACAGATGCAGCATGTACAGATATGCGGCCTGATGATGATGGCCTCGTTTGTGGATGACCGGGATCAGATTCGTCGCGAGATGCAGACCGCCCGCGATTTCTTCGATGAGGTGAAGCAGGCGTATTTTGCTGCCGACGAGGCGTTCTGTGAGCGCTCATGGGGTATGAGCGACGACTATCCGATAGCCCTCGAAACCGGTTCGACGATGATCAGGGTGGGAACTAAAATTTTTGGTCCCCGCGTCTATTAAAGAAATATTGATCGCGCTTGCGAGTCCGTTTGCCACAGTTGATGGCGTGCACGGGACAGTAATGATAGCAAGCTAAACACGAAGTACACCGTCCGTTGTGCAACCATTCGGGCGGTGTTCCTTGTATATTATCTACCGGGCAAACCTTCTCGCACTTGCCGCACTTGATACATACATCGTGATCGACGGTAAACTTCTTGTCGTTTACCATCTTGGCGTTGAAGTAGTTGCCGATCACATAGGAATAGAGTCGGGGAGTGGCGCCCTTCACCAGTTCCGTCACGCAGGTCTCCTGCTCGCGGATGGTGCTGATGATGTGGGGCAGCTGTTGGCGGGCTGCGGCTATCTTGCGCTGTTCTTTCTCAACGGGGTCGGTCTTCATGAATGGCAGGCATACATAGCTCTCAGGCATGATGACTGCAAACTGTGTGGTGGCTTTCAGTCCTATCTTTTTCAGGTCTTTGTTCAGGATGGTCATCGCCTCGCCCATGTTATCACCACAGGTGGTGAGCGCCCAACAGAAATGGCGCTCATGACCGAGCTGGAGCTTTCTGATAAACTCTCTTACCAGGCGTGGTGGCTGCCAGCCGTGAGTGGGGAAACAAAAACCGATTGTTTCGCCTTCCTCGAGTAAGAACTTATACTCTCCCCAACGGATACAATCGGGGATATACAACAGCCTTTCACCAATACCTTTGGCAATCTGCTCAGCCACCCAGCGAGTGTTGCCTGTACCTGAAAAATAGAATACCATACTGCAAAGGTACTATTTTTCGACGACAATTAGCAGGATTAAGTTATTTTAACGCTTCGGCATACAAGATTTTTGCTTTTGGCACATTTATTGAAGTGGAAATTCAAAACAAATGTTTAAATCAAAAACCAAAGTAAAATGAAAACAATGAAGTATTTCTCTGTGTTGTGCTGCTTGGCAGCCATGTGTTTAACCTCATGTCTTAACGACGATAATGATAATGATACTGCGCTCACCAAGGAGCAGGTGGCTCAATGTTTGCTGGCTGTCAAGGGTACCCATCAGGGCAACATGATCTATGCGGCTAAGAACCCACATGATGTGAAGGATCAGACGGACACCCTGGCTATCTCGTGGACTGTCAAGACCGATAGCACCATGACCATCCATAATTTCCCCACCAAGCTGTTGTTCGAGAATATCAGCGAGTCGGCTGCTACCGCTGAGGTAAAGGCTGCCCTTACCGCTCTTCCTGATCAGGACCTGGAGTGTCGCATCGGTTTCTATCGTACCTCACCCATTTCGTTCGTTATCAATCCTGTTTCTCCTAGCTACACCCTTGAGTTGAAGGATGGTAAACATAAGTATACAGTTGCATTCTATGCCAACACCTCTATCTCGCGTGCTGACTACTATGTGAGTGAGAAGGAGATGGATATGCAGATTGTTGAGGCTGCGATCTATCGCGACGATAAGCTGACTTCATATCTTACAGACGGTATTCCATTTATCTTTATCGAAAGCCAGAAAAAGAAATAAAGTGAAGGATAATAGTTCGGAAATTTTTCCCGTGGTGGCCGAGGACGGAAGCGTCCTCGGCTCTGCTACGCGTGGTGAGTGCCATAATGGCTCTCGCCTGTTGCATCCTGTGGTACATCTGCATGTGTTTAACAGTAAGGGCGAGGTGTATCTGCAGCGCCGTCCGGCCTGGAAGGATATCCAGCCTGGCAAGTGGGATACGAGCGTGGGCGGCCATATCGACTATGGCGAGACGCCCGAGCAGGCGCTGGTACGTGAGGTACGCGAGGAGTTAGGTATTATCGACTTTGTGCCCGAGCGGATGGGGATGTATGTGTTTGAGAGCAGTCGTGAGCGTGAGCTGGTCTATGTGCATCGCACCATCTACGATGGACCTGTCACGCCTTCTGCCGAGGAACTGGATGGCGGTCGTTTCTGGTCGATGGACGAGATCCGAGTGGCCATCGGACATGGTTTCCTCACACCTAATTTTGAGAGTGAATTCAAGCGATTCTTCTTGTAAATTTTATTAATTCGTGTGAATTCGTGCATTTCGTGCTGTTTTTTTTGTAATTTTGCAGGCGAAATGAAGAAATGGTTACTCATAGCTATCGTTTTTTTCTCTGCCGCTTGCGTCAAGGCGCAGGAGGTGGAGAAATTATGGTATCCCCGTTCCATTGCTACCTATCCTTATCTGGGCAGCCTGTATACCAGCCTGGGCGACTGGGAGTTGCATCCCGGTTTGAATGTCTCGCTCTCGGCTTCGGCCATTATCGGGGTGGGTAAGCATGCCAGTAGCGGTTTTGCCAATAGCGCGGCGGTGATGTATGCGGGGCAGCTCAAGCCCAGACTGTCGTTCACGTTGGGTGGCTATTCTTCGTCCCTGGACTATGGGCGCCACCAGATGAAGGATGCCGGTTTGACCGCGATGCTCAACTATCGTTTCGATGAGCATTGGGAGGCAGGCGTCTTTGCGCAGAAGTCGTTGATGCAGCCGCGTTTGCCGCTACAGAACATGTGGTGGCTGGGTAGCGATTTCGGAGATAAGATCGGCGCCATGGTGAAATATAATTTCAACCCGCACTTCAGTCTGCAGGTGAGTGTGTGGAATCAGCGAAACGACTACGATTACAGATGGTAAAAAGATATTTTATAACTCTGAGCTACGACGGCACCCATTATCATGGATGGCAGATACAGCCTAACGGCATCTCTGTCCAGGGTGAGTTGCAACGTGTGCTTTCTACCTTGCTCAGACAGGAGATTAGCATTACCGGTGCCGGACGTACCGATGCTGGCGTGCATGCCAGGGTGATGGTGGCGCATTTTGATTTCGAGGGTGCGCTCGACTGCCAGCAGCTGGCTTATAAGATGAACCGCATGCTGGCGGCAGACATCGCGATCCGGCAGATTGAGGAGGTGGCACCCGATTTGCATGCCCGTTTCTCAGCTACCGAGCGCACTTATCATTACTATATCCATACCTGTAAGGACCCGTTTGAGCGTCATTACTCGTGCGAGATCCATTATCCGCTGGACTTCGAAGCGATGAACGAGGCTGGCAGAATCCTCACGACCTACGAGGACTTCGGGGCTTTCTGCAAGGCGCACTCCGATGTGAAGACCACGCTCTGCCATGTGACGCGTGCCGAGTGGATACAGACCGGTGAGCATACGTGGTATTTCGTGATTACAGCCAACCGGTTCCTGCGCAATATGGTGCGTGCCGTGGTGGGAACGCTGGTGGATGTGGGGCGTGGCCGTCTCACCTTGGATGATTTCAGGAAAGTGATAGAGGGCAAGAAGCGTAGCGACGCGGGCGAATCGATGCCGGGTAACGCCTTGTTCCTGGAGGATGTGAAGTATTAGTTTTTAGGATAATATATGTGGTTATTTTTGGCTTTTATGTCGGCAGCTTTGCTGGGCTGCTATGATTCATTGAAGAAACAGGCCTTGAAGGGTAACGCGGTCATTCCCGTGCTGTTTTTCAATACCTTGTTCTCGAGTCTGTTCTTCCTGCCGTTCATCGTGCTGAGCAGCACGACTGATGCCTTGGACGGCAGCATCTTCCATGTGGCCAGTGGCGGCTGGGAGATGCATCGCTATATCCTGCTCAAGGCGTTGATTGTGCTGTCGAGTTGGATATTGGGCTATTTTGGTATGAAACATCTGCCGCTCACGATTGTGGGACCTATCAACGCCACGCGTCCGGTGATGGTGCTGGTGGGAGCGCTCCTGGTGTTTGGCGAGCGCCTGAACCATTGGCAATGGATTGGTGTGCTGCTGGCCATCGCCTCGTTTCTGATGCTGAGTCGTAGTGGAAAGAAAGAGGGTATCGACTTCAAGCACGACCATTGGATCTATATGATTGTGGGCGCTGCGGTACTCGGCGCCATCAGCGGTCTGTACGACAAGTTCCTGATGGCACCCGTGGCGCATGGCGGCGTGGGCCTTGACCGCATGATGGTGCAGTCGTGGTATAACATCTACCAATGCTTCATGATGGGTGCCATGCTCTGGTTGCTGTGGTGGCCCAAGCATGAGCAGACCACCCCGTTCCACTGGTCGTGGTCGATCGTAGGGGTGAGTCTCTTTCTGAGTATTGCCGATTTCATGTATTTCTACTCGCTCAGTCTGCCCGAGGCCATGATCTCTATCGTGTCGATGATTCGTCGCGGTAGTGTGATTGTGAGCTTTATGTTCGGAGCGATGTTCTTCCGTGAGAAGAACCTCAAGGCCAAGGCCTTTGATCTGGCGCTGGTGCTGCTGGGCATGCTGTTCCTGTATATCGGTAGCAAGTAAAAGGTGTTACTTCGTCATTCATTTAAGGGAGAGTAGGGTAAACAGGTGTTATCTGCTCTCCTTTTTCTTTTTGCGCTTCTTGGTTGTAAACAGGTCGCGTAGGTTCTTGAAGTCTTTCTTCATGATGATGCCTATGCCCTGGGTGTTGAGGCTCGACTTGGTGAAGTAACGGTCGTTGGTCTGGTTGTACACCTTCAGCGCTAAGTTGCCGTTGGGGAAGAGCAGGTAGCGCACGTCGAAGTCACCGATAAATGATGGGTTGGCTTGCGTGGCGTTGTCGCGATAGCCAAACTGTCCGTTGATGAGCAGACGGTTGTTCAGCATGCGGCCGTTGATGATACCTTCGTATTCTGCGTTATGCCAGCCTTCGTTTCCGGTCGAGATGTTGGCGCCAAAGTTCCAGTTGTCGTTCTTGATGAACTGGTTGATGAGCGAGTTGATCTGCGTGGAGAGGGTACCCGACAGGAAACTCTGCATGGCCAGCGAGGTCTGGTCGGTCTGGTTGCCGTTCTCGTTGGAGCTGTTGTTGTTGGCTCCCTGGTTGTAGAAACGGCCAATGGCTAACAGATAAACCACCTGCTGGTTCATCTCCTGCTGTCCGTTGATGACCGAGCGTACCATCTGCTGCTCGTCGGCGTTGACCGTGGGCATCTCGAGGTCGAAGTCCACTTTGGGTGCGGCGGGCTGTCCTCCGATGTTCATCAGGCAGTTCACGCGGATGGAGTTGTTGCTGAATGAGTTGCCGATATTCAGGTCGGAGAGGCTCACGCCGCTTACCGTATAGACAGCCTGCAGGTTCAGGGCCGCCTGATAAGGGTCACCGCCAAAGACGATGGTGCCGCCCCGGTTAAATGTGAAGTTCTTCTTGATGATGTTCTGGATGGTGATGCCGTAGGTGCCATGATCAACGGTATAGGTACCAAACATGTTGAACGAGCCCTTGTTGTGGAACGAGGCGCGCAGGGTGCCGTCGCCATAGAGGGTGATATAGTCCTTGGTGCCTTCATCCATCAGGAGCTTGAGTGCCGCGTTGGGGTTGGCATTAATCAGGAAGTTGATATAGATATTGGTGTCGTCGGCTCTGCTGTTCACAGGGGTCGAGGTGGCTGCGGCGCTCAACGAACCCGTTGGGGATTTGTCTTCCCATGTGATGAACTCCTGGTTGCTGATGGCGTCGGGGCTGGCCGCATTATAAACGAAGACGGTGCCGGGCTCGGGGGTGACGTTGCAGTCGATGACCACATCGTTGCCATGACCGCTGATGGTGACATCGCCCGAGGCATAGACCGTTCCGTAGAAGGTCGATTCGCCAAAGTCGGAGAAGTCGTAGGCCAGCAGGTTGTCAGTCTCTACCTTCAGATCGTAGCTGAGGTTGGTGAGGTGCTGGTGGTGTATGCCGCCCGAGAGGATGCCTCTGTGGCCCTGTGGGTCGTAGATGTCCATGCGGTGGAGCTCGATTTCATCGGGAATCATCACCACCGTGTCGCGTACCAGCTTGTAGGTGGTGTTGAGTGGCGTCACGCTGGCCTCGCCGTCAACGATGAGCTGACCGGTGAGGTTGATATTGTCGAGTGTGCCCGAGAGGCGTGCCAGACCTTCTGCACGTCCTGTGATGCTTGAGAGGAAGCTCTTGGTGAAATTGTGCATGAATGCGATGCTGGTGCCGTCGGCCTGTATGCCCAGGTCGATGGTGTTGTGAACGGGCGACACGTAGCCGTTGATATGGGTCTTGGCGTCGGGACCGTCGTCGGCAACGGCGTGGATGTCTATCTGCTGGGCCTCGTGGTTCCAGTTGGCCAGGGCGTGGAGCACGCCCATGTGTCCGCGCTCAAACTTGAATTCATCGACATAGAGGTCGGCATTTGCCTTGAATCCATCGAAGAGCGACCAGGCGCTGGCTTTACCCGAAGCCTTGCCGCTGAACTCCACGCTGTGGAAGTTCACTAGGTCCAGAATGTCGCCCACCTCTACATCATAGAGGTCGACGGTTATCGAGTCGGTCTCGTTTTTCGAGGCAACGCCGTCCACGATGATGTGCTGCTGTCCGTGCTGCATGGAGAAGTGGTCCACCAGCAGGAACTTGTCGCTATAGAACACATCTGCTGGCTCTACATCCCAGCTCTCGCCACGCAGGATGATGTGCGACGGCATGAAGCGCAGGTGGGCCTCGGCCTTGTTGGCTACATTATGGTAAAGCTGCATCACGGTGTTCAGCTGCCCGCTCATGCGCTCTGCTTCGTTGTGGTTGTCCCAGATAAACGAGGTGTTGAGATTGTTGTTGGCGGCATGGGCAGAGAGTCCCAGGTCCAGGTGCTGCCCGTTGTCCATGAGTTTCTGTATGCTCACGTTGAGGCGCATGGTGTCTGCCGGCGACGAGATATTCACGAAGGCATCGTTGTACCAGGCGCCCTTGTAGGCAAAGGCGGGTAGGGTGCCGTTCAGGTAGAGTTCGTCGGTGAAATCGTTCACACGGGCCTGGAGCGTCACGGGTTGTCGCAGCTGCAGGTCGATATTGAATACACGTTGCAGCCAGTCGCTCTTGCTCACCATGAGGCGCAACGCAAAGTTGTTGTTGCTCTTCCTGGCGGCAGGCAGCATGGGCAGCGTGGGCAGCTTGCTCTTAAGCAGGTTGATGAACGAGGCGCCCAGCGTGCTGTAGTCGAACTGGCCCTTGAGCTCCGCATCGGCAAAGTCGCTCTTGATGGTGAGGAAGTGGAGTCCGTGCTCGTGGCCGGTGGTGATGTTGAGGTTGTCTAAGTGGTAGCCCGGCTGCTCGTGGGTCGACGAGATGTTGAAGTTACTCAGGCGGATATTGCCTTGTGCATCGTTCAGGTTGCTGCCTGTGAGATGGGCATCCAACTGTCCGCTCAGTATGCCGCCTTTCCAGTGGTCGCTGAGGTGTAAGGCTTGTGGGTTGTAGTTGTTTATATTGGCTTGTAACTTGATGGATTTTAGCTTGTTACTTTGTTTTTGTTCATTCGAAAGTTCAGCGTTGATCTGTGCCTCAAGATGGGGGTCCTGGATGTCGATGTTGCCGGTTATCCTGCCTTGGTTGTAGCCGCCGTTGAGGGCGAGGTTGTGATAGGTGTAGCCCTTGTAGTC
>JAEEGF010852643.1_pt1 | contig 34240 bp, 24 predicted proteins | sample 9134171 | NCBI WGS metagenome assembly JAEEGF01 (sample SAMN16246542, study PRJNA631951) | gut metagenome | biome: gut microbiome; feature: rumen; material: AP-attached | host: Bos | place: Iran: Karaj | collected 2018-10
GTAACAGGTAATGGCGAAAAGGCATTCAAGAATCCGCACCTTCGTCCTACAGCAGTAGATGATATAGAAGAACCATGGCCGGGTCTTGTATCTGGCGGACCAAATGTAGGTCTTCAGGATGAAAGAGCAAAGGAAGTTCCGGCAGGATCAGCACCCATGAAGTGTTACCTTGACCACATCGATTGCTACTCACTTAATGAGATCACTATTTATTGGAATTCACCTCTAGTATTTGTAATGGCCGGAATGATGAGCTATAGATAAGATTAGTTTATTTTTGTTAAAAAGGAATCTTTATATCTTTGTAAAAACATTGTAAGAACTATAGTCCTCACGCAGCAGTTGTTGTGTGAGGACTATTTTTTATAATGTATTAAAAGGCGATGTTACAGAAAGGGACTTGGTTTTCCATAAGTCAGTGTTGCGAACAAAGAGGGTTATCACGTCTTCCTAATTGGATTCTGTGTCCGAAGTTTGAAAGTGTTCCACTTTCAAACCCAAATTGATGTTGCGAGCTCCATCAATTTGAACCATTAGTCACTCGCTTTGCTCGCGACATGAGGTTAAAAATGGCATCGCAAAAGCTACATGATGTTGACATTATATACGACTTATTTTAGTATAATTCCTAGCAATGTGGTAGGGAATGGAAAGGTTATATAATGTTAAACGAATTTTCAAGAACTCAGTTATTATACGGCAAGGATGCCATGGACAAGTTATCAAGGTGCAAAGTTGCAGTTTTTGGGATAGGCGGAGTAGGTGGATACACAGTCGAAGCCCTTGCAAGATCCGGAATAGGTGCACTTGATCTTATAGATGATGACAAGGTATGCCTTACTAATATCAACAGACAGATACTTGCTACAAGGAAGACAGTAGGCAAGTACAAAGTAGACGTTGCCAAGGACAGAATAGAAGAGATATCTCCCAACTGCAAAGTCAGAACTTTTAAGACTTTCTATCTGCCGGAGACTGCTGATCAGTTTGACTTCACCGAGTATGACTATGTAGTAGATGCAATAGATACAGTAACCGGTAAGCTTACGATAATCGAAAATGCCAAGAAGCTGAAAGTGCCGGTGATATCATCAATGGGAGCAGGCAATAAAGTTAATCCGTCAGGCTTTGAAGTTGCAGATATCTATGATACCTCCATCTGCCCTCTTGCCAAGGTCATGAGAAGAGAGTGCAGGAAAAGAGGAATTGATTCTCTTAAAGTAGTTTATTCCAAAGAAAAGCCGGTGAGGCCTCTGGAAGATATGTCAATAAGCTGCAGGCAGCACTGCATCTGCCCTCCGGGAACTGTAAGAAAATGTACCCAAAGGCGTGATATCCCGGGATCAACAGCTTTTGTACCATCAGTTGTAGGGCTTATCATAGCAGGTGAGATCATTAATGATCTTACAGCAAGTAGGAAAAAGATAGTAAATAGTTAATAATATTAATTAAAATCCCGATAATATTATAAGCAGGTAGTGTAAATATATTGCGTTCTATCACCTTTTATCGGGGGCATTTATGAACATATGTAAGCGCATTAAAGCTTATTGGGACTCGCTTGATGATATATATGACCGTACATATTTTTTGATAGTCATCATTGGTTTTGCTGTTGGATTTCTGGCAGCAACCATGACTGTGTTCGAAGATATAGGCGCATGGTCATATATTGTTGATTATATTGGCAGTATAGCTATTCTGATCATAGGAATATGGACCATTAAGACGAATCGTAAGCAGATAGGGCATATAGCTCTTCCTATAGTACTTAACTGTTTTATCATGCCGGCGTCATTCTGGGCCTGCGGCGGGCTTCATACAGGGACCATCCTGTTTTTTGTAGCATGCCTTTTTACTGTCGGGGTACTTCTTAAAGGAAGGACCATGTATATAGTTTATGGGATATGCTTTGCTGTTCAGTCTGTAGCTATATGGCTTCCGTTTTTTTATCCTGAGATTGTCATACTTAAGCCTTTATCTACAGAGACGGCTTATATTGTGGATTTTAATATTGCACTGCTTTTTACATCTCTTGCCCTTCTTGGGATTACTTCTATGGTATACAAAGCGTACGGTGATGAGCGTGATAAGAATAAGAAGCTTATAGAAAGGCTTAGAAATCTCTCGGAAAAAGATGAACTCTCGGGACTTTACAATAGAAGAGAGCTCTTTATAGTACTGGAGCACTTGTACAGCGAAGACAAAGGCCAAACCAAATATGTGCATCTTGAAAACGGCATCCTTGCCATGATAGATATTGATAATTTTAAGTCCTTAAATGATACCTATGGACACCTTTTTGGAGATGAAGTCCTTAGAAAGATTGCAAAGGTCATCCAAAGTGACATGAATATATCTCATGCTGAGATGGCTTTTAGATACGGCGGTGAAGAGTTTATATGTATCATGAATCTGGATCAAAGAGATGAAGCATATCAAAGAGTAGATTCTATAAGAAAGAAAATAGAAAGTCTTGAATGGGATGGCTATCCGGGGCTTAAAGTCACTATAAGCGGCGGAGTTGTATGCTGCGCAGATTATGAGAACTTCAATGATGCACTCAAAGAAGTTGATGAGCTTTTATACAAAGCCAAGGAAACAGGCAAGAACCGGATAATCGTATAGATATCCTTAATTTACTATTTGTATAGCTGTTTATTATATGATATAAGAGTCAAAAGGAACTTTTGCCAACTACTTTACTAATTATAAGCTAAGGATGCTACAGGTATTTTTGTAAAAATGTAAAACAGTGCCTTTTATGACATTAAAACGGCAAGGAATGAGAAGATTCATTCCTTGCTTTTTTTTATCATGAATTAGTAGTAAAAAGATCTTCTTAAGCCTTTTACTATGATGTCCTTGGGTGATCACAATATAGGCAATAATTATACAACATAAGATTAGATATCTAAATGAGGGGAGCTTATAGGGGAATGCATAAATTATATAAGATGTCAGCGCTATTTCTATCATGCATATTGTGTGCATGTGCATCAGAAAGAGCCGGAGCTGATATAGATAAGGCTGCAGGTGATAATAGCAGCATAGTATCTTCTAACATAGATACCGTAGAAGGAGATACCAAAGCCCAAAGCCTTGCAAATACAAATAAAGAGGATGAAAACAATATGACTGTAACAGATGTTTCAAAAGCAGAAGAATTATTTGAAAACCTTGAACTCACAAAAGGTTACAAGGATATATCAGATCACAATCCTTGTATGACTCAGCGTTTTAGCGCAGATCCCGGAGTTATGGTATACAATGACAGAGTCTATGTATATGCTACCAATGATGGTATGGCTATGGATAATAAGCCTTCCAAGAATGAATATGGCAATATCAGAACCATTAATATGATGTCATCAAAAGACCTTGTAAACTGGGAAGATCATGGTGCTATCATGGTTGCAGGCGGCAGCGGCGTAGCATCATGGGCGGGGAACTCATGGGCACCTTGTGCTTGTCATAAAGTGATCGATGGCAAGGAGAAGTTCTTCCTTTATTTTGCTAATAGTGGTAATGGAATAGGTGTTCTTACAGCAGATTCACCCACAGGTCCTTGGGAAGATCCGCTTGGACAGGCTCTTGTACCACGCGATACTCCTGGTATTGAAGGAGTTATATGGCTCTTCGACCCTGCTGTACTTGTAGATGATGATGGAACAGGCTATCTTTACTTTGGAGGAGGAGTTCCTGAAGGTATGGCAGAAGCTCCTGAGAGCTTTAGAGCAGTAAAACTTGCAGATGACATGATCCACCTGGACGGAGAGGTTGTTAAGATCGATGTTCCGTGGGGATTTGAAGATTCAGGCATCAATAAAATAGGTGATACATATTACTATTCATATTGTACTAACTGGTCAGGCGGCCCTTATGGTAATGCAAGGATAGGATATATGACTTCTAAATCGCCTCTTGGACCATTCACCTATCAGGGAACATGTTTTAATAATCCCGGAGATTTCTTTGGAACAACAGGCAATAACCATCATACTATCATCACTTTCAATGATCAGCAGTATATCTTCTATCACGCAGAATATCTGAACAAGAAGATGTATGGAGAGATGCTTGGATACAGAACTACACATGTAGACAAGCTCCCTATGGAAGATGGCCTCTTTGGTGATGCCAAGGGTACACTCGAAGGTGTTGAGCAGCTTTGCAGCGTAGATGCCTATAGCATAAGTCGTGCAAGCGCGTTAGCATGGCAGGGCGGAGCTTCATTTGAAGGAAGCGGTGATACTCTTCTTAAGTTATCCAAAGGCGACTGGGCAGGAGTATCAGGCGTAGACTTTGGATCCGGAGCTGCTAATATAAAGCTCACAGTTAAGGCTCCTGAAGATACATGGATACGCGTAACAACAGGAAGTGCTGATGGAGAACTTGCAGGATATGTATATATTCCGGCTTCAAGTGATCTTCAGGAAGTATCAGCACAGGTAGAAGGCCTTGAAGGCGTAGAGGATCTTTTCTTTACAGCTGCAGGAGATGTGAGCTTGGATTCATGGGTATGTGAATAATAGGTATGTATATTAAATAAATAGTTAAAAAACGCCGGCACTGCTTCATAAGTGCCGGCGTTTTGAATTAATTTGCGGATTTGAAGAATTTCATTTCTTCATTAAGCTTATTGGCAATTTCTTTTAGATCATTGGCAGATCCTGCAAGTGTAGTTACTGTTGCTGAGAGTTCCTGCATGGATGCTCCTGTCTCCTGAGAAGAAGCTGCGTTTTCTTCGGATATTGCAGATAGAGCACTCATGGTATCTACTACAGCATTCTTGGAAGATTCACAGGTGTCAGCTCCTTCAGAGATGAGCTGTACACCTCCAACAGTACTGCGGATATCTTCAAGCATACCGTTTACTGCATCTAAGGTCTCTCCAAGAGCTATCTGCTGATCAGTATTGCCATTTTTGACATCTGCTGCAGCATCAACAGCTGCTTCACTTTGTTTAAGGAGGATCTCCATCTCTTTTCTGATATCATCTGCCATCTGCTTGGAGTCTTCTGCCAGCTTACCTATCTCTTCAGCTACAACTGCAAATCCTTTACCTGCTTCACCGGCTCTAGCAGCTTCTATAGAAGCATTTAATGACAAAAGGTTGGTCTGGGTTGCTATGGAGGTGATTCCTTCAACTTTCTCACTGATGTTATTAACGGCATCTTTAGTAGCCTGAATAGTACTTGATATATCATCTATCTTGGCTGTCATCTGAGCTGACGAATCCTGAAGTGATCCAAGAGATGTGCTGGATATTTCTGAAGCTTCTTTCATCTTGCCTGCAAGAGTAGTAAGGTCATTGGAAGATGATTGAACGCTTCCTACAGCATCTCCGATCCTGCCTACATTATCTGATGCTGATTGAATCTCATCGGCTTGCTGGCTGGCACCCGAAGCTATTTCCATGACAGCATGAGATACATCTTCTGCTGTTTTGGAGATCTGGTCAGCCATGTCTGAAAGTTCATCAGAAGATGATCCTACAAGGCCTGCGGAGTTCTTGATATTAGTTACGATGTCATCAAGCTTTTCTATAAGAGTATTTGTAGCTCTGGATATAAGGCCGAACTCATCTTTTCTTGAACTGTATTTCTCAACCTTTTTAAAGTTTCCGTCAGAGAGAGCATCCAGAGATCCTGCCACCGCATTAATAGGATCTGTAAAGCTTTTGGCCATATATAGAGAGATGATTATAGCAACAACTAAAAGGCCAAGTCCCACTGCTACTACAATAAGAGCAGACCTTCTTGCAGGCCCCAGAACCTGTTCTTGGGTTTTGGAAGTGCAAACAGTAAAGCCTGTAATAGGATCCTTGGCATAGGATATATAGCGATTGTCATAGTCTTTTTCAAAATAGAAGCCTTCACTATCTGTTGCTGTGAAGAAATAAAAATTTGACATATCCACTTCTTCATGAGCACCTTCGCCTATTTCATAGGCAGCATGAGCACACAGAGCACCGTTTCTGTCTACCATAAAGGTTGCGTCTGTATCCTCAGCCAAAAGTTCATGATAATTGTTGAGATTATAGTTTCTGTGTACTACAGCTATTACATTATTGTCGGGATCGAAGACAGGTGCTGAGAAGGAGATCACCCTCTTTCCATTGGTCTTACTGACAGTCATGTTTGATACAAAACTGTGTCCTTTCATTGCTTCCTGAAAGTATTCTCTTTCTGAGACATCAATGAAGTCGCCGGATGTTCTGACTACCTGCATACCTGTGGGCCCTGCGATTGATGTCTGATCTCCATCGTCCAGTACCTCGTCGCATTCTCTGATGATGTCCTGTACTTCCTCATAAGTCACGTCAGTTCCACCCATCAGATATTCAACTACTATCGGGTTACCGGCAATACTTTCGACCATATTTACATTGCTGGTATAGATGGTCTCAAATCTTCCCTGAAAATACCAGACTTCCCATTCGGCACTGTCAGCTACATCTTCAAGTGCTTTGGCAGTAGAAGTGCTATAACTAAGTATTACAGCTACAGCCAAAGGAATGGCTGCAACTAATATCATGATGGTTATGAGCTTGGTCTTTATGCTGTCCTTAAAACTAATGCTGTTATTGTTTTTTGCATTCTTATTTTTCGCCATGATCAGCCTCCATATCCGTATATTAAAAACAATATATACACATTGATATATCGGCTTATTTGTTCAAAAGATTGATGGTATCAGGGATGTTTTTTGGCATATAGAATAATAACCTGGAGCCGTGGCGAAAGTTATAACCGTTCAAAGTCTTGTCTATACCACTTAAATATATTTATAGCAACTATCAGCAATCGGTTATGGACGCATATTCATTACGATGGCAATATAAGTTCTAACAATTAACAACTAGCCCAAACAACTAACGAACCACCCAGGCAACTAAGTACATACAAATGCGGCAAGACATTAAAGTTTAGCTTGCAGATGTATTAGTAGTAACGAGCACACAAGAGTTAGAAAGGAAGTAATGATTATGGCAGACAGAGAATACGGTTTTGATACTTTGAAGATTTTGGCAGGTTATGATTCAGCAGATAACAAGTATTCAGTTTCACCTCCGATCTATCACACAGCAGCATTTGACTTTAGAGACACAGAGCATGCGGAGAATCTTTTTACTTATAAAGAAGCAGGATATCTTTATACAAGAGTTGGAAATCCTACAGTAACTTATTTTTCTGAAAGAGTTAAGGCACTTGAAGGAGCTAAGAACGCTGTAGCTGTTGGATCAGGAATGGCTGCTATCACATTCACACTTCTAAATCTTGCAGCTAAGGGCGGAACAATCCTTGCTTCACCTTATCTCTACGGAGGTACTATAGACAGTTTCGACAGACTGTTCCCTGAAGTTGGAGTGAAGATAAAGCTTACAAGAAGCGTACTTGATCCTGCCGAGCTTGATAAGGAGCTTGCAGAAAGTGATGACGTAAAGGGAATATACCTTGAGTCAATATCCAATCCTAATGCATATCTTCCTGATATAGATGCTATATCCAAGGTAGCTCATAAGTACGGCGTACCTGTTGTTGTTGATAATACAGTAGCAACTCCTTACATATACAGACCACTTGAACACGGAGCTGACATCGTAGTATATTCTGCAACCAAGGGTCTTACAGGACACGGCAATATCATTGCAGGTCTCATCCTTGATAATGGTAAGCTCGACTACTATACAGAAGATAAATATCCTCAGTTCTACGAACCTATCGTAATGCTTAAGGGCAAGAGTCCTAAGGATGTGTTCCCGGATAACTTCTTCATATTCCGTGCAACACTTGTATACCTTAACCTTCTTGGAGCAGCGCTTTCACCCAATGATGCATATCTTGGAATCCTTGGCCTTGAGACTCTTTCAGAAAGAGTAGCTAAGCAGAGTTCAAATGCACTTAAGATCGCTGAATATCTTGAAAGTTCACCTGCAGTTGAGTGGGTTCGCTATCCAAAGCTTAGCTCTTATAAGTACAAAGAAGTTGCGGACAAGCATCTTACAAGAGGCGGCGGAGGACTTCTTTCTTTCGGAATAAAGGGAAGTAAGGAACAGGAAGCTCTTTTCCTTAATAATCTTAAGCTCTTCCATTATCTTGTAAATCTTGGAGACGTGCGTTCACTTATAGTAAACTCACCTGATACTACTCACAGTGAACTTACAGATGAGGAAAAAGAGCTTGCAGATATCCCTGCAAATCTTATCAGGATCTCAGTAGGTCTTGAGGATGTTAACGATCTTATTAAAGATCTGGATCAGGCCTTCAAGGCAGCAGGACTTTTGGATGCAGACAGCTCTGCAGCATAAGGGGATTAAAGGAGCTATATTAAGGGGATTTCCAGTTCTTCCCATCTATCGAGAATGGAATAGATGTTAAGGTCGTAGACGGACTTCATGAGGGATGCATCAAGTTCGCAGTAAGGTCTGATTCTGCTGTTTCCTATATGCCTCTACCAAGGTGCTTGAAGAAAATCCCGATAATATTTGCAGATGAACCAACAGGAGATCTTGATGACCACAATACCAAAATCGTCTTTGAACTTCTAAGACAAAAGGCCAGAGACGACGCAGCAGTAGTGATCGTAACTCATGAAGAAACGGCATATAATTACGCAGATATAGTATATAGGATGGATGCGGGAGCACTGGCGCTATCTGCCTGATTGTAAGGCTAAGGTCATAGCTTATAGTTCTAGTCTATTACCGGATATATCTTTTTGGACTAAGACAATTACGTGTATAGATGTTAGCATATAATCCAAAATAATAGATAGCTTGAGTTATTAAGGGGATTTTGGATGACACTACAGCAGCTACGATATGCAATGGTTGTGGCACAGACAGGCTCTATGAACAAGGCAGCGGAGAGCCTTTTTATATCACAGCCCACACTTACCAATACTATAAGAGGACTTGAAGAAGAGTCGGGGATCACTATTTTTAACAGGACCAATAAAGGCGTTAACCTTACAGGTGAAGGCTCCGACTTTCTTTTTTATGCCAAAAAAGTCTGTGATCAGTATGATCAGCTCATATGGCGATATGATGGCAAAGGCAATACCAGAAAGATATTCAGCGTCTCAACGCAGCACTATTCATTTGTGTGCGAAGCATTTTCAGATACAGTCAAGAACTATGATGCTTCAACATATCATTTTTCAATTCTTGAAACTACAACTTCCAAGATAATAGAAGATGTAAGCTCATCAGTAAGTGAGATAGGAGTTTTGTTCCTTAGTGATTTTAACAAAGAAGCTTTAAAGAAGCTTTTTGTGGACAATGCCCTGACCTATAAGAAGATCGTAAGCTGCAGATTCTATGTATATCTTGGCAAAAATCATCCACTTGCAGACAGGGACATAATAGACTATGAAGATATAACCAAATATCCTCTTCTGACCTATGAACAGGGCAAGGACAGTCCTTTATATATGGCTGAAGAGATATTTGGTGAGCAGGATTATCCGTATACTATCAAGGTTTCTGACAGGGCATCCATGCTTCAGATAATGAACAAACTAAACGGATTTACTTTCTGCTCAGGCGCTGTCAGAGGAGCTGTAGGATGGAGTGATTACAAAGTAATACCTCTTAGAGAAAGCGCTCACCTTCCATACAGCTCCATGGAGATAGGCTATATCCATAAAGACGGCCTTAGCGAGATAGGCAAAAGATTCGTTGAAGAGCTCTATAAAGCAGCTCCATCAGAAGAATAATCCGATAACGAGTTTAAATATAAATGCGACTATCCATGCAACTGTGCACTGCCAGATTATAACGGCGCCTGCCCATTTGACGCCCAGTTCTCTTTTGATAGAAGCAACAGCAGCCACGCAGGGTGTGTACAAAAGGCTGAATATAAGGAGTGCACCTGCACTGATAGGTGTAAGTACAGCTGATACACCGCCCTGAGAGCCAAAGAGTATCTCCATAACAGATACTACGCTTTCCTTGGCCATAAATCCGCTGATAAGAGCAGTTACTATCCTCCAGTCGCCAAGCCCAAGGGGACGCAGTACAGGAGCGATAATACCTGCAATAAAGGCAATGATACTATCGGCAGAATCTTCTACCAGGTCAAAGTAGAAATTAAAACTCTGCAGGAACCATACTATGATCGTTGCAAAGAAGATGACAGTGAAAGCTCTCTGGAGGAAGTCCTTGGCCTTCTCCCACATAAGCTGGAAGGTACTCTGAAGTCCCGGAAGCCTGTAATTTGGAAGCTCCATAACAAAAGGAACAGCTTCACCCTTGAAGATGAAGGTCCTGTATATGAGAGCCATAAGGATTCCGACAGCTATTCCTAGAACGTACAGACCTGTCATTATAAATCCGCCTCTGCCCGGGAAGAATGCATTTACAAAAAAGGCATAGATCGGAAGCTTAGCTGTACAGCTCATAAAAGGAGTGAGGATTATAGTCATCTTGCGGTCTCGTTCACTTGGAAGAGTACGCGTGGACATGACAGCCGGAACTGTACAACCAAAACCTATAAGGAGCGGAACAATACTTCTTCCTGAAAGACCTATTTTTCTAAGGAGTTTGTCCATAAAAAAGGCAACTCTCGCGATATAGCCGCTGTCTTCAAGTAGTGATAGAAAGAAGAACATGACGACGACTATAGGAAGGAAGCTGAGTACGCTTCCTACTCCCGCGAATATACCATCAATAACAAGGCTTTGTATTACCTTGTTGACATGAAGGGATATAAGGAGCTTTTCGGTAACTTGTGATAAGGAATCAATGCCAAGTTCAAGCCATTCCTGAAGGATTGCTCCTATAACATTAAAGGTAAGATAGAAGACAAGGCCCATTATCAGTATGAAAACAGGGATTGCGGTATATTTGCCGGTCAGGATTTTGTCTATTTTCTCACTACGGATTCTTTCTTTACTCTCATGAGGTTTCTTGACGCATTCCTTACTGACTCTTCCTATGTATGCAAAGCGCATATCAGCAATAGCAGCGCTCCTGTCAAGGTTGCGCTCTTTTTCCATCTGGATTGTGATATGCTCAAGGGTTTCAAGCTCGTTCTGGTCAAGGCCCAGCTGACGTATTACCTGTTTATCACCTTCGATTATCTTGCTGGCTACAAATCTAACAGGAAGATCTCTGCTTGTAGCATGGTCTTCTATGAAGTGGGCTACGCCGTGAAGGCATCTGTGAACTGCACCTCCATTCTCATCTTCAAGGCAGAAGTCCTGCTTTGCGGGAAGCGTTTTGTTCTTAGCAACAGTCAGAGCCTGATGTATCAGTTCATCAACACCCGAATTCTTGGCAGCAGATATAGGCACAACAGGGACTCCCAGCATCTGTGTCATCTTCTTGATGTTGATGGAACCTCCATTGCCGGTGAGTTCGTCCATCATATTAAGGGCTACTACCATAGGACGATCCATCTCCAGAAGCTGCATTGTCAGATACAGATTCCTTTCAATATTGGTAGCATCGACTATGTTGATGATCGCATCAGGCTTATCAAGAAGTACGAAATTCCTGGATACAAGCTCTTCGCTTGAATATGGAGACATGGAATATATTCCGGGAAGATCAGTGATGACAGTGTTGGGATAGCCTATGATAGAACCGTCTTTTCTGTCTACAGTTACACCCGGGAAGTTACCTACATGCTGATTGGATCCTGTAAGTCTGTTAAAAAGGGTAGTCTTACCGCAATTCTGATTACCTACAAGAGCGAATTTGAGAACTCTGTCTTTTGGAAGGACTATTTTATCTTCCTTTGGAGCTTTTGCTTTTTGACCAGAGTCTTCTTCCTCTATAGTATCAACTTTGGTTATCTCAATCTGCTTTGCATCATCCAGACGCAGAGTAAGTTCATAGCCGTGGATTCTGATTTCTACAGGATCTCCCATAGGTGCATATTTTACTATTTCAAGCTTAGCACCCGGGATTACGCCCATATCGAGGAAATGCTGCCTTGTGGCACCTTTGCCTCCTACTACATCTATTCTGGCTTTCTCGCCAATTTTTAACTCGTTAAGTCTCATAATAACCTACCATAAAAAGTCTGTATTTTTATATGCCATTATAAAATACTAATGCCCTGAGCTTTTTATTCTGACATAGTGACCCATTCTTCAATAATATCGGCTGTTTGATCAATCTGCTCAATATTTGTGATAGAAGGTTCACCATCCCCTGCCTGGATGCCATAGCATCCAAAATACGAATGTATACCGCCGTCGATCACATATTCAGCAGCATCTGACGGCCAGTTGGATTTACCATTTTCATAATTTTCCATTTTAATAACGCTGTCATTGGAACCATAGATTGACAATAATCTTAGATCAGCTTCAGATAGGTCCTTGGTAATATATGAAGCAAGAAGGATTATGCCATCATAGGGCATATCATTGCCACTTTGAATCTGCTCGCTTATATATATTCCGGCTGCAACGCCGCCTAGAGAGTGGCCTGCCATATACCATGTGGAAACCTCTGATATCACATCCCCATAGCCGGAGGCTGCTCCGATATCAAGAAATGCCAGATTTTCAGGCATCCTGGTAAGAATGCATACAAATCCTCTTCCTGCAAGTTCGTACATAAGTCCTGAGTAGGCGGTATATTCAACCTTACCTCCAGGATAAAAAACAATTCCGGCCTTCACTAAGTCTTTGTCTTGTGGGATGAACAAAAGAGTGTCATCATCATAGTCTAAAACAGCGGCTTTTCCTTGTGCTTCTATCTCAGAAATAGTGGTAGTATCAGCCTTGTAATAGTTTAGAGAATATATCTTAAATGCTATTGCTGATCCTATTATTATCAGTAATAGCGCAAGTGAGATGTATTTTATTATTTTTGTTTTAGATACTTTATTGGATGTTTTCATAGCTTATACTTGTTGGCTTTTGACCATGCTTTCTTACTAGAATAGAAACCCTTGAAAATCAAGAAAGTTTCCGATTGTTAGTATAACACAAATTGTGCTCATTGACAGTTGCTATATGTGCTATAATGGCGCATTATAGCACATATATAGCTATATATAGGCTGTAAGGCATTTACTTGGAGGTTGCAGGATGACTAAAGACAACAGGGATCAGATCAATATGTATAATAGGGAAGCTAATAGAGATAATGATATGGATAAAGATATGAATAAAGAAAAAAATTTATATGATAAGAAAAAGATAATATATAAAGATAAAGACATCGTCATAAGAGAAGTAAGCCTTATGGATGCACCTGAACTTGTAGAAGTCTACAGACCTTATGTTGAAAAGACGGCGATAACATTCGAGTACGAGGTCCCTTCTGTAGAGGAATTTACAGACAGAATCAAAAACATCAGTGCCAAATATCCATATCTTGTTGTAGAGCAGGATGGCAGTATCATAGGCTATGCATATACAAGTGCCTTCCATGTAAGGAAAGCCTACGAGTGGTCAGCAGAGATGTCTATATATCTTTCTGATAGATGCAAAGGACTTGGCCTTGGAAGAAGACTCTATGAGATACTTGAAGATATATCTTATAAGCAGGGTATCACCAACCTATATGCCTGCATAGGAGCTCCTGAAAAAGAAGACGAATACCTGACCAATAACAGCATTAACTTCCATGACCACATGGGTTACAAACTCATAGGCCGATTTACCAGATGCGGTTACAAATTCTCCCGCTGGTATGACATGGTCTGGATGGAGAAAATAATAGCTCAGCACCAGACAGATGCAAAGGACATCATCCCATACCCGATGCTGAATTAATAAAACAGTACGCCACCTATTTCAGTGATGGGTGGCGTACTGTTTAAGTACAAGTTTGTTTTTAATCAACAAGTACAGGGTTTTCTTCAACTACCCATGGAAGGCCCCACTTGTTCAGTGCTTCCATGTATGGATCGGGATCGAACTGGTCAGTTGTGAATACACCCGGCTTATTCCAAAGGCCGGATACGACCATCATAGAACCGATCATTGCAGGAACACCTGTTGTATAGCTGATTGCCTGTGAACCAACTTCCTTATAGCATTCTTCATGGTCACATACGTTATAGATGTAGATCTTTTTCTCTTTACCATCTTTTTTACCTGTGAAGATACAACCTATATTGGTCTTGCCCTTAGTTCTTGGTCCGAGAGTAGCAGGATCAGGAAGAAGAGCTTTGAGGAACTGGATCGGAACGATCTCCTGTCCCTGGAACTTGATAGGAGTTGTTGAGAGCATTCCTACGTCTTCGAGACATCTCATGTGATCGAGGTAGCTCTGTCCGAATGTCATAAAGAAGCGGATACGCTTAACTTCAGGCATATTCTTGGCAAGTGCTTCGATCTCTTCGTGGTGGAGCAGGTACATATCCTTCATACCAACCTGATCGAAGTTATATTCTCTCTTTATGCTCATGGCAGGGATCTCTACCCAGTGACCATCTTCCCAGTAGGATCCTGGAGCTGATACTTCACGAAGATTGATCTCAGGATTGAAGTTAGTTGCAAATGCATATCCATGATCACCACCATTGCAATCGAGGATATCGATTGTATCAATTGTATCGAAATAGTGTTTTTTGGCATATGCAGCAAATACAGATGTTACACCTGGGTCGAATCCTGTTCCGAGAAGTGCTGTAAGTCCTGCGTTCTTGAACTTATCTTCATAAGCCCACTGCCAGCTGTAATCAAAATAAGCAGAGAAGCCGGCTTCCTTGCATCTTGCTTCGTAGATCTTCCTCCACGCTGGATCATCTGTATCTTCAGGCTCGTAGTTAGCTGTATCTATATAGTGAACGCCGGCTTCAAGGCAGGCATCCATGATAGTAAGATCCTGATAAGGAAGAGCCACATTAAGGACTGCATCAGGTTTATATTCCTTGATAAGAGCTGTAAGAGCAGGTACGTCTTCAGCGTCAATCTGTGCTGTAGTTATTTTTGTTTTGGTAGTATCTTTGAGCTTTGCTGCAACATCGTCGCACTTGGACTTGGTTCTTGAAGCGATGCATATCTCTGTAAATACATCACTGTTCTGACAACATTTTGCAATTGCTACCTGTGCGACACCGCCGCATCCGATTATAAGTAATCTGGACATAGTAGTTCCTTTCTGCCATCAAAGGCATAGATATAATTTGATCTAAACTTATAAATGGATAATTGGATCGATGATCCAATATTTCGTGCTTATAAATATATATTAAAATCAGTGTTCCTCTTCATGCAGTATATCAACTACATATCGTGGGAGCATGAATGCTGCTCTGTGAAGAGAGGTTGTATAATACTCAGTTTTGATATTTCTCTCATTCCATCTTTGTTCGTCAAAATCTGTAATGGGATGATATTTCTTACTTGCAAAACCGAAGGTCCAGTAACCTGATGAACAGGTGGGTACGTGGGCCTGATATACCCTGCTTATGGGGAAAGTCTTAAACACTTTCCTGTGCATTGAGCGAAATACGGATTCCTCTTCGTCAAAGAATGGACTTCCGTGCTGATATACCATTATGCCGTCGCTTTTAAGTGCTCTAAAACAGCTTCCATAGAACTCTTTGGTGAAGAGGCCTTCTGAATGGCCGAATGGATCTGTTGCATCATTGATGATGATATCGTATTCATTCTCCCTGCCTCTTACAAAGCGAAGCCCGTCCTGATAGGAGATCTGCACGCGTTCATCATCAAATCCCCTTGTACTCTCAGGGAAAAACTCTCTGCAGACTTCTACCATCTGTTCGTCAGGCTCTACGACATCGATCTGTTCGATCTCCGGATAAGCTGTAAACTCTGTAGCAACACCTCCGTCGCCTCCACCTATTATAAGAACTTTCTTGACATGTGGATGAACTGCCATAGGTACATGAGCTACCATTTCATTATAAATGAATTCATCAGATTCAGAAAAAAGGACTTCGCCGTCAAGAACCAGAAACTTACCAAATGATTCTGACTGGAAGACATCTATCTCCTGAAATTCACTGATACCATGATATAACTGGTTGGTTACTCTTATATTAAGAGATACACTGTCTGTCTGCTGGTCTGAAAACCAGATCTCAGAATTGTTTTTCATAACAGTCTCCTTTTAAAACGCAGTTTTATCGAATTTATGCGTCCTCGAAATGCCCTGGCATTTTTGGCGCATTTATGCGCCCCTTACCCCCTCCAGTACCTGAAGGTTATCTGCGGAAGGGTCAGCCATTCCCTGCAAAGAACATCCCTTGTCTCTTGCATACAGGATCATACCGATAAGATCTTCGGTTATAAGTTCGCCTGGCGATAATATCGGGATTCCCGGCGGATAGCACATAACTGATTCGCCGCATACTCGTCCGGCTGTTTTATGTATCGGAAGAGATACCTTCTTTGCATAGAAGGATTCCTGAGGTGAACATACAACCTTAGGAGTTACAGCATCAACATATGCCAGATCTTCCTTGTCTTTTTTGTAAAGACGTCTTATATCAGACAGGGCGCTTGCAAGTCTCTCTATATCCTGCATACGATCTCCTATTGAGATGTATGCCATGATGGTTCCCAGATCTCCGAATTCCATCTGTATATCGTACTCATCTCTGAGAAGATCATATACTTCTATGCCGGTAAGACCGATGGGCTTGGTGAATACGCATAGCTTGGTCACGTCGAAGTCATATACACTGGAGCCGTCGATGAGCTCTTTGCCGTAGGCGTAGTAGTCACCTATTGCATTGATCTCATTTCTTGCATATTCACTCATCTCTTTGACTTTGGCAAAAGATTCTCTGCCCCTAAGTGCAAGATTGCGTCTACTGATATCAAGACTTGATAAGAGCAGGTAACTTGCTGAGGTTGTCTGTGTTAGATTTATGATCTGACGAACGTGGGCTCTGTCCATATTTTCACCAAGTAAAAGGACAGAACTCTGGGTAAGCGATCCGCCTGACTTGTGCATGGATATTGCAGCCATATCAGCGCCGGCCTTCATTCCTGCTATAGGAAGGTCGTCTGCAAAGTACAGCTGTGTTCCGTGAGCTTCATCGCACAGAACCTTAAGACCATGCTCATGTGCGATCTTGGTAAGACCTACGAGATCAGAACATATGCCATAATAAGTTGGATTATTTATAAGTACAGCCTTGGCATCGGGATTTGCATTGATGGCTTCAAGAAGGGATTCCTTCTCCATACCAAGAGCAACTCCAATGACAGGATGAATCTTCGGTTTTACATATACCGGAATAGCTCCGCACAGAATGAGTGCGTTGATAACGCTTTTATGAACATTTCGAGGGAGTATGATCTTGTCACCTTTGGCACACACAGATAAGACCATTGCCTGAACAGCACTGGTCGTACCTCCTACCATGAGAAAAGCATAAGCTGCACCAAAAGCATCAGCCATGAGTTCCTCTGCTTCTGCAATAACAGAAACCGGATTGCACAGATTATCAAGTGGTTTCATACTGTTGACGTCAATGCCTACGCACTGCTGTCCTAAAAGCTTTGTAAGCTCCGGATTGCCACGTCCTCTCTTGTGGCCCGGAACATCGAAAGGAACCACCCTTTTTTTACGGAATTTCTCAAGCGCATCGCAGATAGGTGCGCGTTGTTGTCTGCTTAAATCCATACCCCTGCAACTCCCTATAAAAATATTTTAATAATGAAGCCCCAAAAAAGGTGTCACTTGCGATAACTTATCATAGCAAAAGCCCTATGTCAAGCGGAGTTTGCAGGCTTTTTCACCTCGAAATCTTTGCTAAAAAACAAGCCGAAATTTTGGTTAAAATAATCAGGGATTTTGCGGGTATCCCACTTGGAAGGATCAGTATCCAGAAAGCCTTACAGGGAGCGGACAGTATATAAACCATTGTCGAGCTGTTAATCGTTTTATAAATTCATGGCATGATATCTGAAGTTTTTTATTCTAGGGTCTGAAACTCGCTTCGCTCAGACATGCAGACCCTGTGCAGAATAAAAAGCTTCATCTATCACGCTCATGAATTTTATAAAACGATTAAAAGCGCGACAATGGTTTATATATTGCCCGCTCCCTGTAAAGCTTTCTGTATACTGATCCTTCCAAGTGGGAAATCTGAGCAAAAATGATATAAAAAGTGAAGCATTTTGATACAATAATAAAATAATATAGTGTATTCTAAAAGAGTAAGCGTTTTAATTCCAATATATCAAACAATAAACGTAAGAACACACATGCTTAATGTAGAAGTTCTTATTGTGAAAAATAATCTAAAAAGTAAAAACAAAAAAGGGCTAATGTAATTTCTAACTAAAACTTATTGCGCAGGCAATGAGGTATACTCGAAGGTTTTGAAGAAAGGCGAAGATCGTGGGCGGGCAGAAAACAGATCATTTACACGCTTTTAATTGATTTGTAGAATTCATGAGTGTGATAGATGGAGCTTTTTATTCTGCCAGGGGTCCGCATGTCTGAGCGAAGCGAGTTTGGCCCCCGGAATGAAAAGCGCCAGATATCATGTCATGAATTTATAAAACAATTATAGCGTGTAAATGATCCATATTCCGTCCGCCCGAGATCTTCGTCTCTCTGCAAAGTCTTTGAGTATACCAATTACCCAAGTGGCAAGTTTTGGCTTGACCCGGAAAAGAGGCTAGATGTATCAAAATCCGATTTTATATGCTGATTATTCAGATCCTGATGTTATACGTGTAGGCCAGGATTTTTATATGGTGGCATCATCTTTTACATATCTGCCCGGAGTTCCACTTCTTCATTCTAAAGATCTGGTTCACTGGGAGATAATCAATTACTGCGTTTCAAAGCTTCCTTTTGACAAGTACAACAGACCATCGCACGGCTCCGGAACCTGGGCTCCGTCTATTAGATATCATGATGACACATTTATTGTGTTTATCCCTCTTCCGGATGAGGGGATCATGGTAGCCAGAAGTAAAGATCCATACGGCCAGTTCCAGCTTAACATGCTGTGTGCATCCAAAGGCTGGATAGATCCGTGCCCTATCTGGGATGATGATGGAAGAGCATATATGGTATATGCACTTGCAAGGAGTAGATGCGGTATCAAGCACAGGCTCATGCTAGTGGAGATAGATCCTGAGTGTACAAGGCTTATTGGTGAGCCTATGCTTATTTTTGATGGAGAGCAGGTGGCGCCTACAACAGAAGGCCCCAAGATTTATAAGAAGGATGACTATTACTATATTCTTATGCCATCCGGAGGCGTTGCGACAGGTTGGCAGTCATGCCTTAGATCCAGAGATATACATGGACCTTATGAGTACAAGGTTGTAATGCATCAGGGCTGTACGGATATCAATGGCCCTCACCAGGGAGGCTGGGTTGATACACCGGATGGTCGTAACTGGTTCGTTCATTTTCAGGATGTTCATGAACTTGGAAGGATCACACATCTTCAGCCTATGTGTTTTATTAACGGATGGCCCTTTATAGGAAGTGATCTTGACGGTGACGGGATAGGAGAGCCTGTCAAGGAATGGTCTGATCCTGTTGAAGGTGCTCCTGAATATAAGATAAGTACATCTGATGACTTTAGATCTGATAAGCTTGGGCTTCAGTGGCAGTGGCAGGCCAATCCCAACGAAGACTGGTATCAGCTTGATGATGGGCATCTTATTCTTTACTGTATGGCTCCGGGAGGAAGAGAGAATCTTTTGTGGTATGCGGGCAATGTCCTGACTCAGATACCTCAGAGTAAAGCTTTTACTGTGACTACATCGATCCATCTGTATCCCGGAGAAGATGGGGATATAGCTGCTTGCGGTATTGTGGGGCATAAGTATTCCTATGCCGGGATCAAGCGTATGCAGGGCAAGAACTTCGTTGTTATGTTCAAAGGAGATGTTACTAAAAAGGAATTCGAAGGAGAAGCTACCGAGACTTCATGCGATGCACAGTTAATAGATTCGGGCCATATATTTATGAAGATAGTGGTTCGTGAAGATAACTCTTATAACTATTACTATTCTCTTGACGGAGTGTCTTATAAAGAGCTTGGCAAAACACAGATGCTGGAAAGAGCAACATGGACAGGCGCCAAGATATGCCTTTGGTCAGCCAATATGAATAATAAAGGAAGTGGCAATGGCTATGGTAGATACGACTGGGTATATATCACAGATGATACAGCGAAAGAGCAATAAGATCACAGCTTAAAGTGGTTAACTCAAACTACTACTATTTATTTTAGGTGCGATACGAGGTGGTTATGAATATTTATTCTTCGAAATCAGAAAAAGGCTTTAAAGAAGGAATTGAGGCGGCTCTTAGCGGTGATCTTGAACTTGTAAAACAAAAGACACGTCATGGTCTGAATCTTGAAGATACTGATGAGCATGGAAGGAGCGTGCTTCACTATGCGGTTCTTGGAGGCAATCTTGAAATAGTAAGATATCTGGTGCTTGGCTGCCAGATGGATCCTACCTATGCAGATGAATGGCTTATAACTCCATATGACCTTGCAGGAGAAGAACTGTATCTTGAAGCGTTAGGTATGCTGCCATCCGGTGAGAAAGCAGTATATGGCGGACTATCTGTCAAAGCCTCACAGGATTATATCTATCAAAAATATTATTTTAAATCAAAAGATGAAAATAGTAATTCGGATAGTAATTTGGATAGTAATGAAGATAGTAATAATGATAACAAAAAAGATATATATACTTTTTTAAAAGAACATCTGGGTTATGATCTGAGTGATACCTACAGGAATCCGGTCATGAGATCATTTCATGCAGATCCTTCCATAGTAAGGGTTGGAGATGACTATTATATGGTTAACTCCAGCTTTATCTATTTTCCCGGAATACCGATTTCTCATTCCAAAGATCTTGTCAACTGGCAGCTCATTGGATATGCAGTTACAGATCCTGACTGGGCATCGGAGCATCTTGGCAGGCTTGAAGGTGGCAGGGGATTCTGGGCGCCGGATATAAGTTATCATGATGGTAGATTCTATATCTGCGCAACCCTTCGTAACAACGATGATATGGAATATCCGCAGACTCAGATCGTCACAAGCTCGGATAGACCGGAAGGTCCTTATGATACTCCTGTGATCCATAATATTAGTGGAATAGATCCGTCTCTTTTTACAGATGATGATGGAAGAAGATATATGCTTCTTAATAGAGGGGCATGTCTTATGGAAGTGTCATCTGATGGAAAGCGGATACTATCTGATCCTGAAATGATAGCTTACGGCTGGTCAGGCCATGCTCCGGAGGGACCGCATCTTATAAAAAAGGACGGTTATTATTACTGTTTCCTTGCTGAGGGTGGTACCGGCAGAGGGCACATGATCACTGTCCTTAGATCTAAGAATCTCAAAGGTCCTTATGAGAACTGCCCTTACAATCCTATCATGACGCAAAAAGATCCTATTGCTCCTATCCAGTGCTGCGGCCATGGCAAGCCTGTTATGACGCAGGATGGCAACTGGTACATGGTATATCTGTGTGAGAGGATGATAGATGGCAAATGGGGGATGCTTGGAAGAGAGACAGCTCTTGACAAGATCACATGGACAGCGGACGGCTGGCCTATTGTAAATATGCGCAAGGGTCCTTCTTATATAGCCAAGCTCCCATATGATCGCAAGGATTCTACCTATGTTGCTAAAGATTCCAAAATTCCGGATGACGGAAAACATAATATGACTATTCCCGTCATTACAGGACGTAAAAGGGAATGTCCAGAAGTACATGGATGTACTTCTATTCCCGTCATTACAGGACGTAAAAGGGAATGTCCAGAAGTACACGGATGTACTTCTATTCCCGCCAGTGTATGGCTCTTTGCAAGAACTGCGGATAAAAAGTTTGTAGATGTTAGGCAGGACAGTTCTGTCATGATCAAAGGAGATGGGAGAGATCTGTGTGACATTGGTTGCAGGAGTTTTGCTGTATATAATCAAAAAGACCTTGTCTGCAGGGATGAGATACAGATGATAAGTCCAAATGGCCTTTTGGATCATGAAGAAGCCGGGATGACTTTATATTATGATGAGAATTCCTATATCAAATTTGGACTTAGAAAGCAAGATGGATGTACCAAAGCTGTGATCACAGAGTATAGAGATGACAGGTATATTTATGAGCATATATTTAATATAGAAGATATATCAGAAAATACGTTCACGCTTATAACAGATAATACCCAAAGGACGTTCCTTCTTAATGGAAGATGCTTATATACTGCCAAAGATGTGACCGGCATATGCTCCGAAGGATTGTCCAAGGGCAAGAGATTTACATCTGCTATGATTGGCGCTTATGTCTTTGGCAATAATGCACATATATTTATAAGAAGAAGTGAAGAATAAAAAATATGTATTGCGATTGTAAGAGGTTATTTACTTAAGGTAATAAATACAGTAATAAACAGGTTTTTAAATTTTTTTGAAAATCTGTGAAAGCGATTACAAAAATTACTGATCAAAACGAGCTGATTTGGGGGTAAACGTAACTGCTTACAATCGTCTTTTTTACGATTTTTTATTGTTAAAATTGACGAATAAAATATGTGAAAGTGCATAATTAATAGGGGCTGTTTTTCGCAATAATTGATAAAAAATACAAATATTTTCGCGGTTGTTTCGTTTTTTAGAGAGCGATAAAAGGTGGTCTAGGGTGCAGTTGGGGCTGCAAACGCTGAAAATACGGGATTCTTTGAACTACTTTGCATTTTTGGCAATTATTTATGAAAATATAGCTTGAAATACTATTTTCTACATGCTAAATTAAACACATAAGGTAGTGAAAACGCTTACATTTTTATACATTATTAAGGAGGGTAATTTTATGAAAAAGAAAGCGATATCATTGCTTCTATCTGCAGCAATGGTAGGGGTACTTGCAGGATGCGCAGGTACAGGTACAGGAACAGAAACAGAGCCTGCTAATGGGGGCAGTTCACAGGCAGGACAGACAGAAGGTGGCAGCGACTATCAGCTTACTCAGATCAATCTTGTATTTGATGGAACTCTTACAGCTACAGTCGATGCAGGACAGGCTGAGTTCGTAGATCAGTGGGAGAAGGCAATCGAAGAGAAGTTCGGCTATCATGTAGATCTTAATATCACACAGCTTGATCACTCTGATTATTCAGGAACAGTTTCACGTCTTCTTACAACAGGAGAAGCAGGCGACGGAGAATATCCTGATGCTCTTATCATGAGCGCTACAATGCTCAGACAGTATCAGACAACAGGACTTCTTTGGGATATGGCCAATGCTTATGACAATGCTGAGTTCCAGTCACGCCTGACACTTGATAAGATCAATGAGAATCTTAAGACTTCATCAGGAGCTCTTTACGGATTCGCTCCTACATATGGTAACGGATGTGTTACTTATGTTAAGAAGGCATGGCTTGATGCTGTAGGAATTGATGCAGCTTCAGTTACAGATTTCGATTCATATTACAACATGCTTCAGGCTTTCACTAATGATGATCCTGATGGTAACGGATCTGCAGGAACATACGGTGTAATCGCAGCAGGCTACGGTAAGCTTGATGAAGCTCCATACATCAACTACATGCCTGAGTTCTGGCAGGATGCATATCCTTCATTCTATCAGAACAGCGAAGGTGTTTGGGTAGACGGTTTCACAGAGCAGGCTACAATCGATGCTCTTGCAAGACTTAACAAGGGTTACACAGACGGTGTTATCGATCCTGATACAGAGGAAGCTGGTACTAAGCAGGCTCGTGAGAAGTGGTTCTCCAATGATCAGTCAACATCTTCAGGTGTATTCACATACTGGGCTGGTACATGGTATCAGAATCTTACAGATAAACTCATTGGTAACGATGTAGATTCTGAGCTTGTAGAGCTTGCTCCTATCAAGGAGATCAAGGACAGCTGGGGCGGATACCTTAACAGAGAAGCTCCTGTTCTTACAATCACAGATGACGGTGATGGCGACAGCGCTCGTGAGCAGGCTATCTTCGATATCCTCTTCGATACAATGCTTGATGGTGACAAGGTACAGACTCTCTGGACATATGGTGCAGAAGGCGTTCACTGGTCAACAGAAGCTGAAGAGTTTACAACTAATGCTGGAACAGATGATGCTAAGGATTACAGCTATGCAGAAGGTGAATTCCACCTTAAGCAGTCTCCTAACGATGAGAACACAGTATGGAAGAAGAACTTCCTTGATGCAAACCTTGTAATCGCACCTCTGACAAATGGTTATGCAGATAACACAGAACTTGTTGTTGAAGGTAACCAGTTCTTCACAGAGAATTGCGTAGATGCTCCTGCAGCAGCTTCCAGTGAAACTCTTACAAACTACGAAGCAGATATGGTAACAGATAAGACAACTTGGATGAATCAGGCAGTAGTAGGTGAGATCACACCTGAGCAGGCAGTTCAGAACTATGTCGACAAGTATGGTGATGCTTCTGCAACAATTCTTGAAGAACTTAACGCTCAGTAAATTCATACGACCTGAGCTGAGGTAAAAAGGCTGTAAGATTCAGAAATTCTGATCCTGCCTCGCGTTTATACGGAGGCAGGATTTTTTCTGAAAAAACAGCACATGTGTTTACTGCATTATGAAAGGAAATACAAGACTATGAGTAAAAAGTATAAGCAGGCTGATCTTGCTCTTGGAGGCGCGGTTAGAAACAAGAAGCCTCTGGGACAGCGAATATGGAATTCAAGAGGTTATTACCTCATGTTCCTTCCGGTATTCATTTTTGTTATCATCATGTATTACTGGCCAATGCTTGGAGTAAGATATTCTTTCTACAGCTACAAGCTCAAGAATATCCATTGGGTTGGTCTTGAAAACTTCCAGATAATGTTTGCAAAAGCAGAGTTCTGGGCAGCACTTAGAAACACACTTATTATTTCTATAGCAAAACTACTTATTAACACATTTGCAGCTGTTATTATTTCTGTTTTCCTTAATGAAATGGGTAATATAATTGCCAAGAAAGCATTCCAGACAGTTATTTACCTTCCGCACTTTATGTCATATGCGGTTGTAGCAGCTATCTTCACTCTTTTCTTATCCAATTCATCAACAGGTTTCATCAATGAGACTTTAAAAGAATGGGGAGTTATCTCAACTAGCATTGACTTCCTCCATTCAACTAAGATGTGGAGACCTATTTTCTATTTGATCAATATGTGGAAAGAAACAGGTTGGGGAACAGTTATCTTCCTTGCAACTCTTGCAGGTATCAATCCTGAGATCTACGAAGCCGCAGATATTGACGGTGCCACAAGACTTCAGAAGATCTGGTATGTAACAGTTCCTGAACTTGCTAATACTATTATCATCGTACTCATCCTGAACATAGCTAAGGTTCTTAATATCTTTGAGCCTGTATTCGTTCTCTATAACTCACGAGTATACGATGTAGCAGATGTTATCTCCACTTATATATATCGTCAGACATTCCTGCAGTTCATTCCTGATTATGGTTATACTACTGCTGTTGGTTTGTTCAAATCAGTTGTTGGTGGTATTCTCATGCTGCTTAGTAACTTTGCAAGTAAAAAAGTCCGCGGACGCGGTATTATTTAAGGAGGTCGCGGAATTATGGCAAAAGCACAATTACGAAAGAAGTCTGGCATACATGCATTTGATGTTGTCAACTATCTTGTATTTATAATCATTTCACTTATTATTATCATTCCGCTTTGGAAGGTTGTAGTAGATTCCTTCAACGCTGTCGGAATCTACCAGTTCAAGCTCTGGCCTACACAGCCTACAATCCTTGGATATAAGACTATATTCGAAACATCCAAGCTTTATCTTCCATTCTGGAACTCAGTATGGACAACAGTAGTAGGAACACTTGTAGGTCTTATAATGTCAACACTTGGTGGTTATGTACTTAACCAGTATGACATGCCCGGAAGAACATTTTTCTCATATTTCCTTCTTGTGACAATGATCTTCTCCGGTGGTATGATCCCTGAATACCTTGTCATGAAGCAGCTTGGTCTTGTTGATAACACATGGATCCTTGTTTTCAAGCATGGTATGAATGTATATAACCTTGTACTTATGAAGAACTTCTTCGAAGGAATCCCAGGATCACTTTATGAAGCTGCCAAGATTGACGGCTGCAGCCCTATGGGAATCTTCTTCAAGATAGTACTTCCTCTTTCCAAGGCAGCACTTGCATCAATTGGTCTTATGTTTGCGGTTACTGTATGGAATGACTACAGCACAGTTCAGATTTATATTACTAATACTAAACTCGTTAACTTCCAGTATCAGCTTCGTGTCATGATCATGGATGGTGATACACCGACAACACAGTACAATGTAGCCCAGGAAACACTTTACTATGCAGCGATCGTATGCGCGATCCTTCCGTTCATGGCAGCATATCCATTCCTTCAGAAGTACTTTGTTAAGGGCGTAAATGTCGGTGCTGTAAAAGAATGATACAGGTTCTGACTCATAAGTTAATAGTCATATATGTTTGAAAACAGAGCATTTTCAAACAGTACAATCATATAGCCAGGCAGTATCAGTCTTAAAACTGTTACTCATAGTCGGAAAGGTGGAAGAGCAGTTTTTGCTTTTTCACCTTTTTGAATTTGTGTTAAGCTCGCGCTATTGTTCATAAAATATATCAATAGTAAAATTTTGTGATTTTGCTCAAAAATAAGTTTATATTTTTGTATCGTCAAACATGATAAAAACGTGTATAATGCTATATATGTAAGAGCTTACATTATTGATTTTTCAGTAGTGGGAGATTATTTAATGAAAAATGGTGAAACTGTGGAAAATCTTCTTTTTTTGACAGAAAAACTAAAAAAGGATCTTGAATCCGGCGCTAAGATTCCTGTATCTGATTATAGTATAGGTCAGGCTTGCATATATCTATATGATGAGACGGGCAATGATGATTATAGAAAACTTGCAGATAGTCTGCATGAAAGGCTTATAGGATTTTTGGATACAGACGAAAGCAGTATCAGTTTATCAGCAATTAAAGATATGTGCTTTTATATGCCTTTCTATACTGATTATGAGACAAGATGGAACAAGAAGAACGGATACAATGATATCTGTGACAGGTTTAGATCGGCATTTGAGCTTATAAGAGATGATGGCTTAAATGGTACTTACTGTAGCGAGATTATTACTAATAAGATTTTTTTCCTAAAAACAGTAGTAGAGTCTCTTTGCTATATGAGTATCCAGATATACGAAGATTATAGGCTTTTAGAGGATATATTAAGACAAGGTATAAGAGAGCTCTTCTTTGATTTGAGGAGCATTGATAAGATCTGTGGCCTTGAAGATGATGTGAAGATATGTGCCTGTTATGTACTTCTTATGGGAATAAAAGAAGGACATATCGATGCTGAGAAGTATGAAGGTCTTGCAATAAGACTTCTTAACATAGATGCAGATGAAGACTTGGATACAACTTTCCAGGATCACATAGATGAAGATTTAAAAACAAATATAGAAACGGATGCAGATTTAAAAGAAGATATTGATTCTGATTCTGAAATTAAAAAAATCAGTTTAATGAAGATGAGATCATTTCTGATCAAGGAATTTATAAATGATGATTCTATTGGTATCAAGCCTTCGGAGTCACCATGTAGTCCCAATGTCAGAAAACTTATGATTGATGCATATATTATGATGTAGCAAGCTCCGCTAATTTGAACCATTAGTCACTCGCGACATGAGGTTAAAAAAATGTCATTTGAAATACTAAAAACAGGAGCCCGTTTTATCATTCTTAAGATAAACGATGGCGGTAAATATAATACAACCTATAAATATGAATATGAGATCATACCAAAAGAAAGTATGATCGTTCCTGATCCAAAGCCTGTACGTGGGATGACAGATCGTTGCATAAATCTTATAACAGGTCTTCATCCTGATATGGATTATGAGATCAGGATCACTAACACATGCGGCGATGAAGATGGTGTATCTGAGCTTTCGGTACATACTTTACATGAAACAGTTACTCTTAATGCTTTAGAGTTTGGAGCTATCTGTGATGGAGAGCATGACGATACTATGGCTATTCAGACAGCTATAAATGTCTGCCCTGAAAGCGGAAGAGTCCTTATTCCTTCTGGAAGATATGCTGTTACAGCTCTTTTTCTTAAGTCTCATATTAGTATTGAGATTGAAGATGGGGCAGTTCTTATAGGAACCAAAGATAAGTCAAAGCTTCCTATCCTCCCGGGGATTGTCAGAAGCTATGATGAAGAGTCTGAATATAACTTTGCAAGCTGGGAAGGCAATCCTTTAAGACAGTATGCGTCTATGATCACAGGATTTGACGTAGAGGACTGCACCATATACGGACATGGAACTTTGGATGGTAATGCAGGCTTTGATGACTGGTGGAAGATTGACAAGGAGCATTTTACTGTCGCAAGGCCCAATATGTTCTTTGTTAATAATTGTAGTGATATCATGCTGGCAGGTCTTCTTATAAGACAGTCACCCTGCTGGACGCTTCATCCATATTTTTCAAAGAATATCGATGTAATAGATGTGAAGATTGAAAATCCCTGGAATTCTCCAAATACTGACGGATTCGATCCTGAGTCCTGTAGCGGTATGAGGGTTCTTGGCGTTCATTTTAGTCTTGGAGATGACTGTATAGCAATTAAGTCCGGCAAGATATACATGGGAAGGAAACATAAGCGTCCCTCATGCGATATGCTTGTGGCACACTGCCTCATGGAATCCGGACACGGTGCTGTTACAGTTGGGTCTGAGATTGCTGGCGGTGTTAATAATGTCAAGGTTACAGACTGCCTGTTCCATGATACAGACAGAGGACTTAGGATCAAGACAAGGCGAGGAAGAGGCAAGGATTCTGTTCTTGACAATATAATATTTGAAAATATTGAGATGGATCATGTGCTTACGCCTTTTGTAGTCAACAGTTTCTATTTCTGCGATCCTGACGGTAAGACGGATTATGTACAGTCAAGAGAAAGCTTTCCTGTAGATGACCGAACTCCCTCTATAGGACGTCTTGTATTTAGAAATATAAGTGCACAAGATACAGAATATGCTGCCGCATATTATCTTGGACTTCCTGAATCTCCTATCGAAGAGATCCTTATGGAGAATGTCACAGTAAGATACAAGGATGATGCGAAGGCCGGACAGCCTGCCATGTCAAATGGAGTTCCTGATACCAGCAAGATGGGTATATATGCTGAAAATGTAAAAAATCTTATTTTAAGTAATGTTGATATACAGGGCCAGGATGGTGAAGTTGTGATAAGGAAAGGAATATCATAACAATAAGATTTAATGACATAAAGCTTTATTATCACGACTATGAATAATGCCGGGTTATGATGGTTGTTTTTGCATTGTATTTGTTTCATAAAGCGAAACGAAGTTTCATGATATATGCTAAAGTGATAGTGGGGTGTTATTTACATCCTTTAAAAGGGACATATTTTTTGACATCTTGTAAAGGATATAAATCGAAAGGAGAAGGTTATGATCAGTCTTGGACTACGCTTCCATGATTCTATGGAAGTACCCTTTGAAGAACGACTCAAAAATATTCGCGGGCAGGGTTTTACCTGTGTTCATATTGCACTTTCTAAAGTAAAAGATATCCCATCATCTGTAGAAGCCCTTACTCCGGGCTATGCTATGTGGCTTAAAAGGGAGTTTCAAAAAGCAGATCTTGATGTTGCGGTAATAGGCTGTTACAAGAATCTTGCCAATCCTAACAAGGACAAATTAAAGCAGATTCAGGAAGAATATATGGCCAACCTTCGCTTTGCATCAATACTTGGAGCAGGCGTAGTTGGAACAGAAACAGGTATGCCCAATGAAGATTATCATTATGAGCCGGAAGCAGCCAAATCTGATGAAGCATTGAAGATATTCATAGATGGACTAAGGCCTGTAGTCAGATATGCAGAAAGCGTTGGACAGATAATAGCAATAGAGCCTGTGTGGAGACACATTGTATCTACTCCCGAAAGAGCAAGGATCGTTCTGGATCAGATCGAATCACCCAATCTTCAGATTATCTTTGATCCGGTTAATCTCATATCTCCTTATGAATATGAGAAGAGAGATGAGACTATTGCAAGAACTATAGATATCCTTGGTAAGGATATTGCTATGATACATCTTAAAGACTGCAGACTTGATGCCAATGAAGTAAAGTCTATGGGATGCGGCCTTGGAGATATGGACTATACACAGATAGTAAAATTTGCTCTGGAGAGAAAAGATCACATCCATGCAACTTTGGAGGATACAAAGCCTGACAGTGCAGAAGTATCCAGAAGATGTATTGAAGGATATGAGAACAAGATCCTGGGAAAATGATAAATACAGATTCGGATTATTAAACATTTTTTATAGGATTATAAAGCAGATTATAAAAACTAAACATTTTTTTCATAGGATAAAAGCAATTAAATCAATATAAGATATAGAGTTTTTGAATTAAAACAATATAGATAGTAAAGTACCATCGTTTAAGGAGGTTTAGTAAATGGAACTTAGAACAGCGGCATCTCCCAAGGATGTCAGATATTATGACACAAAAAGACTCAGAGAAGAATTCCTTGTTGAGAAGGTTTTCTTTGAAGATGATATAAAGCTTGTATACAGCCATATCGATCGTATTATATTTGGCGGCGCTATGCCTGTTAATAAAGAGCTTAAGCTTGAAGCAGGAGATGAACTTCGTGCTCAGTACTTCCTTGAAAGAAGAGAGCTTGGAATCATCAACATCGGCGGTGATGGAACAGTTACAGCTGATGGAGAGGTTTATGAGATTGCAGCACGTGACGGAATGTATATAGGTAAAGGAACAAAGGATATCGTATTTGCATCCAAAGATCCAAAGAATCCTGCAAAGTTCTACATGTGCTCAGGTCCTGCTCACATGACATATCCAACCAAGAGAATCCTTAAAGATAGTAAGGCTACAAAGGAATATGACGTAGAGATCAAGCCTGAGAACAAAAAAGAGCTTGGTTCTATGGAAGATGCAAACCACCGTACTATTAATAAATACATCCTTCCAGGTCAGGTAGAATCCTGTCAGCTTGAGATGGGAATGACTCATCTTGAACCGGGAAGTGTTTGGAATACAATGCCATGTCATACACATGATCGTCGTATGGAAGTATATCTTTACTTCGATATGCCGGAGGATGCATTTGTAACTCATTATATGGGCGAGCCTCAGGAGACAAGACATATCATTATGAGAAATGAGCAGGCTGTAATATCTCCAAGCTGGTCTATCCACGCAGGTTCAGGCTCTAGGAACTATACTTTCATCTGGGGTATGGTCGGAGAGAATCAGGACTTTGATGATATGGACGAAGTAAGGATGCAGGATCTTCTGTAATAATTGATGATCATATGAGGAAACAGTGCAGATATAGAGTCATATCAATTCTTTGTGTACTGATAAGCTCAACTTCTTATGAACAAAATAATAAATAGGGATTAAACCTATTGAAATATAATAATACAAATAGTACATATTAACGGAGGAAAAAATTATGGGTAACATTCTCGACAAGTTCTCTCTTAAGGGAAAGGTTGCATGGATCACAGGCGCATCATATGGTCTTGGTCTTGCTTATGCTAAAGCGTATGCAGAAGCCGGAGCTAAGATCGTATTCAATGATATCAAGCAGGAGCTTGTAGACAGAGGATATGAAGAGTACAAGAAGCTTGGAATTGATGTATACGGCGCTGTATGTGACGTTACTAACGAGGAACAGGTTCAGAAGTTCGTAGCAGATGTAAAAGAAAAGGTTGGTTCTATCGATATCCTTGTTAACAACGCAGGTATCATTAAGAGAATCCCTATGCATGAGATGAGCGTTGGCGAGTGGAATGCAGTTATCAATGTAGACCTTACAGGTCCTTTCATCTGCTCTAAGGCTGTTCTTCCGGATATGATAGAGAAGAAGTCTGGTAAGATCATCAATGCTTGTTCCATGATGTCAGAATTTGGTCGTGAGACAGTTTCAGCCTATGCTGCAGCTAAGGGCGGACTTAAGATGCTCACCAGAAATATCTGTTCTGAGTATGGTCAGTACAATATCCAGTGCAATGCTATCGGACCTGGCTATATCGCAACTCCTCAGACAGCACCTCTTCGTGAGAAGCAGCCTGATGGATCAATGGCTCCATTTGATCGTTTCATCCGTAGTAAGACACCTGCACAGAGATGGGGACACACAGAAGATCTTATGGGTCTTGCAGTATTCCTTGCTTCTCCTGCTTCTGACTTCATCAACGGTCAGGTTGTTTATATTGATGGCGGTATCTCAGCATATATCGGACAGGATCCTGCAAATCTTGACGAATCCAAGTTCGCTGATGAGATTGAAGAGCAGCCTGATGTAAAGGTTAATGACTGATAAATAATATTGTTGCAGGCGAGCCCTATTAAGGTTCGCCTGTTGTTGTAAGGAAATATAAAAATAACGAAATATAAAATAACGAAAGGAAGTATCTGGTAAGTTATCTATTATCGGATCAAAAATAGTATGAAGATAGCACTCATTAATGAAAACTCACAGGCAGCTAAAAATGCCGTTATCTATAATGCGCTTAAGAAAGTTGCTGATACCAAGGGATTTGAAGTTGTTAACTACGGTATGTACTCATCTGATGATAAGGCTCAGCTTACATATGTTCAGAACGGCATCCTTGCAGCAACACTTCTAAACAGCGGCGCAGCAGATTTTGTAGTAACAGGATGCGGAACAGGTGAAGGCGCTATGCTTGCGCTTAACTCATTCCCCGGCGTTATCTGCGGACATGTAGAGACTCCTCTTGATGCATACACATTTGCCCAGATCAATGATGGCAATGCTATATCACTTCCATTTGCTCTCGGATTTGGATGGGGCGGAGACCTTAATCTTGAATATATCTTTGAAAAGCTCTGGTCTGAGCCATTTGGCGGCGGATATCCTAAGGAAAGAGTTGTGCCTGAGCAGAGGAATAAGAAGATCCTTGATGAAGTTAAGAAGGTAACTTACGTTCAGGATATGTCAGTTATCCTTAAGGGTCTTGACAAGGAGCTTGTAAAGGGCGCATTTGCCGGTGAACATTTTGCAGAGAACTTCTTCAAGGACTGCAAGGATGAGAAGATCGCAGCTACTGTAAAAGAGATCATCGGATAATTATTTGACTTTTTGAATGTATATTTTCCATCGTTACAGGAAGTAATAAGGGAATGCCCAGAAGTACATGGATGTACTTCTATTCCCAACGTTACAGGACGTAATAAAGGAGCGGATTTTGGATCAGAATTACAGATCAACCTTGTGGGTTGTTGGAGATAGTACTGTATCAGGATTTAACGACAAATATTATATGCCAAGGGTAGGATGGGGTGAAGGCCTGAAGCTGTTTTTTAAAGACGATCTTCGCATCATTAATCTTGCCATTTCAGGTACAAGTTCCAAGAGTTTTAGAAAGACTGATAACTACAGGTCTTTTCTTGAAGGAATAGCTGAGGGCGATTTTCTTATCATTGGTTTTGGCCATAATGATGAGAAAAGAGGCGATTCCACTTTTACATCAGCTATTGGAGATAAAGATAGCGAAGGATCTTTTGCACATAGTCTATACAGATACTATATAAAACCTGCAAATGATAAAGGTGCTTCCTGCATCCTTGTAACACCGATAGCAAGAAGAGATAAGGATCTTATATATAAAAATGACTTCGTTCATATAACACCTGATGGAGATTATCCCAGGGCTATAAGGCTACTTGGCCAGGAATTGTCTATACCTGTTTGCGATCTTACGAAGCAGACTGTAGATATTGCACTTAAAGTTGACGCTGGTGATGATCCTGATAATAACACACTTATGATGCATGCAAGGACAGGATCAAGGCCTATATGCGTTGATGATACTCATACAAGTATGTTTGGAGCTGCAGTCAATGCTTATCTTATTGCGCAGGATATAAGAAAGTCAGCTCCTTCTTTGGCTCTATATCTAAAGGATGAATATGATGACCCTTTGGAACAAGCAAGCTACTGGGTCAGTAAGTCGATAAATAAAGACTACAAAGATCCTGTTTATATAAGGCCTGAAAAAGGAAGCGATTATTGGAATGCGGCATCTGATGAAAATAAAAATGTATGGTACCCGACAGTCTTTGGCGATATAAGCGGACATGGCCCAAAGAGTGACGACTTTTCTTTTGACCAAAAGGATGGATCGCTTTATATATATGCCGGCAATCATGGCAATAACGGCAAGATTGCAAGTAAGT